>Ga0224508_10002398_pt1 | contig 15914 bp, 13 predicted proteins | sample SF_Jan12_sed_USG_4_FD_170157 | JGI IMG/M metagenome (GOLD analysis project Ga0224508, IMG submission 170157) | Sediment microbial communities from San Francisco Bay, California, United States - SF_Jan12_sed_USGS_21 | ecosystem: Environmental > Aquatic > Marine > Sediment | place: USA... | reverse complement strand
TGCTCATCGCCAGTCGTTCAACCGGCCCCGGATTTCTTCGTCGAGCCCAGGACGAGTTGAACGACTGGCGATGAGCAATCGGCAGGATCAGAATTCCGGCACGAGAGATGTGCTCGAATCGCACCGCTTCGATGTATTGCGACTCGAGGAATACATGGCATCTCACGTCGAGAGTTTTCGCGGCCCGCTGACGGTCGCCGAATTCAGGGGCGGACAGTCGAATCCGACCTATCTGCTCGAAGGTTCCTCGGACCGTTACGTGTTGCGCCGCAAACCACCCGGCAAGCTGCTGAAATCCGCCCATGCGGTTGATCGCGAATTTCGTGTTATCAGCGCGCTCTACGGCGCAGACTTTCCCGTGCCGCGGCCGTACGCGCTCTGTGAAGACGAAGAGGTCATTGGGACGGCGTTCTACATCATGGAGTATGTTGAGGGCCGAATTTTCTGGGACCTTGATCTGCCAAATGCTAACGTGGACGGGCGGTCGGCGCTCTACGACAACGTCAACGAGACCATCGCAAGGCTGCACTCCTTCGATTATGAGTCGCTGGGTCTCGGGGATTTTGGCAAGCCGGGCAACTATTTTGCGCGGCAGATCTCGCGCTGGACGGGTCAGTACCGGGCATCGGAAACCGGGTCGGTCAAGTCGATGGATGCGCTGATCGAATGGTTGCCTGACAATATTCCGCAGGACGATTCGGCAAGCATCGTGCACGGCGATTATCGCCTCGACAACATGGTGATACATCCAACACGCCCACGGGTGCTCGCTGTACTTGACTGGGAGTTGTCGACGATCGGTCATCCACTCGCCGACTTTACGTATCACCTGATGGCCTGGCAGATGCCGGATATCGGGATCGGCTCCACTGGCTTGCTTGGCCTCGATCTCGACGCACTCGGAATTCCCGATGAGGCTACCTACATCCGGCAGTACTGCGAACGGACCGGGCGCAGCGATGGTATCCAGAATCGAAACTTCTATTCCGCGTTCAATTTTTTTCGCCTGGCAGCCATCCTGCAGGGAATCGCCGGCCGCGTTCGCGACGGTACTGCCGCAAGTGCGCACGCGAGCCAGGCGGTCAAGGCGGTTCGGCCGCTCGCCGATCTGGGCTGGGACTACGCACAACAAGAGTAAGGTATGGCACTGAATTACGAGCAACTGATTGCGACGTCGATCCTCGATATCGAGCACAGCTATGGTGATACCGAGGCGATGCTATACGCTCAGAGCATTGGCTTCGGTCGGGATCCGCTGGATCAGAAGGAACTCAATTACGTTTATGAACAGGGTTGGCCGCTGCAGACAGTGCCTACCTTGGCGAGCGCGATTGTGCCAGACATGTTTCCGCCGGATCTTGGCTGGGATTACAGCCAGGTGTTACATGCCGAGCAACGCCTGCAACTCCACCGGCCATTGCCCGCCGCCGCCGACCTGTTGCTTAACAAGCGTGTCGTGGACGTGTTTGACCGCGGGCCAAAGCGCGGCGCGATCTTTCTGTTCGAGGTCGACGGCCGTTTGGCCAAGGACGACACCGCGTTATTCACGCTCGGTGCAACCGTGATCGCGCGTGGTGATGGCGGATTTGGGGGACCCTCAGGAACCGGGCCGAAGCCGTACCGCGTTCCACGCCGGGATTCGGATCTGCGCTGTGATACCGACACGCGCATCGACCAGGCATTGTTGTTCCGCTTGAATGGCGACCGCAATCCGCTGCATGCTGACCCGCAGGTTGCGGCAGGTGCGGGCTTTGATGTGCCGATACTGCACGGGCTTTGCACCTACGGCATCGCGTGTCGTGCCATCCTGAAGACTATTTGTGATTACGACTACACGCTGATCGAGGGTTTCGATGCGCGATTTTCTGCGCCGGTTCTGCCTGGCGACACCATTACCACGGACATGTGGCAGGACGGCAACATCGTGTCCTTCCAGTGCTCCGTGAAGGCACGCGATGTCGTAGTCTTGCGTAACGGCATGTGCACGCTGGCAACCTAGTAATCCACAGGAGATGATATGACGGATCGCGTACTACTGTCCGTGGACAAGCACGTTGCGACGGTAACGCTCAATCGACCGGACAAGCACAACGCGCTGGATCTCGCTACGTTTGAGGCCCTGGGCAGCACCGGGGAGCGAATCATCGCTGATCCGACGGTCCGGGCGGTCGTTCTCGAGGGTTCGGGACCCAATTTCTGTACTGGTATCGACACGAGCATATTTCAGGGTGGGGACTCCGTTATCAGTCCGGACTTACTGGCACCGTCGGAAGACTCACCGGCCAACCTGTTCCAGCGAGCCGCCTACGTCTGGCGCGAGGTGCCGGTCCCGGTGATCTGCGCGATAACCGGCATCGCGTACGGCGGTGGGGCACAGATCGCCCTGGGCGCCGATCTGCGCTATGCCAGCCCGGCAGCAAGGCTGTCCATCATGGAGATCAAGTGGGGCATAATCCCGGACATGGCGATCACGACGAACCTGACCCGGTGTATGCCGGCCGACCGGCTCAAGGAACTGGCCCTGACTGGCCGGATCGTCAGCGGATCGGAGGCCTGCGAACTTGGGCTCGTTACCGCGTTGCACGAAGACCCTGTGCGGGCGGCAAAGGAAACGGCGTCGCAAATTGCCGCAAGATCACCCGATGCGATACGTCGGATCAAGCGCCTGTTTGATTCGGCGTGGGGCCTGTCCGAGGCTGACGCCCTGCGGCTGGAGGCCCGCCTGCAGCTGGAGATTCTGGGTAAACCGAACCAGGTGGAGGCGGTGATGGCCAACATTGAGGCGCGGGACCCACGGTTCACCGATTCCGGTGCGTAGTAGTGCTGCCGCGGAAAGAAACAGTGTGGCAGTGGAACTAACCGGCTCGTATCATGATCAAATTACGACGTCGCATCCGGATTGCCTGATGAGGCACCTGTCAGCTATTGGAGGCTGGCTATGTATGAGATGAAATCGAGTCTTCAACTGATATTTATTTGTTTGCTGCTGACCGTCCCGGTCGGTGACGCCTTTGGCGACGTTTTCCCGGGAGAGGGCCCCAGCCGCGGCATGATCAAGATCCAGGAGAAGGCCCAAAAGCTGTTTGAGGAAGAGAAATACGAACGTGCACTACTGATCTACAAGAACGACCTGGCGCCTTTCGGGGACAAGTATGCACAGTACATGGTTGGCTACATCTACCTGGCAGGCAAAGGCGTGCCGCAGGACGCGATCACAGCATCGGCGTGGTATCGGCTATCGGCCGAGCGGGATAACTCGCAGTTCCGTCGCGTCAGCGATAAGCTCCTGGCACTCATGAATGACGAGCAACGGTCTCGATCGGACATGATGTTCGTGGAATTACGCCGCGATTTCGGTGATATCGAACTCCTTTCACGCCTGATCAGAGCTGACTTGAGGGTTCTCGCAGACAGGTTTGGCTCCACTGCTATTCGCCAGAACGAATTTGAACGCGGCAATTTTAAGACTCCGAGCGGCCGATTTGAGGATGCCGCGGAGCGGATAGAGATGCGCGTGGATTTCGCAACTTCCATGATTGACGCGGACGAAACAATAATCGGTGACGAGCGCGAGGAACTGATTGACTTTCTTCGATCCGCGAGGCTTCAGGTCGACAATTTTTACGCGGTCAACTGAGGTAACCCGCTTCGGGCGGTTGCTGCTATGTGACCAGTGCGCGACTCAGTATTGCGGGGAATTGATCGAGCACTTTGCCGGCGACTTCGGCATCGCCGTGAAACCACTTGGGAATCCAGTTGATTGAACCCATGATAGCGTTGCCGGTCATGCGCACATCGCAGGCTGCGATGCTGCCGTCCTCGATTCCGCGCTGCAGAATTGCCTCGAATTTTGAGCTGTGCATCCGCGACAGTTCCAGTACCTCTTCGCGATGATCCGGCTTGAGTGAGGGAATCTCACTCATGATCGCGAGCGGACCGTTCTCCCCGACAATACAGTCGATGTGATAGCGAATGTAGAGCCGGACCTGTTCGAGACCGGTATTGCCCTCATCGATGGCGCGCTGCATCGCCTCCCTGCCGGCGTCGGCAGCATGCACATAACACAGGTACACCAGTTCTTCCTTGTTGCGCACGTAGTAGTACAGGGCGGCGTCGGTGAGTCCGAGCATATCTGCCACGTCCTTCAGGGACGTCCCGCTGTAGCCTTTCCGGTTGAAGCAATGGGCGGCTGCCCGGAGCATGCGGTCACGCTGTAACTTGAATCGGGTTTCGTCGGGGTTTCGTGCCATTCCTTTTCCTTGAGCGACGCAGCAATACGCCGACTCTGCACTTGAGATTTGTACCTATCTGCATTATTTTAATCTAGATTAAAATTTTTTCAACCGCCAAAACTGTTGATTTTCAAGGGGATTATGTTTTGAGCACCGCGGCGAGCCACGTTCCGGGCGCGTCGAAGCGCGCCGCGCCGCTGCGTTTCGTGACGGCGGCATCGCTATTCGACGGCCATGATGCGGCCATCAATATCATGCGGCGCCTGATCCAGGCGCGCGGTGCCGAGGTAGTGCACCTCGGGCACAACCGCAGCGTGGATGACATCGTGCGGGCCGCCATCCAGGAGGATGCGGACGGCATCGCCGTGAGTTCCTACCAGGGCGGTCACCTCGAGTACTTTCGCTACATGATCGATCGCCTGCGCGAGCTTGGTGCCGGTCATATCAAGGTATTTGGTGGTGGCGGTGGCACGATAACGCCCGAAGAAATCAAGGTGCTGATGGACTACGGCGTCGAGCGCATCTATCACCCTCACGATGGTATGGAACTCGGCCTCGAGGCAATGATCGCCGACCTTATCGAACGCACGACCGCGGGCCGTCGTCGCAATGATATACCTGACGCGATAACGAGCGATTCGCCGACGGCCATCGCTAGCGTGATCTCGGCGATCGAAGAGGGCATCTATGACGATGCAGAGCTCTCAACGCTGCGCAAGGAATGGCAGGTCAAGGCTACGCAGGCAGCTGTGATCGGCATTACCGGCACTGGCGGTGCCGGCAAGAGCAGCGTGACTGATGAAGTTCTCAATCGTTTCCTGGCTAGTTTCCCGGAGATACGCATCGCCGTACTCGCCGTCGATCCGACTCGCCGCCGCACTGGCGGTGCGTTACTCGGTGACCGCATTCGCATGAACTCGCTACGGTCGCAACAGGTATTCATGCGCTCGATTGCGACCCGGCGGCAGCACCTGGCAACCAGCGAGATGCTCGGCGACCATATTCTGTATCTCAGGTCACTGGGGTTCGACCTGGTAATCGTGGAGACCGCCGGTATCGGACAGAGCGACAGCGAGATCGTCGACCTCGTCGATTTCTCGGTTTACGTGATGACCAGTGAATACGGCGCGGCCAGCCAGCTCGAGAAGATCGACATGCTGGATTATGCGGATCTCGTCGTGCTCAACAAATACGATAAGCGTGGTGCGGAGGACGCGCTGCGCGACATTCGCAAGCAATGGAAACGCAATCACGTTGCGTTCGATGTCGCCGCCGACGATATCCCGGTATATCCGACGATCGCGAGCCAGTTCAATGACCCGGGGATCAGCTGGATGTTCGCCGAGCTGTGCCGCCGGGTTGTAGAAAAAGTCGGACTTGACGCCGAAGAGTGGACGCCCGACATCGGCACGTCGGTGCGTGAGCCGCGGGCGATGGCCGTCATTCCGGGTGCACGTATTCGTTACCTGGCCGAGATCGCGGAGCAAGGCCGCGACCTCAACGGGCACGTTGCCAGCCAGGCGGAAACAGCGAGCCACCTGCAACACCTTTACGAGGCGCTGAAAGCGCTCGAGGACGAGCACTTGCCGGCCGAGTTCGACGCTTACGCGTCGGCTGCGCTCACGAACGGTGACGATCGCAGCCTGCTCGTGCTTCGGCAACGCTACCAGGAGACGCTGGGTGAGCTGACCGCGGAGTCGATCGAATTGCTTCGCAGCTGGCCGGACCGCAAGGCAGGTGTCCGCTCCGAGCAGTACAGTTACACGGTGCGCGGCCGCGAAATTACCGGCAATAATTACCGTGAAAGCCTGGCGCATCAGAAGATTCCCAAGATTGCAGCGCCCGAATTCAGGGACTGGGGCGAACTGCTGCGCTTCCTGGCGATGGAAAACCTCCCTGGCGCCTACCCATTCACGGGGGGCGTCTACCCGTACCGGCGTCTCGGCGAAGACCCGACCCGCATGTTTGCCGGCGAGGGGACGCCCGAGCGCACCAACCAGCGGTTTCATTACCTGTCACAGGGTCAGGACGCTGCACGGCTGTCGACCGCGTTCGATTCGGTAACGCTTTACGGTGAAGACCCGCACGAGCGGCCTGACATTTACGGCAAGGTGGGCAACTCTGGCGTCTCGATCGCGACCGTCGACGACATGAAGAAGCTGTATTCCGGCTTCGATCTCTGCTCGCCGTCGACGTCGGTTTCGATGACGATCAATGGCCCGGCCCCGATGATCCTAGCGTTTTTCATGAATACAGCGATCGACCAGCAGGTGGAAAAGCACCTGCGTGAGACCGGTGCCTGGAACGATGCTGCAGCACGCATCGATCGATATTTCGAGGGCAAACCGCGGCCCCGCTATGAGGGCGATTTGCCGCCTGGTAACGACGGGCTGGGACTTGGACTGCTCGGCGTGTCGGGCGACCGTATCGTCGATAGAGAAATCTACGCGCGCATTCGCGAGGCGACGCTGGCGACCGTACGCGGCACGGTCCAGGCAGACATTCTCAAGGAGGACCAGGCACAAAACACCTGCATTTTCTCGACCGAGTTCGCGATGAAGATGATGGGTGACGTACAGCAGTACTTCATCGATCACGAGGTACGAAACTACTACAGCATTTCCATCAGCGGTTATCACATTGCCGAGGCGGGCGCGAATCCGATCAGCCAGCTGGCGTTCACACTGGCCAACGGGTTTACGATCGTCGAGTACTATCTCGCACGCGGCATGGATATCGACGATTTTGCGCCCAACCTGAGTTTCTTCTTTTCCAACGGGATGGATCCTGAGTACACGGTGATTGGACGCGTCGCCCGGCGCATCTGGGCACGGGCAATGCGTGAACGGTATGGGGCGAAGCCGCGCTCGCAGATGCTCAAGTACCACGTGCAGACGTCAGGACGAAGCCTGCACGCCCAGGAGATCAGCTTTAACGACATCCGGACGACGCTGCAGGCGCTGTATGCGTTGTTCGACAACTGCAACAGCCTGCACACGAACGCATTCGATGAGGCCATCACGACGCCGACGGAGCAGTCGGTGCGGCGCGCTGTTGCAATCCAGATGATTATTTCCCGCGAGCTGGGGCTCAACTATTGCGAGAATCCCTGGCAGGGATCGTTCATCGTCAGCGAGCTGACCGATCTCGTCGAAGAAGCGGTCTACCAGGAATTCGAAGGGATATCCGAACGCGGGGGCGTGCTCGGCGCGATGGACACGATGTACCAGCGCGGCAAGATCCAGGAAGAGAGCCTGTACTACGAAAGCAAGAAACATGACGGCACCCTGCCGCTGATCGGCGTTAACACGTTCCTGCCAAAGGAAGGGCAGGAAGATGAGGTGCATGAGCTCGAATTGATTCGGTCGAGCGAAGCGGAAAAACAGGACCAGATCGCTCACGTGCGCGCATTCCAGGAAACGCATATCGCAGAGGCGGCGGATGCGATCAACAGGCTGCAGGCAGTTGCGCGTGAGCGCGGCAACGTTTTTGGCGAACTGATCGATACGGTCAAGTCGAATTCTCTTGGCCAGATTTCAAAAGCGTTGTACGAAGTCGGTGGCGAGTATCGCCGCAACATGTAAGGAGTTATTGGTGAGCGATGTAGTCAGGTACGACGAGGATGGCGCGGTTGCGATCATCACGATCAATCGGCCGGATGCAATGAATTCCTTTACGACGGAACTCTGCCTGGAGCTGCAACTCGCGCTCGAAGAGGCTGCCGGGAACGAACGGGTGCGGGTCGTCGTGGTGACCGGCGCAGGCCGTTGCTTCAGCGCGGGCGCCGATTTGAAGACCGGATTCGAGGGACGCAAGGTCTCCGGCAAGCTCCATTACGAGTACCGGCCGGTGTTAACGGCCATCGCGTCCATGCCCAAGCCGGTGATCGCCGCAGTGCATGGGTCTGCTGCGGGCATTGGTATGTCGATGGCGCTGTATTGCGACCTTGTAATCATGGCCGACGATGCTTTCCTGCTGTCGCCGTTCACCACGATATCGCTGGTTCCGGACGGTGGCCTCAACTGGAGCCTGGTCCGGCACCTGGGCTATCACCGCGCCTACCAGCTCAGCGTCGAAGCCGAGCGTATTCCGGCCGCACGCTGTGTTGAGCTGGGCCTCGCCAACCGGACAGTGCCGGCCGCCGAGCTGCAGGAGGCGGCGCGGGAGTGGGCGGCAGCGCTGGCAAAGCGTGCACCGCTGTCGCTCGCGGCGACCAAGAAGGCGATGCGCTTCGCCATGGACAACGACTGGGCGAGCGCTTACAACCTGGAAGCCGAGCTGCAGCAACTGTGTCGGGACAGTGAAGACTGTGCCGAAGGCGTGCAGGCTTTCTTCGACAAGCGGGATCCAGACTTCAAGGGCAAATAGGCCCGGGGCAATAAACGTGGAAAGAACTATTTTTGATGAAGAGCACGAGATGTTTCGCGACGCCGCGCGGAGCTTTCTGCAGAACGAAATCCAGCCGCACGCCGATCGCTGGAATGAACAGGAGATCGTCGATCGCGAAGCATTCCTGAAGGCCGGTGAGCAAGGGCTGCTGTGCATGTGGGCCGACGAGCACTACGGCGGCGCGGGCGTAGCGGATTTTCGCTACGAGCAAATCCTGCTCGAGGAAAACGCAAAATATGGCGACGTCGGCTTTTTCATATTCCTGCACAGTCGGCTGGTCGGTCCGTACATCGGCGAGCTTGGCACTGCGGAACAGAAAGCCCGCTGGCTGCCGAAGTGTGTCTCGGGTGAAAGCATCCTGGCAATTGCGATGACCGAACCCGGCGCTGGAAGCGATGTGTCGGGCATTCGTACGAAAGCGGAAGACAAGGGAGACCACTACCTGCTTAACGGCTCAAAGACCTATATCTCGAATGGCATCCTGGCAGACCTCGTTATCGTTGCCGCGAAGACGGATCCGAACAGCAGTCACGGCATCAGCCTCCTCGTTGTGGAACGTGGCATGGATGGTTTCGAGCGCGGCCGCAACCTCAAGAAGATGGGCATGCACAGCCAGGACACCGCGGAGCTGTTCTTCAATAACGTCAAGGTCCCGAAGGAGAACCTGCTCGGCGAGTTCAACCGCGGCTTCTATCACCTGATGCATTTTCTTGCCGAGGAGCGCCTGCTCAGTGCCGTGGGTTCCCTGGCCAATGCCGAGGCGGCGTTTGCCGTAACGCTCGATTACGCTACCGAGCGTGAAGCGTTTGGCCGGAAGGTCGCCGAGTTCCAGGCCAATCGCTTCAAGTTCGCGGACATGCGCACGGAGATGGACGTATGCCAGGCTTTTGTCGACCAGTGCGTGCTGGTGCACAACGCGGGAGAGCTTACGGCGGACGATGCCGCGAAGGCCAAACTGTTCGCTACCGAACTCGAAGACCGCGTTACCGACCACTGCGTACAGTTGCACGGTGGTGCGGGCTATATGGACGAGTACCCGGTGAGCCGCATGTACACGGCGGCCAGGGTGTCGCGAATCTACGCCGGCAGTTCCGAGATCATGCGCGAGATCATCGCGCGCTCGATCGGCCTCGATCCGCGCAAGAGGCCCAAGAAACCCAAGAAGTCGCAACAAGACGCGGCCTGATCCGTGCGCACAGCATTCATCGGTCTCGGCGTCATGGGTTACCCCATGGCCGGCCACCTGAAGGCCAACGGCCACGAGGTAGTCGTCTATAACCGTACGATTTCCAGGGCGGAGCAATGGTGCAGGCAATTCGATGGTGAGTCTGCACGCACGCCGCAAGCAGCGGCCGCCGGGGCCGAAATCGTATTTACCTGCGTCGGCAACGACAACGACGTGCGCGAAGTCATCCTGGGCGACGCGGGGGTCCTTGCTGGCGTGGCGTCAGGGTCAATTGTCGTGGACCACACGACCGCGTCCGCGCGCATCGCCCGCGAGGTCAGCGCGGCAGCCGATGAACGGTCCGTGGGATTCCTGGATGCGCCTTTATCGGGTGGACAGGCTGGCGCCGAGAGCGGCCAGCTGACGATTATGGTCGGCGGCGAACCTGACGTCGTCGAGCGGGCCAGCGTTGCGATGGATGCCTATGCGAAAGCCATTACGCACATCGGTCCGGCAGGTTGCGGCCAGCTGGCCAAAGCGGTTAACCAGATCTGTATCGCGGGCGTCGTACAGGGCCTCGCCGAGGGGCTGCATTTTGCGAAGCGGGCGGGACTGGATCCGGCAGCGGTTATCGCCGCGATATCGAAGGGTGCCGCGCAGTCCTGGCAAATGGAGAATCGCTGGGAAACGATGGTCAGCAACGAGTTCGATTTTGGCTTTGCGGTCGACTGGATGCGCAAGGACCTGGCGATCGCAATGGCCGAGGCCGGGGAGAATGGCGCGATGCTCGAGATGACGGCACTCGTTGATCGTTTCTATGCTGAAGTTCAGGAACTTGGTGGCAGCCGCTGGGATACATCGAGCCTGATCGCGCGCCTCGAGCGCTGATATAATCTGCGCCCACGGGGGTGGTCCGAGGACCTGAGATCCGTGCGTGGCCGGGTGGCCGGGCAAATACGGGAACCCTTAGAACCTGATCCGGGTAATGCCGGCGTAGGAAGGGAAGCATGCCTGACATCCATCTCTCACGGCGACACGCCGTTTTGTTTGCCGCACTGTTCCTGGCCGGTGCTGTCCGGGCGCAGTCAATCGACGAGATAGTGGTAACCGCCGATTACCGCGGCCGTACAGCCGGCGACCTCCCGGCCAGCGTTTCGGTACTCGACGAGGACGCCATCAAGCAGCTCGCCGTGCAGCACTTCGAGGAGCTGATCAGCGCCATTCCCAATCTGAACTGGTCGGGTGACGGGCACCGCGCGCGCTATTTCCAGATACGTGGCGTCGGCGAACTCGAGCAATACCAGGGTGCACCGAACCCGTCAGTCGGGTTACTTATAGACGACATCGATTTCAGTGGCATTGGCACGATAGCGACACTGTTCGACCTGCAGCAGGTAGAGGTACTGCGCGGGCCGCAGGGAACCCGGTACGGTGCCAACGCGCTCGCCGGCCTGATTTACATGCAAAGTGCTGCACCAACGGCCGACTGGAGCGGCCGGGCACAGGTCTCGGCGGCGAACGACGCCGCCTTCTCCGGCGGCATCGCGATGGGCGGGCCGATCGATGACGAGTTGCTGTTCCGGGCAAGCGCGCATCACCATGAAAGCGACGGGTTTCGAAATAATCCATACCTTGGGCGCAGCGATACCAATGGCCGCAGGGAGACCACGTTGCGTGGGCGGTTTCGCTGGCTGCCGAATGATGCCTGGCAGGTTGATCTCGCCACGCTATTCGCCGATATCGATAATGGCTATGATGCGTTCGCACTCGATAACGGGCTAACCGTGCTCTCCGACAAGCCGGGCAAGGACGCGCAGGAGAGCGCCGGCGCATCGCTGCGGATCGCCTACGCAGGCCCGAATGATGTGACGGTAACCGCCATCACGGCCGTCGCGGATTCCGACATCATTTTCAGCTACGACGCCGACTGGGGTAACGACGAGAGCTGGGCACCGGTTGCCTATGATTACATTTCAGTCAGTGAGCGGCAGCGCCGCACCTTCAGCCAGGAACTTCGCGTTGCCGGCGCGGACTGGCTGATCGGTGCCTATGCGATGCGGCTCGAGGACGACCTCGTCACGGCTAACCAGGGCAACTATTACGATCCATTCTATGATTTTGCTGACAGCCTGGACGACACCTTCGGCAGCGACTATCGCGCGACCAACATCGCTGTGTTCGGCCAGTTCGACCGGGACGTAGGCGATCGAAGCCAGCTCAGCTTCGGGATTCGCGGCGAGCACCGCAACACGGAGTACACGGACAGCGCGAGCCTTGTTGCCCGGCCGTCCGAATCGATGTGGGGTGGCGATCTGACCCTGAGTCATGATATTTCCGGCACCGTTACGAGTTTCGCCAGCCTGTCGAAGGGGTACAAAGCCGGCGGCTTCAATCTCGGCCTGGTTCCCGGCGATCGTCGTGAGTTCGGTGCCGAAGCAATGCTGAACCTGGAGGTTGGTATCAAATCGGGATGGCGCGCCAACACGCTGCAGCTCAACGCGTCGTTGTTCGTGAGTCGCCGGGATAACCAGCAGGTCAGGACATCGTTCCAGCTCGACCCCGGCGATCCGGCATCCTTCGTATTCTTTACCGATAATGCCGCAGAAGGCGATACCGTGGGCCTGGAAGCCGACCTGCGCTGGTCACCGAACAGTGGCTGGTCCATGTACGCAACTCTCGGGTGGCTCGATGCCACGTTTGATCAGTTCGAAACACCGCAGGTAAACCTGAACGGACGCGAACAGGCGCACGCGCCGACCTATACGCTCGCGACGGGCGCCAGGTACCAGCATGCCAGCGGGTTTTTTGCGCGCCTTGACCTGAGTGCACGTGACGAGTTCTATTTCGATGTCAGTCATGACCAGCAGTCCAAAGCCTACTCGCTTGCCAATGCGCGCATCGGCTACTCCCGGGAGCAGTGGACAGCACAACTCTGGGTGCGCAACCTGTTCGATGAGAAGTACGCCGTGCGCGGCTTCTATTTCGGCAACGAACCGCCCGACTTCCCCAACACGCTGTACACGCGCCAGGGCGACCCGCGCCAGGCAGGCGTGACCTTCGAACGGACCTTTTGATTTCATGGCCACACTTGTTGACAACGTGCTCGCAGAGGCCCGGAATTATTCGGCCCTCGAGGCGATTGCGGTTGTCACTGCGATCATGTACCTGCTGCTCGCCATTCGGCAGAAAATCGGGTGCTGGCTGTTTGCGCTGGTGAGCGCAGCAATTTACGTGTACCTGTTCATTGACGCCAAGCTCTACATGCAGTCGGCGCTGAATATTTTCTACTTCGGCATGGCGTGCTTCGGCTGGTACAGCTGGAGGTCGGGCGCGGGGAATAAGGGCGAACTGCCGGTCATTAGCTGGTCATTCCCGGTGCACCTGCAGGCGATTGGCGCGGTCATCGTCGTTGGCGCCATCAACGGCTTCCTGCTCGAGCTCTACACGGACGCCGAATTTTCCTACGTCGATTCATTTACCGCGTGGGCAGCCATCTGGACGACATATTTGGTCGCTCGTAAAGTTTTGCAGAATTGGTGGTACTGGCTGGTCATCGATGTCACGCTGGTGTTCGTATACTGGCAAAATGCTTTGCACCTGACGTCCCTGTTATTCGTTGTCTATGTGCTCCTGATCCCGATTGGGCTCGTCAGCTGGACGCGATCGCACCGAGAGACCCTGCATGCGAAAACCACCATCGCCTGAGAACGTTCTGGCCGGCATCCCCGGCTGGGAAGATGCGACCTTGGCAAAGCTATCGGGCGGCCTGACGAATCGCACCTGGCGGGTTGACGGCATTGACCGGCGTGCTGTGTTGAAGATTGATGCCGCCCCAAGATCGACGCCATACAACAGCCGTCTCCAGGAGGCGCAAATTCAGTCGACCGCTGCACGGCACGGTCTCGCCAACCCGGTGCTGCACGTCGGCGAAAACGTCTACATGACCGAGTATCTTAACGGCAACGTTTGGTCGGATTCCGCGCTCGATGACGACTCCAATCTCACGCGACTGGCAATGGCGCTCAGGAAACTGCATTCGTTACCGTTGACCGGAAGAACTTTCGACGCGGCAAGCGCAGCGCGCGATTACGCAGGCCGCATTGGATCTGCTGACGAGGACATGGTCCGCGATTGTATCCGGGTAATCGAGTCACTGCCGTTGCCACGCAATCTTTGCTGCTGTCACAACGATCTCGTCGCGGCCAATATTATTGCCGCACCCGAGATACGATTCCTCGACTGGGAATACGCCTGCGACAACGATCCGTTTTTCGATATCGCGACCGTGGTGGCGCACCACCGACTGCCCGAGGAGCGCGCGAACTTCCTGCTGGATGCCTATTTCGATGGTGATGGCGCTCGCTGGCGCGAGTACCTGGCGACGCAGGTCCACTTCTATAACGCGTTGCTGTGGCTCTGGCTGCAGGCACGGCGCACGGTCAACAACTACTGATCCGCGCCCCGCACCGGTACCGAATGCCAATGCGGGCAGGGCTCACCGCAGGATAGATTAGCGACTACCACTTGTTGCGCAGTTCGCGCAGCTTCAGGAACACCGTCCTGGGGTCGGGGGAATCCCCGACCTCGGGAAAATCCGCCTGCAGCTGCGCAATGACGGACGGGCTGTCCAGTCGAAAGAATGTGTTGATCTCGCGCTCCTGACCGAGCGACGTTACGAGTGCGTTGGCGGGGTCCTGATCTTCGTATCGCGCGAGCATCCTCGCCGCAACCGTGTTGTCGGGCTCGCGATCCAGCGTAAACTTCAGGTTGTTAACGAGGTAGTCGTGACCGGGGTAGATGAGCGTATCGTCATCCAGCTTCTCGAGCTGGTCGTGAAACGTGTCGTACAGCTCATCGGGGTGACCGCCGTTGTGGCAGTTGCCGGCACCCGCGTTGAATAATGTGTCGCCGCTGAATAAAGCCGGCTGATCCGTTTTCGATAACACACAGATGTGACTCATCGTGTGCCCCGGCGTGTCCAGGCACTCCAGTTCGACGCTTTTGCCGACCTTAATCACATCGCCTGCACCGACACCGCGATCTACGTTCGGGATACGCCGGCCCGCATTTTTGTGTGCGACTATCTTCGCCCCCGTCGCCCTGACGAGGCCCTTGTTGCCGCCCGTGTGATCGCCATGTTCGTGCGTGTTGAGAATCTGGGTGATGTTCCAGCCGTTCCTGCTCGCAGCGGCCAGGCACTTCGGGTAATCGAGGGGATCGACCGCGAGCGCGTCCCCGGATTCCGGACAGACGATCAGGTAATTGAAATTGCGGTAGGCGTTACCGGTCCAGACCTGGTCGACGATCACTCGGGGTCTCCGTCGCCGGCCGAATACACGCGTTGCCCGCCGACCCAGGTCTCGAGGACGCGAATGTCGTCGATCTCGGCGGCCGGTATCTCGAAGTAATCGCGATCAACAACGATGAAATCGGCCCACTTGCCGGTTTCAAGGCTGCCGAGACGCGTTTCCTGGTGCGCTGCGTACGCGGCTGCCAGGGTGAACGAGTGCAGTGCCTCTGCCCGGGTCAGCGACTGGTCGGCGTACCAGCCACCTGTGGGCAGGCCTGCCCGGTCCTGGCGGGTGACGGCGGCGTACAGGCCATGGAATGGCTCGGCAAGTTCCACCGGGAAATCCGAACCGCTGGCGATAATGGCCCCGGATTCGAGCAATCGTCGCCAGGCATACCCGCCCTTGATGCGATCCGGCCCGATTCGATCCTCGGCCATATTCATATCACTGGTTGCGTGCACAGGCTGCATGGAAGCTATGACGCCAAGCTCGGCGAATCGCGGGATGTCCTCGAGCGCAATAATCTGGGCATGCTCGACGCGATTGCGCAGTGGCGACGATGTGCCACCCTGGGCGCGCTCAAATGCGTCGAGTACCAGGCGATTGCCGCGATCGCCGATGGCATGCACACCAACCTGGAAGCCGAGATCATTCGCCTTTTTTACGAACGTGTACATTTCGTCTGTCGAGTAAAACGGCAGGCCGCGATTCTCGACATCGTCGGCGTAGGGCTCGAGCATCGCTGCGCCGCGGCTGCCCAACGCACCGTCGCTGTATAGTTTGACAGAGCGAATGTCCAGGCGGTCATTGCCATAGCCGATTAGCGGCTCACCCATC
>Ga0224508_10002397_pt1 | contig 15918 bp, 17 predicted proteins | sample SF_Jan12_sed_USG_4_FD_170157 | JGI IMG/M metagenome (GOLD analysis project Ga0224508, IMG submission 170157) | Sediment microbial communities from San Francisco Bay, California, United States - SF_Jan12_sed_USGS_21 | ecosystem: Environmental > Aquatic > Marine > Sediment | place: USA... | reverse complement strand
CTTGTGTTGGTTCATGTTCTGGTGTTGGTTCAGGTTCTGGTGTTGGTTCAGGTTCTGGTGTTGGTTCAGGTTCTGGTGTTGGTTCAGGTTCTGGTGTTGGTTCAGGTTCTGGTGTTGGTTCTACTTTTTGTAAGTTTACATCTTCTAATGAACCAAACACAGTTTCCAGAAAAGTTTCTTTGTCAAATGATTTTAGGTCCGGATACTCTTGTCCAACACCAACATAAAGAACTGGGGTAGAAGTAATTTTAACTACAGAAAGTGCTGCACCTCCTCGTGCATCTGCATCACTTTTTGTGAGAATAGTTCCATCGAAGTCTACATGTTCAAAAAATTCTTTTGCTTGATTAACTGTGTCATTTCCGGCAAGAGAATCGCCCACAAAAATTTTAAAATCAGGTTTAACAACCTTTGTAATTTTACTTATTTGTTCCATCAAGTTTTTACTAGTTTGCATTCGTCCTGCAGTATCAATTAAAACACAATCAATCTTGTGAGACTTTGCATAAAGAACTGCATCTCTTGCTACAGCAGCAGGATCTGAATTATAATTTTGAGCAACAAGTTTTAGATTCAAACGATTCGTATGTTCTCGTAATTGTTCAATCGCACCTGCCCTAAATGTATCTGCAGCTGCTACAACTACCGAGTATTTTTTTTGTTGTAGCATATAAGCCATTTTAGCAAGCGAGGTTGTTTTGCCTGTTCCGTTTATTCCAACAAATAGAATCAAAAATGGTTGTCCTGATTTCTTTTTTTCATTTATACGTTCAAAAATATCAATTTTTCCCGCAACATCAAATAACGATGAAATTGTTGAGATTAGACTATCTTTAACAAATTTTTCAATCTCGTTTTTGTTTACTTTGGTTCCAATTAACCTATTCTTCAAATCATATTTGATTTCCTCAATTACTTCAGTTGCAACATCTGATTCATGAAGAGATATTTCCAATTCAAAGAGAATTTCATCTATATCTTTTCCATTTAGTTCCTTCTCAGCTAGACTTTTCGCTGCATTTGAAAATGCACTACGAATTTTATCAAACATTATCTTGACCTTATTTGCTCTGAGATTCTGCCTGGATTAATTGATTTATTTGACTTTTTCCTTGCTCTAATTGGGTCGCTGCATCATTTTTTTTTGCAGATGTATCTTGAATTGCAACTTCTATTTCTTTGATTCTTGCTTCAAGATAATTTATAGCAGAAATAGAATCTTTTTCCAAAGAAATACCTGCACCAAGATTCAAAACAATCTTGTCACTAGAAGAAATTTTTGTTTTCACAAATGTTCCCATACCTATAGGAACCAAAGCTTCAGAATTAGTTTTTTGACTTAAGGCTTTTATGGATGCGATAGCAGAAACTGCTTCTCGTAAAACACCATAAAGAGTAGATTCTCTTTGAGATAAATCTGCAAAATAAGTTTCAAGCATCTGCATTTGTTGCATTAATTGTTGCGCCTTTTCTTCGCTCATTTACAACGAATCATTTTGAGATGGTTATAAATTGATTCATAAGATTGTGTAAAAATAAATGAAAAAAATAAAGATGAAACTTTATTTTACTTTTGAGAATCTATCTTCTACTTCGTCCCAGTTTACTACGTTCCACCAAGATGCAATATAGTCGGGCCTTTTGTTTTGATATTTTAGATAGTATGCGTGTTCCCAAACATCTAATCCCAGGAGAGGTACCAATCCTTCAGTTCTTGGACTAGTTTGATTTGGCATTGCTTTGAATTCAACCTTTCCAGAAGAAGGATTAAAAACTAACCATCCCCAACCACTTCCTTGAATTACTGCAGAAGTAGATGAAAATTTTTCTTTAAAGTCAGAAAATCCTCCAAAGGAATCATTAATTGCATCGGCAATTGATCCTCCAGGCTCTCCGCCTCCATTTGCCTTCATGTTGTTCCAAAACAGTTTGTGGTTATCATAGCCACCGCCGTTAAAATTAATTGCACCTCGTTTGGCCTCAGGTACTTGATTAAGATTAGATAAAATATCTAGTATGTCTTTATCTTGAATCTCTTGAGGACAAGCTTCTAGCGCTGCATTTAGTTTATCGGTGTAGGCTTGGTGGTGTTTTGTGTGATGAATCTCCATTGTTTTGGCGTCAATATGAGGTTCCAATGCATCATAAGAATATGGCATTTCAGGAAGTGTATATTTTCCCATATTTCTCAAGCATTAGTTATTCCATTTATTGCTTTACTAGCCAATTGGTTTTTACTTGCTAAAAAAGACTAGAAAACTTGTGAAATTCAACGTTATTTTTTTTATGATAGTTCTTTTATCTACATCAATAATTCTTTTGGAGTTGTTTGATATTAACAATGATTTTGACTTGTATCTTGATAAAAGTGTCCCATTTGTAGGAACACAAGTTCCCAGAGTAGATGGGATAAATGGGGAAGGAGTAAGAATTGCTGTAATAGATACAGGAGTTGACTTTAATCATCCAGATCTTTTTGGATGGGGTCCTGAAGGAAAGGTAGTAGGCGGATATAATTTCATTCAAGATGGTGAAGTACCAATGGACAATAATGGTCATGGGACACAAGTTGCAGGGGTAATTGCCGCAGATGGTCAAGCTAAAGGAGTTGCCCCAAAAGCAAAAATTTTGGCATACAAGGTTTCTGAAGATGGTGACGCGGTATCTTCTGATCTAATTGTAAAAGCCATTGAAAAAGCGATTGAAGATAAAGCAGATGTCATTAACATTAGTCTTGGAGTAAACAAAACAAATACTCAGATTGAAGCTGCAGTGACAAAAGCATTAGAAAAAGAAATTTTTGTTGTAACTGCTGCTGGAAATGATGGTCCCGGAATTGGAACAATCGGCAGTCCAGGAAAAAATTTTGGAGCAGTTACAGTAGGTGCCACATACAATAACTTAACTTCAAGCTTGGTCGCCACACTAGAAGTCAATGAAAAACCATACACAACAATTCCTATGGTTGGTTCAACTAAATTAGATAGGCCGATAGAGAGTTCAATAATATTCGGAGGTTATGGGAAAGAAAAAGATCTTTTAGGAATTAATGTTACAAATTCAATTCTTTTAGTAGAAAGAGGTAGTGATGTGGAAGGAGAATTACTTTATTTTTCTATCAAAGAAGAAAACTCTGCAAATGCAGGAGCAAAAGCACTCATAGTTTACAATAATGAACCTGGAATTTTTCTTGGAGAATTAACACATGAGTTTGTAAAGCCAGGATACCAACCAAGAATTCCAGTTGTTTCAATTGATAGAGAGGAAGGGTTAGAGATCAAAGAGATTATTCAAGGGCAAAATTTTGCAAGCCTACATCTTTTTTTCAATCCAGATTTTGTTGCCCATTTTAGTTCAAGAGGACCTGTGTCTCCTTTTTACATAAAACCTGATCTTGTTGCTCCAGGAGCATACATCAATACTACACAAAATAATGCAGCCTATAATTTTACAAGTGGAACTAGTTATGCTGCTCCTCATGTGAGCGGAGCTGCTGCGTTATTGATTCAAAAAAATCCGGGGATACATCACCATGAGGTAAGATCATTGTTATTGACTACAACTGAACCTGTGTCTGATGCATATGGTGAAAAATTTTCTCTTTTTGATGCAGGAGCAGGGAGACTAAATATTGGGCGAGCGTTTAATTCCACTCTAATAATTCAGCCTCCTCATTTTGTTCTGCATGTATCTTCAGATGAACCAATTGGAGAGCAATTATTGGAATTAAAATCACTTGATGGATCATTATCAAACATAGATGTTACCTTTGAAGGCCCAGGTTTTATACAATTTTCAAATTTAGTTGAGGAAAATAATTTACAAATTAAGATGAAAGTTTTAGGAGAGGAGTATGGAGATTACGAGGGTAAAATAATTTTAAATCAAAATGGAAATAAATATGTAATTCCATTTTTAATTCATTTTACTGAAGGGTCAGTCTCAGCGGAACAAGAAAATGGTAAATTAAACTTTGGAATCTATCATCCCGAAAATTGGATTTTTGCAAAAATTTCTTTAACAAATAGCAGAGATGGAAGTATTGATACTATTTCTGCTACTCCTTTGAAAACTACATCAATTGATGTCTATGAAAATGGCGAATATTGGATAGAGGCAAAAATCAGAGTTGGGGAAGAATCATTTGATGCATTTAAAATAATTAAAGTAGATACTGTGTTGCCAGGATCTTCTAAACCTTTGAAACTTTTTGATCTTCCAGAAAAACAGATTGGAGTAATTGCAGTAATTGTGGTGATTGTAGGATTAGTAGGGTTAAAGTTTACAAGAAAATAATAACCTATACAATTCTAGGTCCAGCAGCTTTTATTTCTGGTGAAACATCATTAAATTTTTCAAAATTTTCAACAAACATTTTACAAAGGCTTTTTGCAGATTTCTCATAGGAGTTTTTGTCATTCCAGGTGTTTTTAGGGTCTAAGATTTCTTTTGGTACATCATCTACAGTGGTAGGAATATCAAGATTGAATAATTGATCATGTCTGTATTCTACTTTATCTAATTCTCCATTTAATGCAGCAGTTACCATGGCTCTGCTGTATTTTATTTTGATTCTAGCTCCAATGCCGTATGGTCCACCTGACCAACCAGTATTAATCAGATAAACAATAGTGTTATGTTTTTTAATTTTTTCACCTAAGAGTTTAGCATAAACTGCTGCAGGTCTTGGCATGAACGGCGCTCCAAAGCATTCTGAAAATACTGATTTTGGTTCCTTTATGCCACGTTCAGTTCCAGCTAATTTACTGGTGTATCCGGACATGAAATGATACATTGCACCTTCCTTTGTCAGCCTAGAGATTGGAGGCAGGACCCCTAATGCATCTGCTGTCAGAAAAACAATAATCTTTGGATGTCCACCAACACTTGGGATGACAGCTCCTGGAATGTAATCCAAAGGATATGCTACACGAGTATTTTCAGTTAATGCATTATCATCATAATCAGGTTTTCCGTCATTTAATACAACATTTTCTAAAACTGCTCCTGGTTTAATGGCATTCCAAATTTCTGGTTCAGCTTCTTGACTTAAGTTTATACACTTGGCATAACATCCTCCTTCAAAATTGAATGTTCCATTTTCAGCCCAACCATGTTCGTCATCGCCAATCAAATTTCGATTTGGATCAGCAGATAAAGTTGTTTTTCCTGTCCCCGACAATCCAAAAAATAATGCAGTATCTTGGTTTTTTCCAATATTTGCAGAGCAATGCATAGGAAATATTCCTCGTTGAGGTAATAGAAAATTCATAACAGTAAACATTGATTTTTTCATTTCCCCAGCATAATTTGTCCCACCAATCAACACAATTTTTCTAGCCAAATCAATCAGTATGAAAATATTGGATCTTGAACCATCAGTTTCAGGTATTGCTTCAAATTCATTTATACACATGACAGTAAATTCAGGATCATGATTTTCCAATTCTTCAGATGATGGCCTAATGAAAAGTTGTTTTGCAAAGAGATTTTGCCATGAATGATCATTAATAACTCGTATTGGTAATCTTGTTTCCTTGTCTGCCCCTACGAATCCATCAAAAACAAAAAGTTCCTTGTTATTTAAAAAATCCTTCATTTTTTTTAGAATACTTGCAAACTTGTCTGCAGGAAACTGGTGATTGATTTTACCCCAGTCAATTGTATCACGAGTTACATCATCTAATACAATAAATCGATCATCAGGAGATCTTCCAGTATATTTTCCAGTATTTACGGAAATAGAACCTGTGGAGTTTATTACACCTTCCATTCTATTTACAGCGTTTTCTACAAGCTCATCAGTGGAAAGGTTTCGAAAGATTTTAGATGGATTAATTCCAAATTTACTTATTTGTGATAAGAATTTTTCAGTTACGCAAGAGCCAACCACTTTAGTCAATTGTGGTAATCTCCAATGAACGTAATTTTTTTAATCCCAAGTCCAGTCATGAGATATTTCGATCCGACTTGATTTTCCTTATTATCTCTTTCTTATAGAATAGTATTTTTTTGTCTAGGAACGTATTTATGTAAAATTTCAAAAGGTTTTCTTATGCCTATCAATAAGGACAAGCTAGCTAAACGACAAGAGGTAAAGGAACACAATCCTGACTTTGCAAGACCTGAAAGTTGGCGTTACAAAAGATTAGAGTCGACATGGAGAAAACCCAAAGGAGTTGATCATCATCAAAGAAAACAGAAAAGTCGTGGTAGGCCAGGCCTAGTTAAAGTAGGTTATGGAGGGCCAAAGGAATCAAGAGGTCTTCACCCTTCAGGATATACAGATAACCTAGTTTTTACAATTGATGAATTAAAGAAGTTAAATCCAAAAATAGATGGCATCAGATTTGGCCACAGTCTCGGAACTAAAAAAAGAAAAGAGATAATTGCCAAAGCAATTGAAAATAAATTTAAAATATTTAATGCAAGAGTGAGTGTAAGTGGTAGTAAATCTTAAAGCTAAAAAACGATTGGCATCAAGAGTGGCAGGTGTTGGTGTTCACAGAATAAAATTCGATTCAGATCATTTGGACGATGTAGCAGATGCAATTACAAGAGAAAATATTCGCAGCTTAATTACAGCAAACACTATCCAAATTCGATCCTTTACCGGAACTTCTCGTGGAAGAGCTCAGGATAAAAAAGATCAGAAAAATAAGAGAGGAACAAAACAAGGGTCAAAACAAGGTAGGAAAGGAGCTCGTGTAGGTAAAAAAGAGGTATACGTATCCAAAGTGCGTGCGTTGAGAAGACTGCTAAAAATCGCAAAAGACAGAAAAGATATTACAAATCCAGAGTTTTGGTCTCTTTACAAAAAGGTGGGTGGAAATACAGTAAGAAACAAGGCTCATTTGAGATTACTAATGGAAGAGACCATTTCAAAAAGAAATTCTTAGAACCGATAAACTGTATTTTCCCAATCTAAAATTTTACCATCTTTAATTTTGATTCCTTCTTTTTTTAGCATGTTAATTTTAATTTCCTCTCCATAGGCATAACCACCTACTGCCCTATCAGACTTCACTACTCTATGACAAGGAATTATTACAGGATAAGGATTTTTATTCATAATTTTACCCACTGCTCGTTGACCATTGGTAAATCCCACAGCTTTGGCCAATTCACTATAGGTAGTTATTTTTCCTTCTGGAACCTCAAGTAGTTTTTTAAAAATTTTTTTATCAAGACTCATAGTTTTATTATTTCAAGGTTAGTTGTTTCTAGCAAGTCAATTACTTTTTTCTTGTTTGGCCCCAAACCTGCCCAATCAAGAAGAGCCGCTGTGGCAGTTTTATTTCGCTCCATAATATGAGAAAATAAATTTTCATCAAGGTTATTTAAGGCGTGTTTTGGCATTACAGTCCCCAATGCAAATCTGCCATGTAGTAATTCTTGAGTGAATTTTTCTGGATAATGCGTTCCCCCAAAACAGATTGCACTTGGGTTTGATTGGATATTACCTGAGATTACTTTGTCAACTAGCATTGCAACTGAATTACATAATGATACATCATTCCATTGTTTCTCAGTTGTTCCAATTTCGATAAAAATAGTGGGTTTATTCAAATCTGTCGGCCCATGATGAGTAGCCTCTATAGTAATCTGAAAATCAGAGAATTGTGATTTATTTTCCCAAAGAGTTTGCAGATATTTCTTTTGAATGTCAGGATGAGGTATTGCCATTTGCTTGTCTTTTCCACCAAGTTTTGCTTCTGAGAAATTGCCTGTACTGTGACACGTTAGGGCCAAAACTCTAGATTCTGCTGCATGTTTTGAGAGAAAAATAAATCCGTCATAGTCATATTTTTCTTCTAACCAATCAGCGGAAATTGTAGGTGTGGAAATAATTAAAAGATCATAATTTTCTCCTCGAAAAATTTCGCCATCTTTCTTCATTTTTTCAGAAAGAAATTTTGCCATATTGTTTCCGGCAGGATCATCCTGATATGCAACTAAAAGTTCCATTAGATATGAGACAGGTTCTTTTATCGTAAATAAATAACCTCCTCCATTTCAGCTACTTGTAAGGTTGTGATAATGGCATTTTGAGTGGTTAGATTGCAGGTAAGACCTAGAAAATCTGAATTTTTCTTGGAATAAGAATATAAGGACACCGAATTAATTTCTGGCAATGAACCCTAGGCAAACTTTGAAGAATATGGCAAATACCATGAAGATGGCAAGAAAGCCAGATAGAGACGAATATTCCCAGCACCTAAGATTAGTACTAGTAGGAATTGCGGGAGTTGGGGCTATTGGCTTTACTATTCAGTTTGTCTTTTCTGTGATTACATTTGGTAGGTAAAAGTTGTCAGAAGAAATAAGATCTCATCTTTTTGCGATAAGGACGACAGGAGGACAAGAAAAAGTTGTGATGAGATTACTTGAAGCAAAAGCAAATGCGAATAAAATCAACATTCAATCTGTTTTACTTGTAGACAATCTAAAAGGATATGTAGTAATTGAGGCGATTAATCCAAGTGATGCCTATATGGCAGTTGAAGGAGTTAGACATATTCGCGGCCAACTTCGTGGGGAATTAGAGTTTAAAGATATTGAAGGATATCTTGTAAAAAAATCAACAGTTTCACAATTAGCTGTTGATAATATTATTGAAATTACTGGCGGTCCTTTCAAGGGTATGAAAGCAACCATTACCAGAATAGATCAGGATAAGGAGGAAGCAACCGTTGTTCTGTTAGATGCATCCTACCAATTACCGGTAACAGTTGATGCAAATTATCTAAAACTCTCAAGTGAGTCTTAGTAAGGATTAAATTTTTCATGTCGAGGGTATAACTATGGGAGAACCACAAAAAATATCATCGCTTGTTACAGGTGGGGGAGCTTCTGCAGGTCCACCCTTAGGTCCAGCATTAGGTCCACTTGGTGTAAACATTATGGAGGTAATTAATGCAATTAATGATAAAACTAAAGATTTTGAAGGAATGAAAGTACCAGTTACTGTTTCAGTTGATCCTGATACAAAAAAATGGGATATAGAGATTGGGATTCCCTCAGCCGCTGCACTTATTCTGAAAGAAGCAGGTATTCAAAAAGGATCAGGTACTTCGGGAACAGATTGGGTTGGAGATGTTACAATTGATTCAATCATCAAAGTAGCAAATACTAAACTGGAAAAATCCTATGCATCATCATTAAAATCAGTAGCTAAGACAATAATTGGAACTTGTCTTGCACTTGGAATAAAGGTGGAAGGAAAAACACCAAAAGAAATCACTGCTGAGATTAATGAAGGCAAGTGGGATGAAAAACTACAATAGTCTATTTTGTTAGGTAAACAGGATCTTTGTCGGTCTTTTGTAATTCAACAAAAGTTTCAGTGTTCTGAATTCCACCAATTTTTCCAATCTTTTCAATCACAATAGAGTGCAATACCTCAAGATTTTCAGCATATACCTTGATTAGCATGTCAAATCGTCCTGTGACTTCTGAAATAGACACCACTTCTGGTGTTTCAAGAAGTTTTTTCATTATTGCGTCTTTGAATTTGGGATCTCGATTAATTCCAACTGACGCCTTTACACCAATTCCCAAAAGGGAATCATCAATTACTATTGTAAATTTTTTGATTAATTTTTTCTTCAACAGTCGTTTGATTCTGCTGTAAAGAACTGATGCATTGATGTCTAGTTTTTTTGAAAGTGCTGGAACCGAAATAGAACCATCCTTTGTCAATTCAAATAGCAAATTCATGTCGAGTTCATCAAATCTATGCATTGTGCTCAAAAATCTTTCAAGAGATTTAATAAATGTAAGTTTAGACTTGTTTTAACCATGAAATTATACATATTGCTCCAAAAAGGTGAAAATTTTTAATTTTTAAGATAAATCAAAAAATACACTCACTAAACGATTTTAAGTAGGTTATCTCGAAAATCTTCGTAATGATTACAGAGGCACAGCTAGTAGCGATGATAAAGGTAGTAAAAGCTGATTCTAAAAAGAGAAAATTCAAGCAGTCCCTTGAGATGATTATTACATTCAAAGATATTGATGTCAAAAAAGGATTCGCACTAAATGAGATAGTTCAGCTGCCAAAGACTAGTTCTCCAGCTGCCGTGTGTGTAATGGCCACAGGAGACATGAGTGTAAAAGCAAAAGCTGCAAATGCAGATGCTGTAATCGGATCCGAAGAACTAGACAAGTTTGCAGCAAACAAACGAGAGTCTAGAAAATTCATTAACAAGTATGATTTCTTTTTGGCAGATACAAAAATCATGCCAGTTGTGGGTAAAGTCCTAGGTCAACTTTTAGGTCCAAGAGGAAAGATGCCAGTACCAGTTCCCTATGACGCACCAATTGAATCATTTTTGCAAAGGTTTAGATCATCAATTAAGGTAAGAGTAAGAAGTTCATTGTCATTATCATGTAAATTTGGAGATGAGTCTATGGATGATACGGATTTGGCAGTAAATGCACATGCAATTGTAAGTGCAGTCGAAAAGAAACTACCAAATGGTGAAAAGAACATCAAAAGAATTATGATAAAAACTACAATGGGTAAACCAACAAAACAAGTGCAAGAGGCAAAGAAGAAACATGCATGAAAATAGAACAACTTATCCTGTCAGAAAAACTCAGATGTATCAACAACTCCAAGAACTTCCGAGTGAGTACAAAGTTTTAGCTCTTGTCAAAATGACAAAGGTTAGAGCATCACAGATTCTTCCACCAAGGAAAAAACTAAAAGGAGAAGTAGAGTTTGTTAGTATTAAAGATAAGGTAGCTCAAAAAGCACTGGAGAAAATGGACGTTCCTGGAATAAAAGAGATGATTTCAGAATTGACTGGTCAGTGTCTTTTTATGTTTACAAATATGTCACCATTTAAGCTAAATGTGTTACTTGCAAAAAATAAGATAATGTTGGCTGCAAGAGGTGGGGATATTGCTAGTATTGACATTATAGTTCCTGCCAAAAACACAGGAATTGCACCAGGTCCAATGTTAACAGAATTTAAGGAGGCAGGAATTCCAACAAAGATAGATCAGGGAACAATTTGGATTTCAAAGGAGACTACTCCAGTTAAAAAAGGAGAGGCGATAAATGAAAAATTGGCTCCGCTTTTAGGAAAACTTGACATTAAGCCTGTAGAGGCTGGAATCTCACTTTATTCTGCCCTAGAAGAAGGACAAAAGTATGCAGAACAAGAGATGATAATTGATGTAGAGGAGATTAGAAATGAGTTTGCACAGTTCCATCAAGAGGCAATTTCCCTATCAATTGAGGTAGCCTATGTAACACCAGATAACATTGGCCAGATTCTAAGCAAGGCAGCACAGTATGCACGGTCAGTATCAATTGAATCTGGATTTATGACAGATGAGACAAAAGATCCAATCTTGCAAAAAGCAGATGCCCAGGCAAGAGCCATTGCGGGTCAAGCAAAAGACTATACTCCTTCCTGATCCAAATTTCCTCTCACTTTGGGCAAATTCCAATTAAATTTCATTGCTGCCAATCTTACCCCAGTTGTAATCACAATGCCAATAATTGTTGCAATGTATAGTTCCCCTCCAAAATACAAGACGAAATAAAAAACAATGATTCCAATAAAACTTGCAGTAATGTATAGCTCTTTTACAAATACAATGGGGACCTGATTTACAAAGACATCTCGTAGTATACCCCCACCAACTGCGGTTAATACACCTGCAAATATTATTGGCAGAAAATTCAAACCAAACAAACTGTAAGCAAACGTTCCTCCAATTATTGTAAATATTCCCAGTCCAAAGGCATCGAATTTTAAAAAAATACCACAATGTTTTTTCAGTTTACTATACAAAAAGAAAATACATACACCAGATACTGCTGTAATTATTACATATGTTGGATCAGAAATAGAATTTGGGAATTGTCCCATTACAACATCACGGATTGTTCCTCCTGCAACACCGGTAATTGTTGCCAGCAAAATGATCCCCACAAAATCAGATTTGTTCTCTATTGCCTTGAAAGCACCAGTAACTGCAAAAGCCATTGTTCCAAAAAGATCTAAAATATAAATAAAAATTTCAGAAGGAATTGAAAAATCAACCAATCACAATTAAAGTACAAGTATTGGTAATTAAGATTGATGAAAAAAGATTAAAATTAAATTAGAAAAACAAGAATTTTCCTAGCCAAATAGCGAGGATAAACCTTCCATTGCGGCTTCTTCTGTTTTGCCTTCATCTTTTGGTTTTTCTTCTTTCTTTGCTTCACCTGCTGCCTCTGCTGCCGCGGGAGCTGGGGCTGCAACTGCTACTGGAGCGGCTTTAATTGCATCTTCAATGTTGATATCAGCCAAGGCTGCTACCAACGCTTTTACCTGTGCATCATTTACATCAGCGCCAGATGCTTTTACAACTGAGCTGATATTGGCCTCATTGACTTCTTTTTGTAGCTTGTGAAGTAGTAAAGCAGCATAAACATATTCCATTGTATCGAAAATCTTTTCTGGGCATAATATAAAACTATGGAGAAATTAGGCCCAAATCTAGTTTAGTATCTTGAGACTCCGACACACAGAATAAAGAGTTCTTTTGAGTTTTTTATCCACTAGAGAATCCATCTTTTGTCTTAAGACACGTTTCGCCTGATCTCGTTCTGGACCCTCGGGTAAGGACAAAATATTGTTTACTAGTTCTGGCAGTGATTCTCGAATCCAGCCATCAATCATTTGGTAAACCTTTGGTGGAATTAGATCACATTTGTTTTGGTCTAAATCCAAAACTTCGGCAAAATTTTCATGCTCTACCCTATACACTAAAGCCAAAATAACATTATCAGGGTTCGGAGACTTTAGTATTTCAAGAGAACGTTCTCCTGCTTTTCCTTGAGAAACTTTGTTTTTAAGACCTACAGGATTAATAATTATTCCATTTACACCTACTCTTCTTCCCTCAACTCCAGTAACTACACCAAAAATAAAGTCATTATATTCTCCATTTTTCTTTACAGAAAAGACATGTAGGCCTTCTTTTAGTTGAGGTTTTTTTCCAAACACGGTTTACCTTGGAGCAAGTAGTGTATTTAATGTATTATTTGTTGGGTCAAATCTATGATAGTTGCATGTATTGTTTTCTTGAAAAGCAATTAGATTCCGTTTGAATCAAAATTCTGCAAATCAATACGGAAAACTATCATCAGATACCAATAAAGATTCAGGTAAAAATTTATTCAAACTTTGTCGAGAAGTATCCTTTTGGTTTTCAGCTTATTTCCTCTTTACTTAGTTGTGATAGGTTCTTCATTATCAGAAGTGAAAATATTAAGAAATGGATTATCTTTGATTAAATCCGATGTTTTTCATGAATTTCTCAAAGTCTTTATTGTTTTGACTTTCACTATACAGAGTTGATTTTATTTCCATAGTAAGTAATAATCTGAAAATAACATAAGAAACAAGACGTATTTTGAAAAGACATCCCTCGATTCTGAAGGCGTCTTATCGCTAATTCTTAATATCGGAGAATCTCAGGCTCTTCGTTGGATAAAAAAGAGATTCTAAGGGAATTTTCCTCAAATCCTGACAGATATTACAAGGTAAAGCTGTTTGAGGATCAAGGGTTTGATAGAAAATCTTGCTCAAAGTGCAAGAGGTTCTTTTGGACTCTAGATTCGGGGCGAGATACATGTCCTGATGATTCTAAAGATACCTATTCGTTTATCGGAGATCCACCCACTTCAAAGAGATTTGATTATACAAAATCTTGGAAGGAAGTAGAATCTTTTTTTATGAGAAACGGGCATACATCAGTTTCAAGATACCCAGTTGTTTGTAGATGGCGAGATGATCTTTATTTTACAATAGCATCAATTGTAGACTTTCAGAGAGTAATGGGCTCCAAAGTAGTCTTTGAGTTTCCGGCAAATCCGTTAGTCGTACCTCAGACCTGTTTAAGATTCAAGGATTTAGAAAATGTTGGAGTTACAGGACGACACTTTTCAAGTTTCTGCATGATTGGACAACACAGTATACCAAACTCAGAAGGGTATTGGAAGGATCAATGTGTTGACTTGGATTATAGATTGTTAACAGAACAATTTGGAATTAGAAAGGAAGAGGTGGTTTTTGTGGAGGATGTTTGGGCAGGGGGAGGCTCGTTTGGTTCATCACTGGAATATTTTGTTAGAGGACTGGAATTAGGAAATGCCGTGTTTACTGAATTTCAAGGAGAACTTGGAAACCATACTACACTTGACCAAAAAATTATAGACATGGGCGCAGGACTAGAAAGATTTGCATGGATTACAAAGGGAACTCCAACTGCATATGATTGCTGTTTTGGCCCAATTACAAACCACTTGTTTGAAAAGACTGGAATTGATTCAGATTCAAGCTTGCTAAAAAAATACTTTACAGAGATTGCAAAAGGTCTTGAAAACTATGATGATCTAATTGATGTCAGAAAACACGCGGTAAAAAATACAGGCCTAACAGATGAGCAAATAAATCGAATAATTACTCCACTTGAGGGAATGTATCTTATTGCAGATCATCTGAGAACTCTAATTTTTGCAATATCAGATGGTGCTTTACCAAGCAATGTTGGTGGTGGGTATAATTTGAGAATGATTCTGCGTCGAATAATTGCAACGATTAATGGAATGAACTTGAAATTAGATATAGATGAATTAATTGATTTACATATTGACTATCTAAAGGATACCTATCCAGAACTTGAATCTAGTAGAGCGGATGTAAAATCAATTCTCAAAATAGAATCTGGAAGATATGAGGAATCAAAATCAAGGATGGGAAAAATTGCAGTCAGACTCAAAGATAGAGAAAAGCCCCCTTCAGTTGATGAACTAATTACAATGTACGAATCAGATGGAATTACACCAGACTATCTCAAAGAATTAGGTGTGATTTCAGAAATTCCATCTACGTTTTACTCTAAACTTTCTGATTTGCATCAATCAGAGAAGAAAAAAGAAATTGAAAAACTCCCACTAGAGAACATTCCAGAAACTGAGATGTTGTTTTATACAGATGACCCTATGAATTTTGATGCCAAAATTCTCAAAGTCTTTGGGAATTCAGTGGTCCTAGATAGAACTTCCTTTTATGCCAGGGGTGGAGGACAGGAACCAGACCATGGAATAATTGCTGATGCCAAAGTAATTGATGTTAACAAACATGGAGGAGTAGTGGTTCATACACTAGATGGACAAATTCCAAAACAAGGTGATAGTGTAAATTGCAAAGTAGATTCTGAAAGGAGAAAAAACATTACCAAAAATCATACCAGTACTCACATCTTAAATTCGTCATCAAGAAATGTTTTGGGTTCCTGGGTTTGGCAACACTCTGCGTTTAAGGAGTCAGACCATGCAAGATTAGACATCACTCATCACTCCCCACTTTCCCAAAAAGAGATTTCTCAAATTGAAGATACTGCAAATTCAATTGTTCAAAAAAATATGTCAGTTACCATTGAGAACTTTGATAGAGGGATAGCTGAGCAACAATATGGATTTAAGATTTATCAAGGAGGAATTGTTCCTGTAAAGTTGGTCAGAATTGTATCAGTTGAGGATTTTGATGTAGAAGCTTGTGGTGGAACTCATGTCAAAAAAACTGGAGAAATTGATTTAATCAAAATTACAAAGACAAAAAGGATTCAAGACGGCGTAGTTCGTTTAGAATTTGTTTCAGGACCCACTGCATTTGAGTATGTAAAGAAACAAGAATCTCAAAAAATAAAACAAAAAGAATTAGATGCAGGAAAAAAAGAGATAGAAAAACAAAGAGAAGAACGAAAACAAAAAGTACGAGAAATGATGCCGGCTTTATTAGAGAATATTTTATCTGGAAAGTCTGGACACTGGGAAGAGATTGAAGTTAGAGAAAAGTTGTGTTTTACAGAAAGTAGTCGATATGATGAATTTTTTCACATTAA
>Ga0224508_10002396_pt1 | contig 15920 bp, 17 predicted proteins | sample SF_Jan12_sed_USG_4_FD_170157 | JGI IMG/M metagenome (GOLD analysis project Ga0224508, IMG submission 170157) | Sediment microbial communities from San Francisco Bay, California, United States - SF_Jan12_sed_USGS_21 | ecosystem: Environmental > Aquatic > Marine > Sediment | place: USA... | reverse complement strand
CATGATGGCGGATTGAGTACGCTGGAATCCTATTCCAATCGTTGGTCGGCAGCGTTGGAAACGCTCTTGTCGCGGCCTGTGATCCCCTACAACCGTGACGACAATTTCGATGAAACGAAAAGGTTACTCCCGGGTGCTCCCGTTTACTCGCCATTCGTCCGGCACAGGCCCGACGCAGTGCCTGAGTAGCCTTCTTTCGACAGGATTGGGTTAGCACCGGTTATCTGAGCGATTTGGTCGGGTGTCAGCTTCGGGCCGCATTGCTCAAATTCGAACTGAGACACCACCTCTGATTGCCTTTCCGGCCGATCCTTGCTTCGCTATCTGGCCACGAGCAGAGAACGGAGGGGCCCGACATGGAATGGACCGGGGAATGGACCGGGGGATGCCTGTGCGGCCGGGTCCGCTACCGTGCAAACGAAAGCCCGCGTTGGGCCAGCTATTGCCATTGCGGGATGTGCCGCAAGGTCTCGGGCGCGCCGTTCATGGGCTTCGTGGAGTTTCCGGGTGGCGACGTCGAATGGCTGGGTGAAGAAGCGCGCCGCTACGAATCCTCGCAGGGCGTCATCCGGCGCTTTTGCGGCACCTGTGGCAGTTCGCTGACCTTCGAGGCCGATGGGATGGTCTTCATCGCGCTTGGGAGCCTCGATCACCCGGAGCAAGTCACTGTCGAGCGCCACGCCTATGCCGCATCGAGGCTTCCAGGCCTGATGTTCGTGGACGACCTGCCCGATTTCCCGGGGCCGGTCGGTGGCAAGGGCGGACGGCCGATCGACTGACCCCTCACATCAATCCGCGCCTGAGCAGGTTCAACCCCGCCAGGCAAAGCACCGTCAACGTCACCCGCCGGAACAGTGCCTGGTCCATCCGGTCCTGGTAGCGCAACCCGGCGATCATCCCCAGGGCGACGGGCAGGCACATCAAAAGCGAGAAAGGCAGGGTGCGCTCGTTCAGGAGCCCGCTCAGCAGATGTGCCGGTACAAGGATCAGCGAGCCGACCGTGAAGGCCAGACCCAGGGCGCGGATCTGCAGGGTCTTCCTGCAATCGAGTGCGATCAGAAAGAACAGCACCGGCGGGCCCCAGACACCGCTGAGCCCGCCGCAGATTCCAGCGACCAGCCCGGTGACGATTTCAAGCGCCATCCGGGGGCTGCGGGCGCTGGGCGCGCGGGGCCTCCAGCCCGCCAATTGCAGCCCGGCGGCGGTGCAGATCAGGACGCCCAGGAAAACGAACAACCCCGCCGACGGGATGCCCGGCACCCATTGCGCGGCGATGCCGATGGTCAGCCCCAAAAGCAAGTTCAGCTTCCAGAACTGCCTCAGCGTCTGCCCCGCGGGGCCGATCCCCTGGCGCATGGTCTGCCAGAAATTCGTCAGCACGGTCGGGAAGATCAGGATCGCCACCGTGTCCTGGGCCGGCATGAAACTGCCGATCCCGCCGATCCCGATCATCGGCAGGGCAAACCCGACCGCGCCCTTGACGAAGCCGCCGAAGGCCATGATGGCGGCGGCGGCCAGCAGGATCAGCGGATCGGTCTGGGTCAGGAAGTCCATGAAAGTCCCGGGACATGGAACGGGTGGGCCGGGCCGGACCCTAGGCCGTGACAGGCACATTGTCCCGCAAAATTGCTGTCTGCGGCACTTCCTGTCGCGCCGGGGCAAGAAATTTGGCGCCCGCTGCGACCAAATCACCGAAACAGCAGGAGGGTGTGATGGCAGGGCTTGATGTATCCGGCTACCTGGACCTCGAGCGTTTCCCGGTCAACCGGCCTGGCAGCCCGGGCTACGACGCGCTGATGGCCGAGACGCGCGCCGCGCTGGGCGAGGACGGTTGCGCAGTGCTGAAAGGTTTCGTTCGGCCTGACCGGATCGCCGATCTGGTTGCCGAGGCGGACCGGGTGGCGCCTGCCGCGCACCGGTCCTTCAATCGGACGAATGCTTATTTCACCAAGGACGATCCGTCGTTGTCCGAAAGCCACCCTGCGCGGCGCTTCTACGACCGCTCGAACGCATTCGTCCCGGCGGACAATTTTGGGCCGGACTCGATCTTGCGGGCGATTTACGAATGGCCCGCCTTCGCTCCCTTCATCCAGTCCGCGCTGGAAGAGGAGAGGTTCTACCCCTACGCGGACCCGCTGGCAGACGTGATCATCAACGTGGTCGAGGAGGGCGGCGGCTTCCCCTGGCACTTCGACACCAACAATTACACGGTGACCCTGGCAATCCAAAACGGCGAGGGCGGGGGCTTGTTCGAATACGCCCCCAGGCTACGCAGTGCCGAGGACGAGAACTACACGGGCGTCGGGGCGGTGCTCGATGGACGATCGGACAAGGTCAAGTCGCTGGTGCTGGAGGCGGGCGATCTGCAGATCTTCAAGGGCCGCTACGCGCTCCACCGGGTCAGCCCGGTCGAGGGCGCCCGCCCGCGCTATGTGGGCATCTTCAGCTTCGTCGAGGAGCCCGGGATGGTTGCCAAGCCCGAGCGCTGCAGGCAACTCTACGGGCGCGTCCTGCCGATCCACTACGAGCGTGCGGGCCTGAGAGCAGATGAACTGATGGATTGAGGGGGTGGCCGATGATCGTGGCGCGAAGAAACGGCCGTTGTTGCTCTACAACTACTTCGCCTCGGATGCCTTCCCGCTGATGGCAACCGAGGATTGGGCGGGGTTCAACGCCAAGCTGTTGCGGGGCGACGTGGTCTATCAGCCGCGCTATGCGCCGATGGACTGCAAGATTCCGCTACCCCGGCCCAGTGGCGCGTCCCAGAGCATCTTCGAGGTGCAGGAAAGCCTGGAAGGGGGTGCGGTTCTGACCTAGCTACTGCCCTGCAGGCCGTCGCCTCCGGGAGAACCGTCATGGAATTAAATGCCGACTTCACCAGACGTGCCGCGGTCCATGCGGGCCGCATGGATTGGGTCGCCTCGCCGATGCCGGGGGTCGAGCGGCGGATGCTCGACCGGATTGGGGACGAGGTGGCCAGGGCGACGACGATCGTGCGCTTCGCGCCCGGCTCGGCTTTTTCGCCTCACACCCATGACGGGGGCGAGGAGTTCCTGGTGCTCGATGGTGTCTTCCAGGACGAATACGGTGACTTCCCTGCCGGGACCTATGTGCGTAACCCGCCGACCACAAGGCATACCCCCGCCTCGACGCCAGGCTGCACGATCTTCGTCAAGCTCTGGCAGTTCGACGCAGGCGACCGGAACCAATTCCATGTGGACACCGAGGCGGCGGAGTACCGCCGCGATCCAGCGCGGCCGGGTGTCTCGGCCCTTGAGTTGCACCGGGACGCGCGGGAGGTCGTGACGATGGAGCGTTGGGAGCCCGGCGCCCAAGTCGCGTTGCAGGCCGAGGGTGGCATGGAGGTGCTGGTCGTTCGTGGCGGCTTCGCCGAGGGCGGCGACGACTTCACGCGGCAATCCTGGTTGCGCCTGCCGCAGGGCGCGGCGAGCGTGGCGGTGACGGGTGCCGAGGGCGCGCAGGTATGGATCAAACGGGGCCATCTGGCCGGCGAGATCGGCGCGCCGGGTTGAGGCTGATCCAAAGGATCGCGAAAGTAAATTCTACTTTGCGCTGATGCTGCGACATGATGTTGCGCGCCATTGACGCTCGCCCCCCGGCTCGCTAGGAAATCTCGCAACCGCACAACTGATTCCGCACCGCAGCAAAGCCGGTGCCGAGGGAGTCCGCAAAATGAACGCCGATCCCCAAATCTCGCCTGCCGCGCCGGTCCACGAGGCCGGCGACCTGGCCGAAGCCACGGCCGCCGCCGCCCGCGCCGCGCGGGCGCTGATCGGCGAGGCGCGTGGCATCCTAGCCGCCATGGTCAGTGCCGAGGGCCGCCTCTCGGGTCGGATGCTCGACGCCGAGCAATACGCCGCCCACGGGCTCGCCTGGCTTGCCACCTATGGTGAGAGCCTGACCCAGATGGCGAACTGGGCACGGCGTCTGGAAAGCGCGGGCAAGCTCGGTGAGATCGAGCGGCTGATCCTGGGTGTGGGTTTCGGCGAGTACCTCAGCCAGATCGCCGGCGGAATCCCGATGAGCCAGGGCGAAATCGTTCGGCCCGGTGACATGGGGCTTTCGGAAACGGCGCTGGCCACCTTCCGCGCCGACCCGGCGGTCGCGCGGCTGATCGTCGGCAACACGGACCCGGCCCGGATGCGGCTGGCGCAGATCCTGGCCGAGCGCGAAGGCGCGGCGACTTTTGGCGACCCAGGGCTCGACGAAGAGTTCGAAATGGTCCGCGATCAATTCCGACGCTTCGCAGACGACCGGGTGATCCCCCACGCCCATGTCTGGCATCTGCGCGACCAGCTGATCCCGATCGAGGTGATCGACGAGATGTCCGAACTCGGCGTCTTCGGCCTGACCATCCCCGAGGAGTTCGGCGGCTTCGGCATGGGCAAGACCGCGATGTGCGTCGTCTCCGAGGAACTGAGCCGGGGCTATATAGGCGTCGGCTCGCTGGGGACACGTTCCGAGATCGCGGCCGAGCTGATCCTGGGCGGCGGCACCGAGGCGCAGAAGGAATACTGGCTGCCGAAGATCGCCAGCGGGGAAATTCTGCCGACCGCGGTCTTTACCGAGCCGAACACAGGCTCGGACCTCGGCGCGCTAAAGACCCGGGCCGCGCAGGACGGCGACGACTGGGTGCTGACCGGCAACAAGACCTGGATCACCCATGCGGCGCGCACGGACATGATGACCGTGCTGGCGCGCACCGACCCGGCGACGGACAATTATTCGGGCCTCTCGATGTTCCTGGCGTCCAAGACCCGGGGCACGGACGGCGATCCCTTCCCGGACCCGACCATCAATGGCGGCGAGATCGAGGTGCTGGGCTATCGCGGCATGAAGGAATACACGCTGGCGCTCGACAGCCACCGGGTGCCAGGCGACGCGCTGCTGGGCGGGGTCGAGGGCCAGGGCTTCAAGCAGTTGATGCGTACCTTCGAGTCGGCGCGCATCCAGACCGCCGCGCGCGCCATCGGCGTGGCGCAGTCGGCGCTCGAAATCGCGCTCCGCTACGCGCAGGAACGCACCGCGTTCGGCAAGCCCCTGATCGCCTTCCCGCGGGTCGCCTCGAAGCTGGCCATGATGGCGGTCGAGGTGATGATCGCCCGCCAGATCACCTACTATGCCGCGCGCGAGAAGGACGCGGGCCACCGCTGCGACCTGGAAGCCGGCATGGCCAAGCTGCTGGGCGCCCGGGTCGCCTGGGCGGCGGCCGACAATGGTCTGCAAATCCACGGCGGCAATGGCTTCGCGCTGGAATACCCGATCAGCCGGGTGCTGTGCGACGCGCGGATTTTGAACATCTTCGAGGGTGCGGCCGAAATCCAGGCGCAGGTGATTGCCCGGAGGGTGCTAGAGGGGAACTGACCCCGTGAACGGTGCGCATGAATGCGCACCCTACAGACCGCCGTCCCGGGTAGGGTGCGCATTCATGCGCGCCTATGCGGCACGGGATTTCTGTGCCACGCTCCGCGGAAACCGTTCCCGGAGAGCTTAATGAACGACGAGGTCCTTGAATCCGGCTTCAATGGGCTCACATCGGCTCAGCCGAGCCTGCCGGCCGCATGGTACTACGACCCTGACCACCACACCCGCGAGATGCGTGAAATCTGGGGCAAGGCCTGGGTTTATCTGGCGCGCGCGGCCTCGATGGACGGTCCGGGCGCCTTCCGGGTCTTCCAGTTCGCGGGTCAGGAGATCCTGGTTCTCCGCGATCGCGAGGGGGCGCTGAAGGGTTTCTTCAATACCTGCCGCCACCGGGGCTCGGCGCTCTGCGTCGACGCTGAGGGCCGTCTCGATAAGGGCCGGATCACCTGTCCCTATCATCAATGGACGTATGGGTTGGACGGGCGCCTTTTGGCGACCGGCGCGATGCGGCCGGTGGCCGGGTTCGAGCGGACGGAGCACGGGCTGCTGCCCGTCGCGCTGGCGGAGTGGCGCGGGTTCCTGTTCGCCAACCTGGCCGGGCCGCAAGCGCCGGCCTTTGATCAGGCCGCGGCGGGCGAACTTGACGGAATCGCGAATTGGCCCTTGGAGCGCCTGGTCGCCGGCCACACCTACCGGCGCGAGCTCGCCTGCAACTGGAAGATTTTCTGGGAGAACTTCAACGAATGCCTCCACTGTCCGAACCTGCATCCGGAGCTCTGCGAGCTGGTGCCGATCTTTACCCGGGCGATCATGGCGCGGCGTGACGATCCGGGCTGGGCGGCGGAGGCAGGCAACCCAGACCCGATGCTGGCGGGCGGCCTGCGCGATGGCGGCGAGACCTGGTCGATGGATGGCCGGGCGCAAGGCGCACTGCCCGGGCTCAGCGAACCGGATCAGGCCGCCGGCCACCGTTATGGCGTGGTGATGCCATCGCTTTTCATCGCCTGTCATCGCGACTACGTGCGCGCGGTGCGCCTAGTGCCGCTGGGCCCCGAGCGGATGGAGTTGTCCGCCGAGTGGCTGTTCGACCCGGAGATGCTGGCGCGGCCGGATTTCGACAAGGCGAAGATCACCGACTTTGCCACATTGGTCATGGAGCAGGACGGAGCCGCCTGCGAGATGAACCAGCGTGGGCTCAAGGCACAAGGCTATGAGCATGGGGTGCTGATGCAGGAGGAATACGAGGTCTTCCTGTTCCAGGATTGGGTGCGCGGGGCGTTGGGCGAGACGATGATCGCGCACTCGAAGGCTGCGAGTCGGGCAAGCCGCCGGGCCGAATGAGCGCGGGCCGAATGAGCGCGGGCCAAGTGAGCGTGGGCAAATCGGACAAATTTGTCCGCCTTACCGAATGTGCCCCCTCTCTCGCATGACTGCGTCGAAAACCGCCTCGAACATCGCCGGCGTCAGCCGCCTCGTGTTCGTGTTGTAACGCGAGCAGTGATAGCTCGCGTGGAGCGCGATGCCGCCGATACGGCTGACCGCGCCGTGGCCGAACGTGTGATCCGCCACCCGGGCGCCGAGCGCGCGGATGGTCGAATCATGGGCGATCTTGCCGAGCGTCACGATATGGCTGAGCCGGGGCAGCGCGGCGGCCCGGGCAGTGAGGTAGGGGCGGCAGGCATTGACCTCAGCCCCCACCGGCTTGTTCTGCGGCGGCACGCAGCGCACGGCGTTGGTGATCATGCAGCCTGTGAGTTCCAAGCCGTCATCGGGCCGGGCCGCGAACGTTCCGCGGCTGAGACCGAACTTCGCCAGCGTTGGGTAGAGCAGGTCGCCGGCCCAGTCGCCGGTAAAGGGCCGGCCGGTGCGGTTTGCCCCGGTAACACCAGGCGCCAGGCCGACGATCAGCAGCCAAGCGTGCCCGTCGCCGAAACTTTCGACAGCACCATTATGCCAGTCAGGGTGAGCCGCGCGGTTGTCCGCACGGTAAGCCACCAGCCGCGGGCAGAGCAAACAGTCCCGGGGCGCTTCCGGCCCCGGCGCGTCCCTCATGCTTCGTCGTTCGCGGCGATCGGCTCGTCCTCGATATGCTCGGGCGCCGGACGCGGCGGCCGGCCGATCACATCCTTCAGTTCCTCGAGCTCGATGAAGTTATCCGCCTGGCGGCGCAGGTCGTCGGCGATCATCGGCGGGCTCGACCGGATGGTCGAGACGACCGAGACGCGCACGCCCTTCTTCTGCAACGCCTCAACCATCGGACGAAAATCTCCGTCGCCGGAGAAGAGCACGATATGCTCTACGTGGTCGGCCATCTCCATCGCGTCGACCGCGAGCTCGATGTCCATGTTGCCCTTGATCTTGCGCCGGCCGGTCGAATCGACAAACTCCTTCGCCGGCTTGGTGACCAGCGTGAAGCCGTTATAGTCCAGCCAGTCGACCAGTGGACGGATCGGCGAATATTCCTCGTTTTCGATCAATGCGGTATAGTAGAAAGCCCGCACCATCTTGCCCCGGCGCATGAACTCGCTGCGCAGGAGCTTGTAGTCGATGTCGAAGCCCAGAGCCTTGGTCGCTGCGTAGAGGTTTGAACCATCAATGAAGAGCGCCAATCGCTCGTCGCGATAAAACATAATTGCCTCAATGTTTCCCCGGTTGCCGTTTGGATTCCCGCCCGCATGGGCAATCATACACGCTCTGCGTGCATGAATCGAGAGAGGTATCTAGGCAGCGATCTTGAGACTGTCCAGAGCATAAATGACAGAACTATGACAAAGGTATTGATTTCATTGGGGGCTAACGTTGCCTCAACCGGCCGGAGCCTGGTCGGCACCCTGTCCCATGCTCTCGAGAGCGTCGCGGATTGTGACCGACTCACTTTGACCGAGCGCAGCCGATGGTTCCGCTCGCCGGCCTTTCCGCCCGGCTCCGGGCCGGACTTCGTAAATGGAGCGGCGGCGCTTGAAACAGACCTGGCGCCCGAGGACGTGCTGGTGGTGCTGCATCGTGTCGAGGCCGCGCTCGGGCGGATGCGGCCTTCGCGCTGGGCGCCCCGGGTCTGTGACTTGGACCTGATCGCGATGGGGGACCGGGTCCTGCCCGATGCCGACACGCTTAGGCGCTGGATGGAAATCGATTTGGGCGAGGCACAGACCACCGCCCCGCCTCGGCTGATCCTGCCCCATCCGCGGATGCATGAACGTGCCTTCGTGCTGGCGCCACTCGCGGATATTGCGCCCGATTGGCGCCACCCCTTCACGGGGCTTACTGTGGCCGAGATGCTGGCTGCACTACCGGAAGTAGAACAGAGCTCGGTCGCACTACTTTAGGCGCCCGTTGCGCGGCGTCTCCCGAAAGCATCATGTCGCAGGCATATGCCGCCGAGACCCTTGCAAATTCGTGCCCGTCCCCTTATTTCTTCGCGACTTCCGCCAACCCTGCAGAATTGGAGTGCCGCCCATGGCCCGCGTCACCGTCGAAGATTGCGTCGACAAGGTTCCGAACCGCTTCGATCTCGTCATGCTGGCGGCGCACCGCGCCCGGGCGATTTCGGATGGTTCGCCGATCACGATCGAGCGGGACAACGACAAAAACCCGGTCGTCGCTTTGCGCGAGATCGCCGACGAGTCGATGGGCGTCGAGGAACTGCGCGAGCAGGCGATCGAATCGAACCAGCGTCACATCGAGGTCGACGAGCCGGAAGAGGACAACATGGCGCTGCTGATGGGCGCGGCCGAGACCTCGCCGATGGCGGTCGCCGACGAGATGGATGAAGAGAAGCTGCTGCGCGCGCTGATGGCCGAACAGGAGCGCAGCTGAGCGAGCCCCTGGCCCGCCTCCGTCCCGCTTGGCGGGCAAAAGGGCGGGCTCAGGGCCATTGGAGCCAAACCCCGTGATCCGTCAGTTCGAACTTGTCGAGCGGGTCAGGGACTATAACCCCAACACCGACGAGGCGCTGCTGAACCGCGCCTATGTCTTTGGCGCCAAGGCCCATGCGGAGCAGGTGCGCGCCAATGGCGAGCCCTATTTCGGCCACCCCCTGGAAGTCGCCGCGATCCTGACCGAGCTAAAGCTGGATGACGCCTCGATCGTCACCGCGCTGCTGCACGACACGATCGAGGATACCGGGGCGACCCACGAGGAGATCGCGCGGCTCTTCGGCGAGGAGATCGCCGACCTGGTCGATGGCGTCACCAAGCTGACCAAGCTGGAGCTGGCCTCGTCCGAGACCGCCCAGGCCGAGAATTTCCGCAAGCTGCTGCTGGCCATGGCGGCTGACGTGCGTGTCATCTTGGTCAAATTGGCCGACCGGCTGCACAACATGCGTACCATCGCGCATCTGCGCGCTGACAAGCGCCAGCGCATCGCACACGAAACCATGGAGATCTACGCGCCGCTTGCGGGCCGCATGGGGATGCAGTCGATCCGCAGCGAGCTCGAGGACATGGCCTTCGAGGTGTTGAACCCGGAGGCGCGCACCTCGATCATGCGGCGGTTCCTGAAACTCAAACGCGAGACCGGCGACCTGATCCCTCAGATCAGCGCCGAGATCTCGGAGGCCCTGACCGCCGCCGGGGTCAACAACAAGGTCGAAGGACGCGAAAAGCGCCCGTATTCGATCTGGCACAAGATGGAGGAGCAGCAGACCAGCTTCTCGCAACTGTCGGACATCTACGGATTCCGGATCCTGGTCGGAACGGAAGACGATTGCTACCGGGCGCTGGGCGCGGTCCATCGCCACTGGCGATTGGTACCCGGGCGGTTCAAGGACTACATCTCGGGACCCAAGGCCAACGGCTACCGGTCGATCCACACGACCGTCTATGGCGTCGGCGCGATGCGGGTCGAGATGCAGATCCGAACCCACGACATGCACGAAGTGGCCGAAACCGGCGTCGCCGCCCACTGGGCCTACAAGGACGGCGAGCGGGTCCAAAATCCGTTCGCGGTCGACCCCTTCACCTGGCTGCGCGATCTGGTCGCCCGGCTGGAAAAGGGCGACGAACCGCACGAGTTCCTGGAACATGTCAAACTGGACATGTTCACCGACCAGGTCTTCTGCTTTACGCCCGAGGGCGACGTGGTCGGCTTGCCGCGCGGCGCCACTCCTATCGATTTCGCCTATTCGATCCATACGATCGTCGGCGACCAGTGCGCAGGTGCGCTGGTCGATGGACGCCGGGTGCCTTTGTGGACACGGCTGAGAAACGGTCAGCAGGTCGAGATCATCACCGCCAAGGGTCAGAGCCCTTCGCCCCATTGGGAGGACATGGCCATGACCGGGCGCGCCAAAGCGGCGATCCGGCGCACGCTGCGCGACCGCCAGCGTGCCGAGCTGGTCGCGCTGGGCCATGACCTGGCCGACCAGGCGTTCGAAGGCGCCGGGCGCGATGGCGGGCGCAAGGCGTTGGGTGCGGCGGCGGCGAAGCTGGGTTACCCGGCCGTCGAGTTGATGCTGGTCGATCTGGCCACGGGAGAGGTCACGGGCCGCGAGGTCGTGGAGGCGGTCTATCCGAGCCGCGAGGACGAGGGCGCCGAGGCCGCCGGCCTTCTGGCCCGCCCCGGAGGCAACGGCAGCAAGGTCGGCCCGGCCGCGGCCCTGGTCGCGGTGCGCGGCCTGCGCCGGGGCACGGATATCCAATTCTGCACTTGTTGCTGGCCGATCCCGGGCGACCGGATCATGGGGCTTGGCCGGCGCGGTGGCGTGGTCGTGCACGCGATCTCGTGCCCTTTGCTGGCCGACTTCGAGGACGACCTGGAGCGCTGGCATGACCTGAGCTGGGCGCCCGACGCGGCGAACCATGCGGGCAACGTTGCGCGGATCGACCTGACGCTGGCGAACCAGCCAGGCACGCTGGGGGCGGTTTGCACGCTGATCGGCGAGTTGAAGGCCAATATCGATAATCTGGGGGTTACGCTGAGGAAGCCCGATTTCTTCCTAATGACCGTCGATGTGGAAGTCAGGGATGTCAAACACCTCAGCGATATCCTGACCGCGCTGCGCGCCCAGAGTTTCGTCAATCAGGTTGAGCGGGCGATCTCGGCGCCCGAGCGCGAGGGGACGTCCGATCCGCAGGATCAGCCGCGCCTTCCCTTGGGTTCGGCCCCTGGGGCGCATCACTAGGAGCCGGCAATGGGGCAGGGCGGATGATTTTCAAGCGACGTGATCACCCGGGGTTCTGGAACCGGCTGCGCGAGATCGTGTTCCCGCGCAAAGGTTACTGGCGGGGCTTCGACTATGTCAAAAAGCGCCTGCACCGGTTGCCCGACAGCCCGCATCGGATCGCTCTGGGCTTCGCCTGCGGCGCGTTGGCCTCGTTCACGCCGTTCTTCGGCTTTCACTTCTTTATCGCCGCAGGGATCGCCTGGGTCGTGCGCGGCAACATCATCGCCGCACTGTTCGGCACGGCCATTGGCAATCCGCTGACCTTCCCGCTGATCGTCACGGCCTCGCTGTGGCTGGGGCGCTGGATGCTGGGGCGCGGCGAGGGGCAATCGGATTTCGAAGTGGTCACCTACGCCTTCGCCGACGCGCTGAATTCGACGTGGTTCACGGTCAAGAGCTGGTTCGGATATGGCCCCTCGATGATGGACGGGATCCTGGGCTTTTTGGACGAGGTCTTTCTGCCCTACCTGATTGGCGGCATTCTGCCTGGGATCGTCATCGCCGTGATCAGCTATTGGATCGTCGGACCGATCGTGGCAGCCTATCAGCTCAGGCGGCGCAAGAAGCTGGCCAAACGCGCGGAAATGGCGCGCGCCGCCTCGGATGCCGAGCAAGCTGCTTATCGTGCGGAGGCTGACAATGTCTGAGACGACATCCTTGAACCAGCCCTTGGGGAAACTGCGCCTTGGCGTGAATATCGACCATGTGGCCACCATCCGGAACGCCCGCGGTGGGGCGCATCCGGACCCCATCCATGCGGCGCGCGTCGCCGAGGCCGCTGGCGCGGACGGGATCACCGCGCACTTGCGCGAGGACCGGCGCCACATCACGGATCCGGATATCGACGCTCTGATGGCGTCGCTGACCGTGCCCTTGAACTTCGAGATGGCGGCGACCGACGAAATGCAGGCGATTGCGCTTAGGCACAAACCCCATGCGGTCTGCATCGTGCCCGAGAAGCGCGAGGAGCGCACCACAGAGGGCGGGCTGGAAGTGGCCCGCGAGGAGAACAAGCTGGCGCATTTCATCGCGCCCCTTGCGGACGCCGGCTGCCGGGTCTCGATCTTTATCGCGGCCGACCGGCGCCAGATCGAGGCGGCGCACCGGATTGGCGCGCCGGTGATCGAGCTGCACACCGGCGCCTATTGCGATGCCCATCACGAGGGCCGTATCGAGGACCGCGACACGGAACTGGAGAAGCTGCGCGACATGTCGGCCTTTGGCCACTCGCTGGGGCTCGAGGTCCACGCCGGCCACGGCCTTACCTTCGACACGGTCACACCGGTCGCTCAGTTCCCGGAGGTGATGGAGCTCAATATCGGCCATTTCCTGGTCGGCGAGGCGATCTTCTCCGGCCTGGACAGCGCCATCCGGCGGATGCGCGAGACCATGGACCGCGCGCGCAGGGATGCGTTTGGCGAGGGGGTTGCGTGAATGTCGAGGGCGCCGGATCTACCGGCGCTCTCTGAAAGTAGTGGTCGCGGAGACTGCCGTCGAAGCCGCCGGCCTTCAGGCAGCACCGCTTGAAGCGTCTGCCGGACCCGCAGGGACACAGATCATTCCTGCCAAGTTTTTCACGCAGTTCGACATCGCCCGTGCACCGAACGGTTGCCGGTTTTCACGCGTGTTTCCGAAGGGAATGACCGCCGACGTTTCGAGATGACGTCAAAAGGAAGCCCGGTCTTCTGGTTTGATGCGCTTTGCCATGACACCCTCCTATTTTCAATTGGCGGGGCAGCGCCGTATACAAGCTAACGGCTCAATCAGGCAAGCTTGAGCGCATCGAGGCGAAGGTAAGCATGATCATCGGCATCGGCTCGGACCTGGCGGATATCCGCCGCATCGAGAAGACGCTCGAACGGTTCGGGGACCGTTTCATCCGGCGCGTCTTCACCGAGGTCGAGCAAGTCAAGTCCGAGCGCCGGCGCGAGCGGATTGCGTCCTATGCCAAGCGTTGGGCGGCCAAGGAAGCGTGCTCCAAGGCGCTGGGCACCGGGCTGCGCATGGGGGTCGCCTGGCGCGAGATGGGTGTTGTCAATCTATCCTCGGGCCAACCGACGATGAGCCTCACCGGTGGTGCCGCCGAGAGGCTGGCGGGGCTGATGCCTCCCGGGCTCCAACCCCGCATCCACGTCACCATCACCGATGACCACCCCTGGGCTCAGGCCTTCGTGGTGATCGAGGCGCTGCCCGCGGACACGCCCTATCTGGCGCCGGGGCGGGAAAGCGGCTGACTATTTGCCCTTGAAGGCCGGGGTACGCTTGTCGGCGAAGGCTTCCATGCCTTCCGCCTGGTCCTCGGTGGCGAAAAGGGCGTGGAAGAGGCGGCGCTCGAACCTGACCCCCTCGCCCAGCATGGTCTCGTATGCGCGGTTGACCGCCTCCTTCGTGGCCATGACCGCGATTGCGCCCTTGCCGGCGATATTCGCCGCGGTCGCTACCGCCTCGTCGACCAAATCGTCCGCTGGGATGATCCGGCTGACGAGACCTGAACGCTCGGCCTCCTCGGCATCCATGAACCGGCCGGTCAGGTTCATCTCCATCGATTTCGACTTGCCGACGAACCTGGTCAGCCGCTGGGTGCCGCCAGCGCCGGGCATGACGCCCAGATTGATTTCCGGCTGTCCGAACTTCGCCGTGTCGGCCGCCAGGATGAAGTCGCACATCATGGCCAGCTCGCAACCCCCGCCCAGGGCATAGCCCGCCACCGCGGCGATCACCGGCTTGCGGACCTTGGTCACGGTTTCCCACTCGGCGGTGATGAAGTCGGCCTTGTAGACGTCGACGAAGCTTTTGGGCTGCATTTCCTTGATGTCGGCGCCCGCGGCGAAGGCCTTCTCGGACCCGGTGATCACGATCGCGCCGATGCCTTGATCGGCGTCGAAGGCCAACAGAGCCTCGCCCAATTCGCGCATCAGGATCGAGTTAAGCGCATTCATGGCCTTCGGGCGGTTGAGCGTGATCAGGCCGACCTGCTCGCGGGTCTCGACGATGATGTTCTCATAGGCCATGGCGCGGGTCTCCGGGCTGTCTTTGCGGGCGCATCTGGTCTAGCGAAGGGGTGAAGGGTCTTCAACCCGGCTGGTGTGCTGCACGTCCCCGCCTCCCACTCCCCACCTCCCCGCCCAGCCACCAATGGGTATGATTGGTGGCTGGGCGGGGAGGTGGGGAGTGGGAGGCGGGGGGAAGCGAACGAGGTGGGACGTTCAACGCTGACATTTCGGACAGTAGAAAGTCGAGCGGCCCGATTGCACGATCCGCCGCACGGTGCCGGGGCAGCCTTCCGTGTGGCAAGGCTCCCCCTCGCGGTCATAGACCCGGAAACTGTGCTGGAAGTAGCCAAGCTCGCCATCGGCCTGCCGGTAGTCGCGCAAACTCGAGCCCCCGGCGGCGAGGGCGTCCTTAAGCGTGGCGACCACCTCGCCCGCCAGCCGCTCGACCCTGGGGGCCGAGATCGAGGCGGCGATGCGCGCTGGGTGGATGCGCGCGCGGTGGAGCGCCTCGCAGACATAGATATTGCCGAGCCCGGCCACGACCCGCTGGTCCAGGAGCGCGGCCTTGACCGGGCTGCGTTTGCCTTTGAAGGCCGCCGTCAGCGCCGCGCCGTTGAAGGCGTTGCCCAAGGGCTCGGGGCCGAGGCCCGCCAGCAGGGGATGCGCGTCGAGCTCGGCCGTCGGCCAGAGGTCCATGATGCCGAAGCGCCTTGCGTCGTTATAGGTGATCACGTCGCCCCGGTCGGTGGTCACGATGACATGATCGTGCTTGCCGGGCGCGGACGTATCGCGGTGGAAGTCGCCAACGGTGGCGCCCGAGATCAGGATCCGTCCCGACATCCCCAGATGCACGATCCAGGTTTCCCCGTCGTCGAGCCCGATCAGCAGATATTTCGACCGCCGCCCCAGCCCCGTGACCCGCCGCCCGGTCAGCCGCTCGGCGAACCGCTCCGGCAGGGGCCAGCGGAGGTCCAGCCTGCGTTGATCCACATGGGCCAGAATTCGGCCTACAAGGACCGGTTCGAGGCCGCGTCGGACCGTTTCAACTTCGGGGAGTTCGGGCACCCAGTCGCTCCAAACCACACTTTCCACTTGGCTAAATCACGATACGTGAAACAGTGCAAATGTCCCTCCGGGGCGTCAGCCCCGGATCGCGCCCGACCCGCCCCCAGGGCGGGCGCGAACGCGCCCACCCTCGGTTCGGGCGCGATCCTATATGCATTGGGGCCAGGTCGACTAAATCGTAGAAATTATCTGATCCGCCGCAATCCACCGCATAGCATGTTCCGGTGACCCGCGCTATTTAGACGGGCCATGTCCGACGAGACCCGATCCCGCGAGACCCATTTCGGGTACCGCTCTGTGCCCGAGGCCGAGAA
>Ga0224508_10002395_pt1 | contig 15922 bp, 9 predicted proteins | sample SF_Jan12_sed_USG_4_FD_170157 | JGI IMG/M metagenome (GOLD analysis project Ga0224508, IMG submission 170157) | Sediment microbial communities from San Francisco Bay, California, United States - SF_Jan12_sed_USGS_21 | ecosystem: Environmental > Aquatic > Marine > Sediment | place: USA: California... | reverse complement strand
TTGCATACTTCCCGATTTGCGTAATATCCACCCTTGAAGATCGGCAGTAGAGTTCCGGTGATACATGATCACTACTTGTGTATTGTGTTCGCCTAATCCGGTGATCTTGATCCAATCCCCAGCCTGAACCTGAGTGTTTTTAGGGGCTATTTCTCCGGACAACCCATAAAACTTCACTTCCTTGCCCAACTGAAACCTGGCGGAGAAACCACCGTAACCCTTTTCATCGTGAGAGCCTCCCAACTCCAATTCAGTTAAGGCCGTAAATTTAATGTTGAAATCCACGGCGTAATGATCTTGAAAGCTCTGATAGGTTATGGTAAGATACTCCCGCATCACCTCCTGTCGCCCCTTACCTACTCTCCAATAAATCTCTGCTTCCATAGTACCCCGATCCTCCTTAGTACCATAGTCCACCTTTTTTACCTGCCATTCGATGTCCCGGCATTCCCAGGGATCGGCCGCAGAAATACCCTCTACAAACAACTGATGCCAGGCCCAGAAGATGCCGCGTTGATGCAGGTGGTCCTGAGGAAAATCCTCGGTGAGAGGGCGGCCTTGAAAATCGTTCAGCGGATGTACATAATTTGCACGGGGATATGCGCCGTCTTGACTGCGAGTGGCTTTCTGATAACTGAAGATATGGCGACCTTGGTCCCACAGTTGGACTGTACCATCCAATTCTTTGAATTCAATGCTTTGTGCAGAAACCTGATCAAATACCAGTATCAGAGGTAATAATACCATTGTTACCGACGAAAAAAAGGTCTTTGAAGTCATGGTTACTTAAAGTTGCATAATTACTTAGATGTCCGCAAATTAGTAGTTCAATCTCACACCCAAACTCACACTCAATTTCTGGATGTGGCGCAGGCCGGTAGCGCGCCCCGACAGGTCGGGGAGGCCACATAGCTCATTTGTCAAGCCAACCTGATGAATTCTGGTCTTTTGTTTTATTCATATCTGAAGTAACTTTGCTATACACCACGGGATGTGGCGCAGCCTGGTAGCGCGCCCCGACAGGTCGGGGAGGCCACATAGTTCATTTATCAAGCCAACCTGATCAATTCTGGTCTTTTGTTTTGTTCATATCTGAAGTAACTTTGCTATTACCCACCACGGGATGTGGCGCAGCCCGGTAGCGCGCTTCGTTCGGGACGAAGAGGCCGCTGGTTCGAATCCAGTCATCCCGACCATTACAAGCCTTGTTGACGAAGTCAACGGGGCTTTTTATTTCTGGACATCCAAGCTTGCTTCAGGATGGAAAGAAATAAAAGGAGCCCTCGAACAAAGTGAGAATAAGGCTTGGGATGAGACCACCCCAAAAAGGATCACCGCAGGTAATCCAGTCATCCCGACTTTTAAGAATTCAAAAGTCACCAAAACCCTCTAAATTTAATGTATAGGGGGGTTTTTTGGTTTTTGACACCTTAATGTTGTGGAATCTGCAGCTTGGTACTTTAATCCTCAGTTTGAAAGGTCATGATGCCACTATTAATGCAGTGGCTATTACTCCCGATGGAAGGGCAGTGGTCTCGGTTTCTTCAGACTTTACTTTAAAGGTGTGGGACTTGTTTGACGGGAGGGAGATAGCTTAATTTATTGGTGGAAGTGCCATGCTTCGATGTGCAATAGCACCAGATGGTAGAACCATTGTTGCTAGTGAGCGTTCCGGCAGGGTCCATATTTTGCGGTTAGAGGGGTTTGTATCTTAAATTAATGATTGGACGTAACCACCTCATACCCCGCCTTCTTGATCAACTTCGGTATCAACCGGGCCGGCTCGCGGTCCCACTCTTTGATCTTATCTGGTAATTGGTCCCAGGGAAGCAGGTGTGGGGTGGTTTTATTTTTTTCGTTCTTCTTCCCTTTTTTATACACCCAGCCTTGTAGCCTTTTTTGCCAGTTCCAACGGGTGTGTTCCCACTCGGCTATTCGTTCTATTTGTTCCTTGTCTAGTTTACGCAACGGGGGATTGTCTCCCTTAGCTATAGGTTTCAGATTATAACCTATTATTTTCAGTTTTTTTGGAATAGTCTCTGCGCTGTCAATATTTGCTTGCTGAAGATCTTCATGCAATTTGTCCCAGGGAACCATAGCCGGATTGTTTTCCTCTCGATCTCCTTCTTTCTTTCGTTTTTGTACATAGTCGGCATGCAATGCCCGGGCTAACTGATCAATCATATACCCATTATGGAATTCCTCTGTTTCTTTCATCCGGTAAGTTTCATACCCCAGATCTTGAAGGGCAATGGGAAAACAATAGATCATCATCCGGTAATATTTCTTTCTTTCTTCAGTCAGATCATCATAAGTTAATAGATAAGGAGATCTTTTTCTTTGTTTATTTTGCCGGCCCGGTCTCCATCCCTGTAATTTGTGCTCCCGGCACCAGCGGTCGTGTTCGTATTGGGCCAGCTGCTCCACTTCTCGGTCTGTGATTTCGGGAGTACTAGGGTTTTTGGTAAATTTTCTGACTCCACAATCAATCAGACTCAAATTTTGAGGCCAGGCTTTAACCGCCTCAAGACTAACTGGCCATGATTTGTTGGCAACATGTTTTTTATACGTTTTTAGCAAACTCTTCTCAATGGCCTTTATAAAGTTGGTCTCGTTTTCTTTGCAACCAATGGTTCCTATATCCTGGTAGAAATCCGCTTTTCTGAATAGGGATTGAAACCGCTCTCGGGAGGCTAAGAATAAAAACTCTTCTGTATCTACATGCAGGCCCAACTGTTCCTTAGCCGGAAGTGACGATAGATCAAAGCGTGATTTTCCCGCCAGGCGGCTCATTTCTATGATGGCGGACAAGGACCGGGCCCCATGCTTATAAGAACTTATGTGCAAGAAGGCACGTAATATTCCCTGATCAATATTCAGTTTCCCTTGGGGATCAAATAATTTTTTGGCCGTGGGTTCAAGTTGCAACATAATACGCAGCAACTTGGCCCGTCGGATCACAAATACATCATCATCCTCACCTGGTTTGTCCTGACGGTTAGGTCCCATGATGTCTATAAATCCCCGTAACCGGCTGACAAAGTCCGGGCCTTTGGCTTCTCGGAACTGTTTTTCTACTGCATTGCGATCTTGAGCTTCTTCGGAAGAGCCAGAGACATTATTGACAAAATCGCTAAAATTGGATTTGGTGCCACCGGCAAAGACAAAGATGGCCTTGCCAACAGGGTGAATGGCTTCCCCATCCTTAAACTCTCCATCTTGCATGGGAGCCAAAAAATATTTCAGCCAACCCAATGGTTTCCCAAATGCTGAATCGAATTCATCAAAAAAGACAAACGGCACCAGCCCGCTAAGCACCATATCACGCACTTTATGTAAACCCGCCACTAGGTCTTGATAGTTTTCAAACTGTGAAATATTAAAAGTAACTGCAGCCAGGTCCTGTCGGCCCAGACTTTTTACTATTTGTTTAACTGAAAATGATTTGCCCGATCCTGGTGGTCCGAATACAGCAAAACAAAGCGGCCTTGGCGGCCGGGGATTGTCAAGAAATTCTTCTATCAATTGTCTCACCGCGCTTAGCTGCTCTATTTCCCTGCGGTCTATCGAGTTGAGATTTCCAAAATTGATCGAGGGTACGCTTATCAGTCCGCCTGCAGAACCTTTTCTAACCAAAGAATCGGCTACCAGTAAGCGGGTATTTTTGGTTTTTTGGTCCAGAATACGCCAGAAATTAGGATCAGCGTGATGAAGTTCTTTGGCCAAGGGAACATCACAGGAACCAAACCTGTCGACGGAAATGCTCTCTGAAAATATTTCTTCTTTTGGGTACTCAAATCCTTGGTGGTTCCTCAAATATCCAGTTTCTAAAAAGCAACCCATGCGAGCCAATCCAGTCTTGACCCCAGGTTCCAAACCGCCAAAACCATAAGTGGCCAAATGGCCTGCTACACTAGCGGTGAAAAGAGCAGTCAACCCAATCACGCTGCCGGGAATCTGGCGTTGAAATCCACCTTCCAGATCAGCTGGATCAAATATCAAGGTAGCTCGATGTTTCTTTTTTCCTCCTTGATAGATTAGGGCGCCATCAGTGCCAAAAAGGATAATGAGAAAAGGGCAATTTTCCAACTCCTTCAATTCAGCCGAAGTTTGTAATTGATGGACCAGATCTGTGGCCGTTCGTTCCCAGGAAAGGCCCTTGCTGATCTGTACTCCCGGTATATGCCGTAAGGCATCGGCTTCTACAATTACTAACAGCTCTTCTGAGTTCTGCTTTTTGATCTCTTGCCACAGTAAGCTGTCCACACTGGACTGATCCATCTTATAAACGATGGATTTTAAGGACTTCACTGCTTTTGGCCAACTTTTCCTGGTATGGGAAAAACCCAAGCCGGTATCATCCACTACTACAAGATCGGCGCGAGGGAAATCATTTTGGAAAGATAGGGTTGGGCCATTTTCAGGCCAGCTATAACCAAGGTGTTTTTCGATGCGATATTTGATGCCATTTTCACCCTTGAAAGATGACATCATAGCATTGGTATGAATGATCTCTCCAGAAACTATCTGCCTGATATCTTCTGGGAATTGGGGCTGATCAAGGGTAAAGGGAGTTTTAAAAACCTCCAGTGATAATTTTAGGAACTCGGCCATTAAACTGGCGCCACCAGGTCTGGATTGTGAGTGTAAGGCAGGTAGCGCCTGCTTAGGCGCCTCTTCATTCCCAGATGGATCCTTATGGTGGAACCAATCAAGGGTAACATCTCCGGCTACACAAATTTTTTTCATGGCCATAATCCTAATATAGTTAAACAATTATTTTTAAGTCCTGTCCTCTAACCAACATCATCCAATCAGTGGTTTCCCAAAGCATTAGCTGCTCAGCCTGGTACATCCCTTTTTCAAAGGATGAGTCATCTTCGGCTGATTTGAAATTCCTTATGATCTTGGCAAGGGCCTTCACCATCTTTTTACTTCTATTTTCAATTCTGGCATATTCCCTTTGGCTTCTAATACCCTCCAGTGCAGCGGCCATAGCCGGCAGCAAAATGGCAAAACTGTATAATACCTTGTCGAAGAATCCCAGGTGCCAATCCAGGTGGAAAAAATAATGTAAGAGATGGTAAACAGCAGCAGCAATGGCTAATAAAAATAGCACCAAAATACCCCGCTCAAATAGCATGTTGATTTTCTTTGACTTGGAATAGGTGTTTTGGTGAAATTCCAATTGTGCATTGAGCCAGTGTTTTAAATTGTATTCTTTGAGGCCATTCCATTGATCTGTTTCTGCACCATTTTGCAATGGAAAATGATTCCAGGTTTCTTGAAAAGTCCTGGTCATCCAATCATCCTGCTTGTCTGAATGCAGGGGGTCGTCCCAGAGTCTTTTGCTTGTTACCTCCAGACCGGAGATTAGAAAGAAAATGGCCGATCGGATACGCTCGACTAAAAATCTAGACTCGATCCAATTCTTGTGGGCCCTGATCTTACTGCCTAGAAAGACCAATGAAAAAATGGCCAATAATAATACGAACTCAAGGAGAAAGGCCCATTTGAAGAATTTGCCTAAAACCAAAGCTACGCCAACTCCGGTCACGGCCAAAGCGGAAAAGGTATAGGTAAGAAAGCCAGCCCAGCGATAGAGTTTCTGATGGCTTTTGGCTTGTGAGGAGGCTAAAGCATAACCAGGAATGAGGTGTGTTTTGACTGACTCTTTGGCAGACGGGGTTATTCTTTCCGCCTCTTTATTTTTAAATAGATCCGAATAGATATTCCGAATATAATCTTGACTTATCCTCTGTGACCCTACTGCCTGGTTCCATCGCTCTAGCCCAGCTAAAGCCGGGGCTTGAAGTCGGCCCATATTTTCTAGGTGTACCTGATGATCACTGGTGGATATAATGATCAATGGCTGTTCCTGATCTCGGGCATAGGCGACAATTTCTGCCACTCCTCCTTTGCCTTTAGCTGATTTACCGTCCCACAAGGCCAATAATATGTCACAGTGGTCGACCACATAATGCCCCACCTCTTTATAGGCAACTCTTCTGGCTTCAGGCTGATCTTCGGGATTGAATTGGTCAGCGATAGGGGTAACTCTTAAGCAAATAGGTTTTCTGGCTTGGGCAAACAGTAATTCAAATTCCTCATTAGATGATTGAGATTGGAAATCCTGACAGTAATCTTCTTTAGTAAGTGGTAGGACCACCTCTAATGTGGCCTGGGGGTGTTTCAAAATTTCATGAGCTACCAATCGATCAGCGCCTTCTCCTAAAGGCGTAATTAATGAAATAGCCAGGGGAGTGTGTTGTAACTTTCTAAGTTGTTTCGAAGTCTCTTGATCATAAATCTTATATATTTCCCTTTCAAGTACCTCCTTTAATTTATCTCTCAGTGCGTTTAAATCAGACAGCCGGCGATGGCCTGTGATGCCAATGATGGTGCGATAGGGGATAACCGGTGGAATGGTGATACTGGCCGTAGGGGGATCCTGCTCTGATCGGTTAGTGACTGGCAATTAACTGGTTGTTTACAATTGGAAACTGAAAGCGTAGCAGATAAGTTATGGGAATTATCCTTAAAATAAAACCGAGGATTCGCTAAATTGATAGTTCTCGACAAAGTTGCATGGATCAGTACTCAAAGACCTTCCGGCTTTTTATCTCCTCTACATTCAGTGATTTTACCGAGGAAAGAGACCTCTTGCAAAATGAAGTGTTCCCTGAGCTAGAGGCTTACAGCCGGCAAAAAGGATTTGAATTCCAAGCCATTGATCTCCGATGGGGCGTAAATGAAGAGGCTCAGCTGGATCAAAAGACAATTGAAGTTTGTCTGGAAGAAGTAAGGATCTGCAAGAGTCACCCTCATCCTAATTTTTTGATCCTGGTGGGTGAGCGGTACGGTTGGGTGCCTTTGCCCTATGCAATTGAACAAGAGGAATTCAAATCGATCTTGGTGGCAATCGGCGAAACGGATAAAGAACTGCTTAACCAATGGTACCAACTAGACTTGAACCAACTTCCTCCCTCATATTTATTAAAAGAAAGAACGCCACCCTATGACGACCCAGTAAAGTGGGAGAAAGAGGAAAACCAGTTACGTACCATCCTTCAATCTGCTGTAAATAGGATTGACCTGCCAGGAGAGGCAAAAGAAAAATATTTTCTGTCAGCCACCGAACACGAGGTGATTGAAGGCGTGTATCCTTATTTGTTGCTTAGTCCCAGTCAGGAAAGATTGGTGGTGGGCAATCCTGATTTGCCCCGGTTGGATGAGGAAAACGTAATTGCTGTCTTCAGAAATAGTCACCAAGGCCAGGAAGAAAGATTACAAAGCTTTAGAAACAACCTGGGAAAGGTGCTCTATAAGGGCAATATTGTCGAATTCCAAGCTTCGGAAGACTATCTCACCTCATTAAAAGATAATTTACTTGATAAGTTAAAGTCATCCATCGACCGGCAGGTGGAGAAGACCCAGGTGCATGGCCCACTGGAAGAGGAGCAAATGGCCCAGGAAATCTTCAAACGAGAAAAATTGGCCTGGTTTGTGGGTAGAGAGAACGAGCTGACAAGAATCCAGGAATACATCCATCTGGAAGTCGAATCTGAACCGCTGATCATCTATGCCACTTCGGGCATGGGGAAATCTGCCTTAATTGCCAAAGCTATTGAGCAGACCCAGACTAAAACCATTTACCGTTTCGTGGGGGCTACGCCTAAATCAAGCTCTTCTCAATCATTGCTTACTTCGATACTGGAAGAAGCAGGAATAATCGCTGAAGAAGAGCCTGAGACGCCAGCATTGCAAATGGATCAAACTAAAAAAAAGGACGCCTTCATTCAGTTTTCCTATCAGGTTCATGATATCCTACACCAGCAGGTAAAAGAGAACCTTGTCATATTTATTGATGCCGTTGACCAACTTGAAAATGAAGACCAATTCTTATGGTTGCCTAAAAGACTTCCTTCAAATTTGAAGGTCATTCTTACCGCCCTCTCTGATGAAAAATATCCCAAGGACAGTCAGAATTTTGAGATCTTAAAGAAAAAGGTTACTAACATATGTCCACTTAGTGAATTCGATAGTGTACAAGCGCAACAAACGCTAGATGATTTGCTTGGTGAGTATTACCGGCAGTTGCAGCCAGTTCAAAAAGACTATGTGATCAGCCAATATGAAAAGGTTAAAACTCCGTTATACATTAAGATCGCCGCCGAGGAAGTAAAACATTGGCGCAGTGACTACACCAATGACCAATACACTTTGGCCGATGGCCAGCAAGGCTTGATCAGTGATTATATTGATAATCTACATGCAATTTACCATCACCATCCCGAGCTGATCAGAAGGGTAATGGGCTATTTATATGCCTCGGTAGGTGGATTATCTGAATCGGAACTTCTAGAAATACTATCAGCGGATAATGACTTTCTCGATCAGGTTGCGCCTGAAACTTTTAATAAGAGAGCCAGTCAAAAACTACCACCCTCAATCTGGGCTCGGTTACAATTTCATCTGAGGTCTTTCATTAACAAAAAGAGGATCGAGGGATCGGATCTAATGCAATTTTTTCACCGGGGGTTCTATACCGCCATCGAAGAGAAGTATTATGATAAAGAGCTACACCAGGAGCTGATCAGTCAGATTCAATGTTTATTAAGGCTATATCAAACAGTGGAATTTGATAGCAATCGATATGGTAGGATCTATGCTTCAGTATTGGTGGACTATTCCATTCGATATCCCAAGGACAGGGAGTGCTTTGAGGCAAACATAAAATTTGTTTGTGAGGTATCCGAGCGATGGGTAAAAGCTTTTGTGAAAAATTGTGATAGTATATCACAATTTTTACGCAGACAAAATAGTCTATTTAAGGCAATTAGCTATGGAGAGATCAATCAGGTTATTTCGTCAATCAAATTTCACCATAAGAAGGATGAATGGACTGAATATTATACCAAGAGCATGATTAATTTAGCCAATTCATATGTGCTACAGAACCGAATGACGGAAGCAATTAAGTTGCAAAAAAAGGCTTTAGAAATTCTTAAATATACCTACGAAGCCGATCCTGAGCGGTGGGCAGGAGATTATGCAAATGGTATTGCTCATTTTGCGCATTCATTCTATGCACAGAACCGAATTAAAGAAAGCCTAGAACTATTTGAAACGGTCCATGGGATTTATGAAAAATTGTATAAAGAAAACCCAGGTCGCTGGGTCCGAAACTACACCACAACTATAAGCAATTTAGCAGAAACATATGCTTTGCAAAACCGGGTTGAAGAGGCCACCGGACTGTTGGAAGACGTCGTAAAAATACTTGAAAAATTATATGAATTCAGCCCGGATCGCTTTGCTGGAGATTACTCTTCTGTGTTAAATGCGTTGGCAAGTACGTATAAAAAGCGCAACCGAATTGAAGAGGCTATCAAACTACAGGAAAGAGGTTTGAAAATTCGAGAGCAGTTATATAAAGAAAATCCAGACCGTTGGGTTGAAAACTATACTACAAGCCTTAGCAATCTAGCAGATTCGTATCGACTACAAAATCGGGTCATAGAAGCTATCGAACTAGATGAACAAGCCATCAGGATCAGCGAAAAACTTTATAATCACAATCCGGATCGTTGGGCTGAGACTTATACTAACCGTCTAATTAATATTGCGGATTCCTATCGATTGCAAAATCAGATTGAAAAGGCCATCGCTTTGGAAGAAACCACAGTTAAAATAATTGAACCACTTTTTATCGGTAACCGGGATCGTTGGACAAAGATTTATACAACTGTACTAAACAATTTGGCAGGTTCGTATAAACTACAGAATAAAATGTTGCATGCTATCGCCATGCATGAAAAAGCCCTAGAGATCCTTGAAATCCAGTATTCGAATGATCCCGATTATTGGTGTGATTACTACACCACGGTTCTATACAGTTTAGCTGACTCATACCGCCAACAAAACAGAATTTCAGAGAGTGTTGAATTACACAAGAAGGCTTTTGAAATACTGGAAAAAATGTACCTTATTGACAAGGAGCGATGGGCTGGTAGTTATCTTAATAGTTTAGGCCATTTGGCACATTTATACCAAACGCAAAACCTACAAGCTGAGGCTACGGAGCTGCAGGAACATGCCAGAGAAATATTGGTGAAATTATATATAACTCATCCTCACCTTTGGGTAGATAGGTACACCAATAACTTGATCAATTTGGCCAACCTCTATGCAAAGAAAAATCAAATAGACGAGGGTGTAGTTTTAATAGAAAAAGCCTTGGAGATTCGCAAACAACTATACCAGGCAGACCCAGGTAGGTGGGCTGAGGACTTTACCAACTGTATGGGCAATTTAGCCGTCTTATACTTCAAAAAAGAACGCATTTCTGAGGGACTCGAGTTACAACGAAAATCTAAAGAAATACTTGAACAATTGTATAAATATGACCCGAACCGATGGACAGAACATTACACTGTATGTCTGAATAACTTAGCAATGTCCTACCGTGAACAGGGCAATATGGATTCAAGCACGGCATTGTTCGAAAGGACCAAGGGAATTTTAGAAGGATTGCATGAGGCCAACCCTGATCGTTGGGAAGAAGGACTTTATACAAGCTTAGAAAATTTGGCTTCGACCTACCAAATGATGGGGAGAATCGAAGAAGCAATTGGGCTGCAGGAAAAGGCTCTTGAGATCATGGAAAGGTTATTAATTTCCAATCCTGATCGCTGGACAAATGATTTTTTTGTCTCGCTAGGTGAGATAATTGTTTATTTCCGAGAGCAGAATCAATTATCAAAGTATGTGGAGTGGGAACAAAAGGGTTTGAACGTTCATAGACAATTGTATGAAAGGAATCCGGGGGCTTGGGGTTCTCAGTATGCCGCAGGGTTAAACCGCATGGCAGGACTTTACAAACACCTAAATATGGGTCAAGAGGCTATCACACTTTATCAGCAGGCTCTTGAGATCATGACCCAAGTATATTCAGAAAACCCAAACCAATGGACAGGAAACTATACTTCACTCATCAATAATTTAGCGCTTACCTATCAACAGCAAAACCAACTTGAAAATGCCACGAAATTACATGAAGAAGCCTTAAAAATCCTGGAAAAGGCATATAAGAATGACCCGGATCAGTGGACTGATAAATATGTTAACATTATGAACCATTTGGCTCTGTCCTACCGTTCGCAAAATCGAATTTCGGATAGTATGAAATTGCTACAACAGACTCTCGAAATTCTAAAAAAATTGTATCAGGGTGATCCTGATAAATGGGCAAAATCTTATACACGAGGTCTTATTAACTTGGGTGATTCGTATCGTTTACAGAACAGAGCTGCGGATGGCATAAAGCAACTTGAATTGGCCAAAGAAATACTTGAAGGTTTATATCAAAAGGATCCTAACCAATGGGCAGAACATCTTTCTGGCGCCTTGGCCAATCTGGCGGTTTCTTATAGCCAACAGAATCGCATATCCGATGGTGTCAGGCTAGAGGAAAGGGCTTTGGGTATTAATGAGCAATTGTATAAAGCAGACCCCAACCGCTGGGGGAATCATTATATTAATAGCCTTGGTAATATAGCGGTTACTTATTATCACCAAGACAAGTTGAATGAAGCTATACAGATGCAACAGAAGGCAATTCAAATCTTGGAACCATTGTGGAGCCAAAACAACCAGAGGTGGGCTAACCTGTATATTCAGAGATTGCAGGAATTAGGACATTGCTATCGAGCAAATGATCAACTGGAGAAATTCAATGAGGTGGAAAGGAGATTGGCGGAATTAACAGCTAACTAGTGCCAAACTGCCATCTTTATTCATGGGGTGAGGAAACTACCTGGATCAGCCGCTCGGTAAGCAAATTTCTAAGAAAGAGAACTTGCGTCCTTAAAACTCCAAACTATCCCCAATATTATTTAGCATGGTTTCTTATATTTACCTGGGCTATCTCACATAGATTTAAACCGAATTGACTTTTAGCCATCTGGTGAGTAATTCGGGAGTGCTTAAGTAGATGCTCAATTAAAATACTGAAAAACAGAGGGTTAAAAAGAGGGTTCGAATCCTCTCACCCCGACAACCCCTAAGGCCAGGTCTTTGTGACCTGGTTTTTTTGCCCCTGTGTAAGAGCTTGCTCTGAAAGCAAGGGTTAAAAAGCCAATCGAACGAAGTGAGTGGGCCTTATTGGGTTGCTATACCCCAAAAAGGATCACCGCAGGTAATCCAGTCATCCCGACAAACAAAAGCCTCCAGAGAGCTGGGGGCTTTTTACATCAATCCAGCTACCCGGCCGGTCTTTCAAAGATAATGAAACCCTGCAATGGTTTCCAATGTTAGGGATTAATAAGAGCATGATGCAGGATGTTTCATATCTTCATGGTAATCTTAGATTAAAGAAAATGCACCAACAGCTAGAGGAATTTTTACGGAACCAGACGAATATCGATGATGCATCTTTACGGGAGGTGACCTCACATTTCAAACCCCTTAAAACCAAACGAAATGAGGTCCTATGCAGCATTGGTCAGGTATGTAAGAACTTTTATTTTATTAATGAGGGTTGTTTACGACTCTATGAAATTGACAGCAAAGGAAATGAGGTCACGGGATACTTTGCATTGGAAGATTCCATAATGTCAGCGGTGCCCAGTTTTATTATGCAAAAACCTTCAAGAGACTTCTTAGTTTCCCTCGTTCCTTCTGATCTATTGGTAGTTAACCGAGAAAATTTTTTCAAGCTTACGGAGATCGTTCCGGAATTTCGCGAGGTCTATAACAAATTCATGGAATTCGCCTTTATCCACTCGCAAATGCGTATTTATAGTTTTCTGGGTATGGAAGGGATCGACAAATTGCGCTGGGTAATGGAACATGAGCCAAAACTCTTATCACGTATCTCCAGCAAAGCGGTGGCTTCTTATTTAGGCATGACCAATTCGACACTAAGTAAGTTAAGAGCACAGCTTTAAATCCAAGTTTTAACGGTACCACTTTTTCGAAAACCTGACGGCATCTGATCTGGTGCCGGCATAGACTCTCGCTATCTTAAATAATTAAGCATACCGCAAAAATACCGGTTTTTGAAAACGTTGTCATATGACAACTTTTCTGTTTTTCAGACGCACCACCTTTGTAATGTTGATGGGCAACGAAGCTCACAATTCAAAATCATAAAATTATGCCACTCACATTAACATTGACAGAAGGAGTAATCCCTGCAGGAAAAGAAAAAGAAGCTGTAATAAAAATTACTGATGCTTTTTTGAATCATCACGGGCTGACAGGAAATAAGGTCATGAAACCTAATATTACCTCGCTTGTAATTGTATTGCCTAAAAGCTCAACCTTTTCAGGAGGGGAAGAATTTTCTGGAGCCTGGATCGAATGGAAAGTTCCTTCCTTTGCTCTGGCAGATGAAGATCTTCTTAAATCATTCTTTGCGGATGCCACAGAGATAATTTACCAATTATCCGGAGGTAAACAACCTAAAGATCATATCTATTCCAACGTTATTCACGCGGTAGATGGCTCCTGGAATCTGGACGGCAAAGCCATGACCAATACCGAACTGGGAGACGCCATTAGTAGGGGTTGACCCAAGCGCAAAGAGAAACGAAAATAAAATCGAAATATCAATAGTCAGAAAAATTTAAAATCATGAAAAATCCCAATAAAACATATCTTTTAATCCATGGAGCTTGGGAAGGTGCCTGGTCATGGAAAGAAACCACTGCACACCTAGAAAAAAACGGCCATCAGGTGATCGCCATAGACTTACCCGGACATGGAGATGACCATACTCCAATTTCTGACATTAACCTACAACTATATGCTGATAGAGTTAAAACCGAGTTGGATAAAATCGGGAAACCAGTGGTATTGGTAGCACATAGTTTTGGTGGCTTTGTTATTTCTCGGGTAGCTGAAGAAGTGCCAGAGAAAATAGAGAAGATGGTATTCGTTGCTTCAGCAATACCCTATGATGGAAAAACCGCAGTAGAGGTCTTTACCGAGGATGATGAAGGTGAATTCCTGGAAAATCTCATTTTTTCTGAGGATAGAAGCTCAGTCACCATGAGTATAGAAACCATAACAAATATTGTTTTTACCGGGGCCTCTGAGGAACAAATGGAAAAAGTACTTCCTCAATTGGTTAATCAGGCTTCAAAACCTTTTTTTGAGCCGGTAATCACTACCCGGGAAAATTTTGGCAGTGTGCCTAAAGCGTATATTGAGACTACACTTGATAGGGTAATTTCCTTAAAAGCGCAACGACACGTGCAAAAAATGGCTGGGATTAATGAAGTAGTGACTTTAGAATACGGTCACGTGCCTTTGGAAACAGCCCCTGAAAAACTGGCAAATGCTTTGATTCAAATAGCTGCCTCCAGGGAAAAGGTAGCTCAATGATGTTCACACCTGCAAATAAGGGAGCGATCGTCTCCCTTATTTTTTACCATTTAACTCTATGAGAACAAAAATATATAGCGCGGATTCTACTCTTAGCATTCATATATTAGAACTAATTGGATTTAGAGTAGCCCAAATCAACCTTTGCGAATATTGCATGGCCATGCATCACAAAGAGCTCAAATACTTGGGAGATACCGAAGTTAGACTTTCTTCTGTCTCCAATTGGAAATATAGTTCCTTTTTTTCCAATGAAGAGAAGGGGTTATTGGCTTTGACGGACCACCTGGCGCAGTTAAATAACCATCAACCCTCGGGCCACATATTCCCCCTACTTCTTCCCTATTTTTGCTTAGATGAGATCGATCGTTTGTCCTTTGCTATCAAACAAATCAGTAACTGGACTTTGGTTATGAAGAATTTTTAAAAGCAGGACATATTTGCTCCAAACCACCGTTCTTCTTATTGGTGAAAATGAAGATTGCTGACTATCTTTTCAAATTGATTTAATGCAATAGCTCCCTTATGAAAATACTGCTAGCAGGTCTGATTATTATCCACGGGCTGATACATCTTCTGGGTTTTGTTAAAGCCTTTAATTTGGGAGAGATCTCTCAGTTGACTAAACCTATTCCCAAACCATTGGGCTTGCTTTGGCTTTCAGCGGCTATCCTATTTCTTACTACCGCTGGTTTGGTTTTGCTCAAAAAGGAAAATTGGCCCTATATGGGGATGGCAGCAGTACTTTTATCACAATTGCTGATCGTAGTTCATTGGAAAGATGCCAAATTCGGCACCATTGCCAATTTTTTGATCCTGGTTACCTGCCTGCTGGCTTATGGCAAATATCACTTCCAGAGCTTGATCTAAAAGGAAGTATCAGCGTTAAAACTAGACCTGCCTGAATATAATTCAACCAGGGTCACTATTGAAGACCTGGTGTCATTGCCACCCATTGTTCGAAAATGGTTGACCCAGACTCAGGTAGTAGGTACTAGCAAAGTAGCCTCAGTGCACCTTAAACAGACCGGCCAGATGAGAACCAAACCTGAGGGTTCATGGATGGATTTTTCTGCAGAGCAATACTTCGACCTTACCCATTCGTCATTCGTTTGGTTTACCGAAGTGAAGGCTCTGCCCCTGATATCACTTTGGGGTCGTGACAAACTCATCAATGGTCAGGGAGAAATGCTTATAAAACTGCTTGCTTTGATTCCTGTAGTAAATGAAAAGGGTCACGCCAAGATCGATCAGGCCAGCATGCAGCGGTTTTTAGGAGAAATAAGCTGGTTTCCCTGGGCTGCCCTGAACTCCAATATACACTGGGATTCAATAGATGACACCTCGGCCCGGGCTACCCTGGAGGTTGAAAGTGCCCAGGTTTCAGGTGTTTTTAGATTTACCCCCCAAGGACAATTGATCTCATTTGAGACTCAACGCTACTATGGTGGTGATAAAGATGCCCAATTGCAGACCTGGTTAATTGAAATGTTGGATTATAAGGAGTTTCAAAGGATCATTATTCCTATAA
>Ga0224508_10002394_pt1 | contig 15939 bp, 9 predicted proteins | sample SF_Jan12_sed_USG_4_FD_170157 | JGI IMG/M metagenome (GOLD analysis project Ga0224508, IMG submission 170157) | Sediment microbial communities from San Francisco Bay, California, United States - SF_Jan12_sed_USGS_21 | ecosystem: Environmental > Aquatic > Marine > Sediment | place: USA: California... | reverse complement strand
GGGCTACATGAAACATGAGCGCGAAACGCTCGAAAACGTGATCAAAGCACGCAATGCCGCCGCCTCCAGCCTGGATACCGCAAAGGCGGATCCGGCTAATGCCCAAGCGATTAAAGAACTTGGCGCCTCCGAAGGGGCATTGACCAGCGCACTCGGTCGACTGTTCGCCCTGTCGGAAGCTTATCCTGATCTCAAGGCAAATCAAAACATGATGCAGTTCCAGGAGGAGCTCGCAAGCACTGAAAACAAGGTCGCATTTTCGCGGCAGGCGTTCAACGATGCGGTCCTGCAATACAATAATTCGGCGCAGAATTTCCCGAATAACGTGATTGCAGGATTTTTCAGTTTTGAACTGGCAAGTTTCCTGGACATTACGACGGAAGAAGTGCGCGAGGCTCCCGACGTCTCGTTTACCTAGTCTCCGGCACCCGCCCGACCGATCGGAGCTGCGTTGAATTTCTTCGATGCACAGGACAAGGCCCGCCGCACATCGCGGCGACTGATTTTCGCGTACCTGCTGGCAACGATTTTCATTGTACTTGGCATTACACTGGTCGTCGGCATCGCTTTGTTCAATTTCACCCAGGCTGGCTACGGAGTATCCGCCGGGTACTTCCTTAATCAACAGGCGCCGATATTGATCGGCACCGCATTGCTCACAACACTGTTCATCGTCGGCGCGACCGCTTTCAAAACGGCTTCGCTTTCCTCCGGTGGCGGCCGTGTTGCGGTTGACCTGGGGGGGACCCTGGTTTCGCCCGACGTGCGCGATCCGTTGCGCCGCCGGCTGCGCAATGTCGTCGAAGAAATGGCGATCGCATCAGGCATGCCGGTTCCGGAAATCTATGTTCTTGAACAGGAAAGTGGCATCAATGCGTTTGCTGCCGGCTATGCGCCCGGAGACGCGGCAATAGCCGTGACGAGGGGCACACTCGAGCTGCTGGATCGAGATGAGTTGCAGGGTGTGATTGGCCACGAATTCAGCCACATTCTCAATGGCGACATGCGCCTCAATATTCGTCTGATGGGCGTGCTGTTCGGCATCATGGTGCTCGGTTTGATCGGACGCATGATTCTTCGAGGTGGGCGCCACGCAAGCATCGTCTCGAGTCGCCGCAGTAAAGGAGCGCCGGTCGTACTCATTATCGGCCTTGGATTGGCCGTACTTGGCGGTATCGGCGTGTTTTTCGCCCGTGTCATCAAGGCCAGCGTTTCCCGGCAACGCGAATACCTCGCCGATGCGTCGTCAGTGCAATTCACGCGACAGACCGAAGGACTCGCCAACGCCCTGAAAAAGATCGGCGGCTTCGACGCCGGTTCGCACCTGCAGGCGGCCGACCCCGAGGAAGTCAGTCACATGTTGTTCGGCACGGGGTCGAAGTTGAGTGGCATGTTCGCAACGCATCCGCCTTTAACTGAGCGAATTCAGGCCCTGGACCCGCACTTCAAAGCCAGCGACTACCCGGTCATCGAGCGCCACACGCGCCGCGCGGCGACTGACGAACGCCCGGCCGCCGGGCTGCACGAGGGCATTACGACTGCGCTTGCTGCTGGCAGCGCGGCAGGGCTGTCGGAATCTATTTCGGATATGGTGGGCGACCCGGAGACGGAGCATGTCGAATTCGCGACAAGACTGCGCCGATCAGTGCCAGAGCTTCTCTACGATGCGGCACATTCGCACGAACTTGCCTATTTGCTGACAATCGCATTGATTCTCGATCACAAAGGTCGTGCGCTGGATCGACAGCTGAGCGTAACGGAAGAGCGGCTGGGTACCGAGCGTACGCAGCTGATCAGACGCTACTACGACGAAATTTCTAATATTGGTGCGCAGTATCGTCTGCCACTGATGGAAATCGCTTTTCCGGCGCTGAAACGGCGACCTGCGCCGCAACTCAGTTACCTGATTGACCTCGCGGCACGTCTCATCGACATGGACGGCGAGATCAACCTCTACGAGTACTGCTTCTATCGCATTCTCGTCAGCAATCTCGGGCAGGCGAGCGATCCATCAGGCCGACACAGGAAACGCCGTGCGGCGCGGGAACCCGTGCGGCAGGCTGCCGTCGATCTTCTGCGCGTCGTGGCCAGACACGGTCACGACAATGACGATGAACGCGAGCGCGCCTTCGCGGCCGGCGCTTCGGTATTTGGCGAGTGGGGCAGCAAATTCAGCTACAAAGCAGATCATGAATACTCGGTAGCCGTGCTCGATAAAAGCCTCGAGATCCTGCTTGCGCTGAACGGCGATGGTAAGCAGATGCTGCTTGAAGCCGTTACGGCGGTCGTGATGTCAGACAAAACACTCAGCGTGGCTGAGGCGGAGTTGATCCGGGCGATCTGCGCCAGCCTCGACTGTCCGCTGCCACCGATTCTGATCGACGCACAGCAGTAGCGGTGAAGGCTGAGCGGCGTCTTGAATTGACGTATCATTGAACTCTTGCTGCATAACCTCCTCTATGTACCTACGAGCGATAAATTGAGCGATAAATTGAGCGATAAATTGAACACTACATCACGTAAAGCAATTCTGATCATCATCGGTCTTGTGCTGGCGGCCCCGGTGCTCGCCGCCACCCGCGAAGAACGCCGTGTGGCCGATGCGGCCGACGTTCTTGACCAACTGCTCCGTATTCCCGAAAAGACGATTCCGCCCGCGCTGCTCTCACGCGCGTACGCGGTCGCTGTGATACCCAACGTCGTCAAGGTCGGACTCGGTCTCGGCGCACGGCGCGGCAAAGGAATCATCGTGGTTCGTCAGGACGATAACTCCTGGAGTAACCCGGCATTCGTTGCATTGACCGGCGGAAGTGTTGGCTGGCAGGTCGGTGCGCAATCCACCGACGTGATCCTGGTTTTTCGAACACGTAAAGGTGTCGAAAATATTGCGAACGGCAAACTGACGCTGGGTGCTGATGCCTCAATTGCGGCCGGCCCCGTTGGTCGTCACACCTCCATCGCGACCGATATACAGTTTCAGGCCGAGGTGGTGTCGTATTCGCGTAGTCGCGGGCTATTTGCCGGCGTCGCGTTCGAAGGCGCTGGCGTCACGATGGACCGTAAGGCCAATGTGGCTTTTTACGGCTCCACCAGCATGACTCCGGAGAAGATCTTCGTTAGCTCACCAAACATCGCGCCTGATATTGCCAACGAGTTCATTCAGATCCTGACCGCACAGACATCGCGCTTGCCGACAAAGCCTGGCATGCAGGCTGGCACGACATCGGCACCGCGCAGTGCGGATGACGAGCCGTCCAGCGTGCGTACCTTCGGCATGCCCGACGTTGACGAAGAAGAATACGATCCGAATTACTAATCGGCCTGCCTGTCAGCATTGAATAACATTATCGAACGTGTGCAACAGCTGGCCGAGCTGATCGGTCCGAATATTTATCTGCAGGCTGTTGCGATTGCCACCGCGTTTATCCTGATCGGCAAGATCGCCGACTGGATACTGTCGAGAGCGATTGGCAAGATCGCCAGTCGCTCGAAAACCGATCTGGACGATCGTTTTATCGGCCTGTTGCATCGGCCAATCTTTCTGTCGTTCGTATTGCTGGGCCTTAGCCTGGCGACACAGCGCCTCAACCTGCCGGACTCGCCGGAATTCATCACGCTGGGCGCGTTAAAGACAATCGCCGTAGTCATCTGGTACAACATGCTCCGCCATCTGACGGATGTGCTGGTGCAAACGGCGCGCCGTAACCGTGACAACAAGCTTGTCCAGACCGGCATGCTTGCGCTAATACAGAATGTCGCCAAAGTCGTCCTGTTTGCATTGGCCGTTTACTTCATGTTCCTCGCCTGGAATATCAATGTAACGGCCTGGGTTGCGTCTGCGGGAATTGTCGGCCTCGCCCTTAGCTTCGCCGCTCGCGATACCTTGTCGAATCTTTTTGCCGGTGTTTCTATCGTCATGGATGCGCCATACAAGACGGGAGATTTCATCATTCTCGATGCCGGGGAACGTGGTGTCGTCACGCATATTGGTTTGCGCAGCACCCGACTGCTGACCCGCGACGACGTAGAGATCACCATTCCGAACGGCATCATTGGCAACAGCAAGATCATCAATGAAGCCGGCGGCCCATCCGAAAAGCACCGCATCCGAATCGCCGTCGGGGCCGCCTATGGCTCAGACATAGACCATGTTTGTGAGACGCTTGAAAAAGTAGCCAGCGATAACCCGGAGGTCTGTACCGATCCGGCGCCGCGTGTCAGGTTCCGGCAATTTGGCGAATCGAGCCTCGATTTCGAATTGCTTTGCTGGATCGAGAGACCTGTCGATCGCGGCCGGCTCAGGCATGAGCTCGGTTGTTCTGTCTACAAGGCGTTTACTGCGGCGAGTATAGAAATTCCGTTCCCGCAACGCGACCTGCACGTAAAGACGATGCCGGACACCGCATAGGTGTCATTTGGTCAGTTAGCGGATTCTTCGTTGCGTTTACGTAATTCGTCGCGAATTTCGCCGAGATCGCTGGGAGGCTGGGTTTCCATGGCCGGCGCATTGCCACCGTCTGAGGCAAGCGATGTATCGTCGATCGGGGGCGAACTTGGGGTCAATTCCTCACTGCCATCAGGAATGACCATCGCCGGCGCATTCGCCGCCGCCGGGTCGACAGCCGTTACGCCATCTTCTGCGGGCGGAAGTTCGCCAAACTGGGCAAGATACTCGGCCTCCTTGCGCTTGCGCTCGGCTTCGGCCGCGCGCCGGCGTGCTTCTGCTGCAGCTTGTTGCGTGCGGCGCAGCGCTTCTCGCTTGCGGTTCGATTGAGCATCAAATGCTTCGCGTCTGGCACGCTCCTCCTTGGCCTCGATCATCGCTACAGCCTGGCGTGCGTTAACACACTCGGCATCATAGCGGCTCTCGGTCCTGTTCTGCGCACAGCGAACCATCGCGGCCTCGAGAACGATCGGATCGTCGAGGAATTCGGTCACAGAGCGGGGCCTGGGTTCCTCGGCACAACCCGCACCCAGGGCTAATCCGCACAGCAGCATTGATACGCGATTCTTCATAATTGATTAAATGGTATATTTTTCAGCACCCTGCAGCCCCACATCATAGCATTGCTGTCAATATGTGAAATGGGGCGAGTTCGCAGTTTTCGGCACTGACGCCGCGCGATCGGGCTATAGTGGCGCGGCTTCTTCTAACAGGATAGCGATTGACGTGACAGATTCGAGCCAGTTTTCGCTACTCGGCCAGCGCCGCTTCGCGCCATTTTTTGTAACCCAGTTTCTCGGCGCCCTCAACGACAATGTCTTTCGCAACGGCCTCGTAATACTCATCACGTTCCAGGGTGTCCTGGTTCTCGGCATGAATTACAGTCAACTGGCGAATACTGCCGGTGCGTTGTTCATCCTGCCGTTCTTCCTGTTATCTGCGACAGCGGGTCAGCTCGCCGACAAATACGAGAAATCCATGCTGATGCGGCGCATTAAACTGCTCGAGATCGGCCTGATGCTGATTGCCGCTTATGCATTCCTGACGCAAAGCTACCCACTGTTGCTGTTCGTACTGTTTCTCATGGGGTGTCAGTCGACGCTGTTCGGCCCTGTTAAATACGCTTATTTACCGCAACAACTGGCGACGTCAGAACTCGTCGGCGGCAATGCACTGGTTGAGGCCGGCACTTACGTTGCGATCATTCTGGGCTTGATCATTGGTGGACTGACGGTAGCGGTCGATCCGCTCAATCAGTACCTGTTATCGGCAAGTCTGGTCGCATTTGCGTGTTTCGGGTTTCTTGCGAGCCGTCAGGTCCCCATCACTCGAGCCGTCGACCCGGAACTCAGGATCGACTGGAATCCCTGGGCCGAAACTCTGAAGATTATCGGCTACGCGCGCGAGGAGCGCAGTGTGTTCCTGTCGATCCTCGGTATTTCATGGTTTTGGTTTTTCGGCTCGGCCATGACCTTGCAGGTGCCCGCGTACACACTCGATATCCTCAATGGCAATGAGACGATAACAACGGCTCTGCTGGTCGCCTTTGCAGTAGGTGTTGGTATCGGTTCACTACTGTGCGAACGCATGTCCGGACATCGCATCGAACTCGGCCTGGTGCCATTCGGATCAATCGGTCTCAGCTTGTTCGCGATCGATTTGTATTTCGCGCAGCCGCTACCGAGCATCCTGGCGGTGTCATCTGTCGGCGAGTTTCTGACCCGCCCCGGGAGCTGGCGAATCTTGATCGACCTGGGACTTCTCGGTGCGTTTGGTGGTTTTTACAGCGTCCCGCTTTACGCACTCATACAGCAGCGATCAAGGCGCGAACATTTGTCGAGAATCATTGCCGCGAACAACATCATCAACTCGATCTTCATGGTTGCCGCCTCAGTACTGTCTCTCGTCGTTCTCAATCTCGGCTTTTCGATTCCTGAGCTATTTCTGCTGCTGGCCGTTTTGAACGTTGTTGTCGCAGTCTATATTTACTCGTTGTTGCCGGAATTCCTGATGCGCTTTCTGGCCTGGATTGTGATTAGCGTCTTGTACCGGATTCGCCCCAGCGGACTCGAAAACATTCCGATTGAAGGGCCCGCAGTCGTCGTCTGCAATCACGTCAGTTACATGGACCCGATTCTGCTGTCCGGGACGATAAGGCGACCGATGCGGTTTGTCATGTATTACCGGATTTTTCAAATTCCCTTGCTGCGTTTCTTCTTCGAGCACATGAGGGCAATACCGATAGCCGGCGCCATGGAAAACGAGCAACTGATGAACGAGGCTTTCGAAAGAGTTGATGAAGAACTCGAGGCCGGCCACGTCGTTTGCATATTTCCGGAAGGTGCAATAACGCGAGACGGTCAGATACAGCGCTTTCGGCCAGGCATTGAGAAAATTATCGCGCGACGGCCAGTGCCGGTCGTGCCCGTGGCGCTCGGGCGGCTATGGGGCAGCTGGTTTAGCCGCCGCAAGGGTGGCGGCGTGCGCAAAGTCCCGGGACGTCTGTTTGCTCGCGTGCCCATTACGGTCGGCGAGCCGGTTGCGGCACGCGACGTGACAGCGGCCAGGCTCGAACTACTCGTCAGAACTCTCCGGGGTGACGATCGCTAACTTGCTGCGCCATTCCTTGAGTAACTGCTCTTTGTTGCCGAACAGTCCAGTACCGTGTGTCGCCGTGAAGCTCAATTTGGCAAGCCGGACGTAGCCATCACCCGCGACCGGCAGATACAAGCTGCTACCGAGTGCCGCCGCACTGTCCGCGGCCGGATTACCGAACACCATGCGCGCATCCTGCAAGGCCTTCGGCGCAAGCATTGCATCGATCCAGATCAGTCCAACTGCCGACGAACTGACTCGATGGATCCAGTTTGCGGTACGGAACAGGACGCGCATACCACCTGGCGCGAAAGTCACCTCTTCAACGGCACTCGGTAATTGCAGGATTTCGTCGCCGATCCGCCCTTCGGCGAGGCTGAACTGTTGGGCCAGGTTGCTTTGGTCCACCAGCACGAGGAACTGCGAACGCGGTGATGCTTCAAGCCAGCGAATAGCCGCGTCGCCCTGCCACAGCGCCTGCAAGCTCCAGCTGCCAGCTGAGTCGCGAGCAATGACTCGCAAGGTGCCCGATTCGCTGCCGACGTACATGTGATCCGCATCGGCAAACGCAAGACTCTTGTGCGATTCGCCGAGATCAAAGCGTGCCAGTCGATTTCCCGATGCCGTATCGATGATCTCTGCGTTGTTGCCGTTCAGAATACCGAGTTGCTTCGAATCCGGCGAGAACGCGAGCCTGTCGACCGGGCCACCTGAAATATCGCCCATAAAAGGTCTTGGCAGACCGTCCGCAGTGGTCCAGACACGCAGAGTATTATCATCGCCCGTACTGGCAATCAACGAACCGTCAGGACTCACCGCAAGATGTCTGACCTCACCGCTGTGGCCAAAAAAACTGACGTCCTGTCCCAGGCTAAGCAACTCTTCGTGGCTGGCGTCGGCCGACACCATATGTACATCGCCGTGCCGATCACCGATTGCGATTGAAGTCGCCCCGGGCGTCGCCACAGCCACTGCATCGCCCGATGGCGGCCAGATCATGGCCATCTCGTCCTCAAGTTCCACATCGCTGCGTGCCGGCGGCGCCGGCGTACGCCAGAACCGGACCGCACTTTGTGCGCCGCCGGTCACCACAAGCTGCTCGTCCGCACTGAAGGCCAGCAAGCCGGTGCGATCGCTTGCGCCACCGGAGCCAAATGTCGGACCCAGCACTCGTCCGTCCGAACTATCGTACGCGCGATAGCCCTGGCCAGACCTGCCGACCAGCACTTTTGTTCCCGACGGTGAGAATTCGAGTCGCCAGCGACCCTCACCGAATTCTTCAAGCAGCGGCCTGTTTGGTTGATCCAGGCGCCACAAGGATGCCCCCAGCTCGCCGAATACGGCGCCGAGTACTTCCCCGCCCGCGGCAAGGCTCAGCTCGCTCGGTTGCGCCGCCAGGTCAAGCTGCACGATCAGCGCCCCCGTATGGAAATCCCAGACGCGTATGGCACGATCATAGTCGGCGACGGCAATTCGATTGCCGCCTGAATCAAGCGATACGAGTGCCGGCGTACCTGCTATTTCAAGTTGCGTATCGATTGACGCATCGTCGAGTGACCACAATTCGAGTGTCGTATCAACATCGCTGCGCCGCTGCACGAACAGGTGGGCGCCGTCCGCCGTCAACTCCGACGTTGTACTGGCTGATCCAACCGGCAAGGTCGCAACGCGGTTGCCCGTCGCCGTGTCCCAGAGATTGACCTTTTCCTGCGTCGCGGTGACCAGCAATCGCGCGCCCGCGCTCAAACCAATTACCCGCTCGAGCTCATTGACTGCCACGGCGCGCACCGGCTTGGCGAACGCGAGATCCCAAACTCTCGCGCTGTCGCTTTGCATCGATCGCGCAACGGCAAATCGGCCATCGCCACTGAACCAGAGATTTTCTGTCTCGCGCTCGACTGGATCGACGATGTTGAGCCCGCGCTGAAAGTCTTCGACAAGACCTTGAGAATTCAACTGCAGATTCCACCCGACGAGCCGGCCTGCAACTCCAAGCTCTTCATCACGCACACTAAGACTCCATGTACCTTCGAGTGGTTCGCCCACGAGCTCGCGCAGTTGAGATGCGGATATTCGCAAGTCCTCGTTCGATGCTGCGCGCTCCACGCCCGGATCGACTTCAACAGCACGACCGGACGGTGCGATGATTTTGATTCGCAAATCGTTTGCGCGGGCGTGACTGAGGTTTATCGTTAGCCCGATTCGATTAACTTCACCTTGCCGATCCACGATGACGCGCCGGACCAGTGGTGTCACTTCAAGCGCTGTTATCGTCCAGTTGTCGCGGCGCTGCAAGCCCTGTGGATCCAATGACCATTGCGTTACTTCTGCCGCCCGAGTGTCGGTCAATAAGAGGCTATCCGGGTCAAATACAACATTGCCTCGATCGGTATCGGCGACACTCGCCAGCAATAGCGGGTAATCATCACCGACGAGCATTGCCGCGCGATTGCGGCGACGCGGGGTCGATAGCACCAGCGCCTCCAGTGACGCGATCAACGCGTCATCACGATGCTCCAGGCGCGTTGCCGCATGCACCCGACTGTCCCAGAAGTTCGCGATCAGCTCCTCTGGCAGCCTCCCCGCATCCGGCAACGCTGTGGTCATATCTGCGACCAACGCGATTTGCGTTTCGTCTGTGGACGAAGCTGCGCGATTCTGCAGAAAGCCGCGGTATAGATTGTCCGCCGCTTCGACATGACCAGGAAACGAACGCATGTTGATGTAGGCCTCGCGCGCCACTTCCAGCTCAACGGTATCGGAGGTCAATACGTCGACGTAGCTCCTGGGGAGTAGCTGCGTATACCAGAATGGCAGCGCAATGATGATTAGGAGTACGCCGGCAGCTGTCGCTACCGTACGCCAGTGGGTCGGCAGGTTTTCATTTGCCCAGCGTGCAGTGAATACCGCGCCATACAAGCGATTGCGAACCGCGAGATTCCCCTCTTCATCAATCGTAATCAGCCCGATTGCAATCAGCCGTCGTTGCAACGAAGAACCCAGATCGGCCGGCACTGTAATTCCTTTACGAATTCGGCCATAAAGATTCAATAGCGGCTCTCGACGCTTGTCGTCGTTCACGATCTGACGGTGAATATGGCTCATGTGCGGCTCGTTGTGCAGCGCCGCACGGCCGGCCAGTTGGGTGGTCACAATACGATCGACATTGTCGGCAATGTCACCGACTGGTTTCTCGCGGGATATGGAGCGAGCGAGTTTCTGTACCAGGTATGGCTGCCCCCCTGTCCAGTAAAAAATGCGATCCAACGCTACACTCGCTTGTTCCGGCGGAAGATTCAATTCTGTGGCGAACAGATCGAGATCCGCACGCAAGAAGTCACCGAGCACAATAGGTTGCGTAATATTGAATGGCGACTGTTCCGCTTCAGCAATCAGGCTGATCGGATCGCATTCCCCGAGCAACACGAAGGTCAACCGCGAAAACTCCGGATCCGTTGCGCGCGCATTGTGTGCCGCGCGAATGCTGGCGAGCAATTGATCGGCAAATCGCAAATCGGCGATGCACTGAATCTCATCCATGAAGACCACAATGCGTTCATGCACATTGCGCAAGACGATTTCGGAGTAGAATTCAACGAGCCGCTGCCGATTACTCAGGATCGATTTGTCCTGCCACCATGACTGCAGATCGACACGAATGCGTAACTGACGTAGCAAGCGATACGCAACGCTGTAATACCAGCGGCCCGCGTCACCGCCCGCATCACGTACACCAATCTGCTGCAGATCGAGAATCGCAACCTTGAAGTTGTTATTCTCGAGTCGCGCAGCGGTTGCCGCGATCAGACTCGATTTGCCGCTGCGATCCGGCGCAATGATATGCGCATATCGTCCGGCGACCAGATTTTCATAGAGGACATCATCGGCAGCGCGACGCACATAACCGGCGCGAACAGCATGCAGCGGCGTGCCGACGCTGAAAAACTCGCCCGTCGTGTCAAGCCCGGCACGCTCATTGCCAGGCGCCTGATCGTCGGAATTTCCGCTCATCGTTGATCCTAAAGCTGCACGCTGCTGTATTCTCCCACAATGGCCGATTTACAGCTGCTCAAAAAGGACCTGTTCGGCGAAATCTGGCGTGTCACCGCAGGCGGCGAACAGCACATTGTCCGTGATTCGAACTCGGCCAGCGGCTGGGTACGCTGGCTGGCACGCCGCTTGCTGCGTGGTGAGGCACGTGCCCTGGCGGCCCTTGGTGACCTCGACGGGACGCCGGAAATCCTGAAGATCGAGCGTGATCGACTGGCCAGGAGTTACATGCGTGGTGCGCCGATGCATGAGGCAAGACCCCGTGAGCCAGCCTATTTCAAGGCCGCAGCCAAACTGTTACGGCAACTGCATCAGCTCGATGTCGTGCACAACGATCTCGCGAAAGAACCAAACCTGCTGGTGCGCGATAACGGCTCGCCGGCTTTCATCGATTTTCAACTGGCCTGGTTTTCGCCACGGCGCGGGCGCCTGTTTCGGCTTCTGGCTTACGAAGATCTGCGTCATTTACTGAAACACAAGCGCACCTATTGCCCGCAAAGCCTGACACGGCGCGAGCTCGCAATACTGGCCGATCCGTCATTGCCCTCACGTGCTTTCCGCTCGACTGTCAAGCCAGTCTATATGTTCGTTACGCGGCGGCTGCTCGGCTGGTCCGACCGCGAAGGCGCGGCCGATCGTGGCGACCGCAGCTGAGGTTTCTGTATACTCTCGCGCCATGGACTACTGTCATCAACACAATCTGGTCGATCCGGCCTCCGCCGGTGCCGAGCGGCACTACGGCATCCGTGTGACGCTTCCGGCCGGCGATACCCTGCGAAAGCTCCTGGGCGATGATTGGGAGAAACTGCATTGGTACCCGAGCGAGGCCGAACGCGACGCCGCCTTCGAGCAAATGGCGATTCGTCACGGCTATTACCGAAACACCGATAGCCCGACGCAGATCCTCGAAAAAACCGCCCGCTAGGCGATCGCTAGCGCGACGGGTTGCCGAAGAACAGGTAGTAATTCGTGCCACCGCCTTCCGCAAATCCGGCGGCGAGATACACAGGTCCGATGACCGTGTCGAGACCCGCGAAAATGCTGCCGTTGGCTAGCGCCGAGTCGAAGCTGATGTCCGAGCGCGACTGCCAGACATTACCCATTTCGGCGGATACACCAAGGTAGATCGGCACATCGAACAGGCCGCCGGCTGACTCGCCCACCCGACGGTAGTACACGAGCCTGGCCAGCGCCGCATGCGGACCGCTGACCTCGCCTCGCGCCAGACCCGAAAGACGCTGAAAACCACCCAGCACGAAGAAGTCCTGAATCGAATCGAGTGTTTCACTGCTGGTCGCATAGCTAACACCCAGTTGCCAGCTGTTCTTGCCGCGACTCCAGGTTCCATCGAACGCCGCCTCCACCGTGTCGAAACGCTCGTCCGCACCGAAGCCCGGAAGCGACTGGGTCCAACTCAGGTCTGCACGAATACCGCTGTGTGGAAACTGGGCGTTGTCACGTGTATCGAAACGCAGTCGGGCCAGAGTCCCACCTGTATCGAAGTCGAAGTTCGGCAGCGACGGGTCGCCGATCTTGACGCGAGCCCTTCCGGTTCCGTGATAAGCACCAAAGCGAAGCTCTCCGTACGAGCCGATTGCCGTGCCAAAATCAAAGCCGAAACTTGATTCGGCAATTCGGTACCGGGCGACGGCCTCATCGGCAACGAAGGCATTGAGATTGGTCTGGTGCAGGTCGATCCTGGGCGCAATGAACAAGCGTGATGCGCCGCCAAGCGGCTGATAGAACTCGGAAATCAACAACGGTTCAGTACCCAGTTGCAGATCTGTTTGCCATTCGCCGCCACGGGTATTGATCCCGGTCTTGGTCAGCCTGGTACCAACATTGAATGCCGTCGAACCTTCAAAGTCGTTCGCGAGTGAAACAGCAAATTGCAGCACGTTCGGTCCCCAACTCTTGGAGCGTGTCTGAAACTCGACGCCAGTGCCGCCGTTATCCTCAATGAGCTTGTAGCCAACCTGCTCGTAAAGGCCGAGGCCGTACAGATGCTCGGCATCTTCGGCCAGACGCTCGGTATCTATCGGGTCGCCTGCTTTGACCGCAAGTCGCGACACGAGTCTTTCAGGCGCCAGGCGGCCATCGTGCGAGATACTGACGAACGCAAGTTTCCCGGTCGCTGGTCGCGGTACTGCACGCAGCGACAGGTGTTTCTGAAACTGTTGTTCATCGATAGAAATAGCTTTCAATCGCTCGGAAACTTCCAGTGCTGCGGTAACACCTGGTTCAATCGCCTGCACGATCTCGGCGAAATTGCCGGACGCGAAGATGCCGAGCGCCGGCCGTATCAGAATATCCTGCTCGGTAAGCGTATCGATTTGCCGCAGTGTTTCTCTGCGCATCAGGATCGTCAGCATTTGTTCTGAAACCGCGAGCGCCGAATCGAGTTCGTCGGCCGAATAGAGTGGAAACTCGACGTCGACGGCAATGACGATGTCGACGTCCATGTCACGAATAACGTCGACTGGCAGATTGGCAGTGATGCCACCATCGACAAGCACCCGACCATCAATTTCGGCCGGTGCAAAAATGGCCGGCACCGACATACTTGCGCGGATCGCCTTCGCGAGATCTCCTTCACCCATGACATAGGACTCCCCGCGTTCAATATCGGTTGCTATTGCCCTGAACGGAATCGGCAAGTCATCGAAATCGGCGATGTGCGAGACCTTGACCGTGAGGTCGCGCAGGATCAGATCCAGTTTCTGTCCTTGAATAATCCCCATCGGCAACAGCAGCTCACCGCCCCGCAGTCCCAGTTCGAAGTTGATTGGGTATTTCTCGTCGTCCTTTTTTCGACGGAAGCTCAGATCTTTGCGTGGCGGCTCATCAGACATCGCACCGGCCCAGTCAAGCGTCGCTACGACTTCCTCGAGTTCTTCCAGGGTCATGCCGGACGCGTACAGACCACCGACGATCGCGCCCATGCTCGTGCCCGCGATGGCATCAATCGGTACCCTGTGCCGCTCCAGCTCTTTGAGGACGCCAATGTGCGCCGCCCCGCGGGCACCGCCGCCACCCAGGACGAGTCCGATGCGCGGCCGCTCCGCATGGGATACGGTCATTGCCAGTAACAGGAATGCTGCGATCAGGCAGGATGCGCGGCGCAGGTCGGTTCGAATATTCATCGGCAACTCTTCAATCGTCGGGACGGTAGGGTGCGAGCTGATTATAATGGCGCGCTTGCAAGGAGGCTGCATGCTAATACGCTTTCACCAAATTTACAGGATTGCAGGACTTGCGGCCCTGCTGATAATGCCGTTGCCGATGTCCGCGGCCGCGCAGTCCACCAGCAGCGGAACGATCACTGAGCTCGTTGTAACAAGCCAGCGTCGCGAGCAAGCAAGACTGCTACACGCGGGCAACATCGAGCGCCTCGGCGCGGCGGCGATTGCCAACATACAACATCAACACGTACACGAACTCCTGACCCGTGTATCGGGCGTATGGCTTACTCGAGCCAGCGGCCAGGAACACCTGACCGCGATACGCTCACCCGTGCTAACCGGCGGCGGATCCTGCGGGGCATTCCTGTTTCTCGAGGACAGTATTCCGATTCGACCGGCCGGGTTTTGCAACGTCAACTCGTTGTTCGAAATCAATACGGAACAAGCTCAATCTGTCGAAGTCATTCGCGGCCCTGGAAACGCGCTGTATGGGTCAAACGCACTGCATGGAATCATCAATACGCTGATGCCGATGCCAGGGTCCGGTCGCAAGCCTCACCTGGCGCTGGAGTTTGGTGCAAACGAGTTTCTTCGTGCGCGGGCCGACCTGCCCTTCGACCCGGAATCGCCCTGGCTTGCTACGCTCATCCATGCCGATGATGGTGGCTTTCGTGACGACTCGGGATATCGACAGGGAAAATTGCATGTAAAGCGCAACTGGCGGTTACAGGATGGTGAGTTCACGGTCGGCTTTTCCGCGAGCGATCTCGACCAGGACACGGCCGGATATATTCTCGGTGAAGACAGCTATAAGGATGACAGCATTAATCGCAGCAATCCGAATCCGGAGGCATTTCGGGAAGCATCGAGCCAACGACTTTATGGTATCTGGACGAAGTCGCTACAGCGCATGGATCTCGACGTGCGCCCCTTCCTGCGTCACTCGGACATGCGTTTCCTGCAGCATTTCCTTCCCGGGCAGCCACTTGAGGAAAACGGTCATGTCAGCGCCGGCATGATTGCCACCGCAGCGTTCGGCGACGCGCGCAATCAGACAATCGTGGGTGTCGATATCGAGTGGTCCGATATGTTCCTGGAGCAATCACAGGAAGGACCAACCGAAGGCTCTGCGTTTCTGATGGAAACTCGCCCACAAGGCAAGCACTACGATTACGACGTGACCAGCGTCGGCGTGGCCGCATACGCACAAGCCGAACACAAAGTGAATGATCGCCTGACGATCGGTGCCGGACTGCGTGTCGACTATCTGCAATACGACTACGAGAACAACATGCTCACCGGCAATACGCGCGATGATGGCACTCAATGCGGGTTTGGTGGCTGCCTGTACTCGCGACCGGCGAGTCGCAGCGACAGTTTCACCAATACCGCGCCAAAACTGTCGATGACTTACGAATTGACGGACTCGCGCAGCCTCTTCGCGAGCGTGGCACGAGGCTTCCGCGCGCCGCAGGCGACTGAATTGTACCGGCTGCAAAGCGGCCAACCACTTGCTGATCTGGATTCGGAACGTGTGGACGCCCTGGAAATCGGCATGCGCACAAGCCAGGCGAACCTGTCAATCGATGTTGCAATGTTTGCGATGCGAAAGCGTGACAGCGTGTTCCGCGATGCCGAGGGGTTCAATGTCACTGGCGCCCGCAGCAA
>Ga0224508_10002393_pt1 | contig 15939 bp, 10 predicted proteins | sample SF_Jan12_sed_USG_4_FD_170157 | JGI IMG/M metagenome (GOLD analysis project Ga0224508, IMG submission 170157) | Sediment microbial communities from San Francisco Bay, California, United States - SF_Jan12_sed_USGS_21 | ecosystem: Environmental > Aquatic > Marine > Sediment | place: USA... | reverse complement strand
CTTATTCACAAAACAGCACATACTCTGAAAACCAAAAACAGTCTGGGCTAAAACCTGGACTTGCTTCTACAAGATATCCATTAGAGGCAAGTACTGCAAGTTATTTTGAATCAAGAATTAGGCATAATTTTAGCGACATCAGAATACACAATCACAATAAAGCATCTAAATCTCATAAAATACAATCTGATTTTAACACATCAGCTCAAGATAATGAAAATACATTACATATTCAACACACAGTAAAAAACCAAGTAATTCAAAGAACAATACAATCCGGAATAATTCAACCCAAACTAAAGATCAGTCAGCCAAATGATCCATATGAGATAGAAGCAGACAGAGTAGCAGAACAGATTATGAGTATCTCTGTTTCCGATGAAGAGAAAACCAAGATACAAAATAATTCGAAAAATAACATTCAAAGAAAATGTTCTACTTGTAAAATGGAAAAAGAGGAAGATGAATTAAAAATTAGCAGAAAGCTTACTACCAATATCAATAATAATTTAGAGGCATCTGATGGAATATCTAATCAAATCATAAGCACTAGCGGTGGAAAGTCACTTGATGGTGCCACAAAAGAATTCATGGAATCACGATTTAATTATGATTTTTCAGATGTTAGAATCCATGATGATTCCAGAGTAAGTGAATTATCTAGATTAGTAAACGCAAGAGCATTTACTTTAGGCAATAATATTTTTCTAGGACAAAATGGATCTGTTTCAGACAAGAAATTATTAGCTCATGAGCTAACACATGTAGTACAGCAAAATGGAGTAATTTACAAAACAGCAAACAATGAACCTCAAGTTATGCGCCAAGAGGAATCAAACCAAGATATTATTGAGATTGAAATATTTTCAGATCTTGATGAATTCCAACCTCTTGGAACTAGTCAGAGGTACAGAGTGGGTGATGCTGCTGCAACTCGTATACTTATGAACATTCAAGAGAGAAATAGACAAGTTGTTTTTCAAGTATTTAATTTTGAGACAGGCCAAGCACAAGAAATGACACATTCAATGTGGTCTTTTTATCGCGGTGCTGCGATAATAGGAGGAAGCAATTCAGGAATAACACGATTAGGCCAACAGTTAACCCCCGCACAATGGAGATCATTATGGCCTAATCCAATGCCATCAATTCTACGCATGTTTGAATCACGCCAGTTAAACTTGGATGATGAGGCACTACTTTCTGGTTATCGTGGTATGATTAGAAGTGATGCCGCTAGGTCTCTTAGCGAAAATGAGAGAAACATAGATGAATTGTTAAATGCACCAGATCGTATATCTAGAATCCAAGAATATGCGACTGGATTACGTGAAGCATCTTTGATTCGTGATACATTAGTACAACGTAAAGATGAATTGAGTCGACGACTAGTTGTTCAACATTCATTCAGATTTGGTCCTCCGATAACTGGTACAGGACCAAATATGGCACAACGGATTAAGATCCACCAAGAAAGTGCTCAAGTGGAACAGGCGTTATCTTTTTGGCTCTCTGCATTTCCTTTATTAACAAGATTTCAGACAAATCAAATTAATCCAAGTGCCATTGAGACTCAATTACGGACAATTAAGGCAAATATAATATCTACACGAGAGCAATTAACCCGTAATAGGTTAGATCCTATGACTTTAGATACAGTACGAATGCGTCTTACTGGGAGACTAGGTCCACGAGCAAGAGGAGTAATTGAGGCAGAAGATAGATCTCTATCCAGAATTGCAATTGCAGTGGCAGTAGCAGCTACAGTTGCATCAATAGCCATTTTATTTCTACCTGGTGGGTTATTCATAGATATGGCAATTGGAATTGCCATTGCAGGAAATGCAATATCAGATGCAGCAATTCTTGGCAGGGCAGCCAATACTGGATTGCATGTGGATGATGGGCTTGTAAGTCAAGCACAAGCACAAGAGGCACAATTTACAGCAGTATTGCTAACCGTATTTGCCGTATTGGGAGCTGCAGCAGCAGGGTTTCGAGTATTACGGATTGGACGTACATTACATGGTCTGAATCGTTCAATGCCAAGTCTTACATTAGCAGAGCGTGGTGCTATGGCAAGAGCAATTGCTAATGATCGTTCTCTGTTCTCAACATTTACTAGTTTAGCAGTAGATGATGTAGCCATTAGTGCTCGTGTGTCAACCGCGATACGACAAGCAGGAGGAAATATCCGAATGCTACGAGAAGCTTTGGGAGATATTGGACGTATAGCTGCAATACCACGACGTGTACCTGTAGGCTCTGACATATATGAGCCCTTACGCAGAATTGTTGATGGAAGTGATCTGGAACGTATTTCTCAGCAAACTGGTCTTACACGTGCGCAAGTCAACGCTGCCAAACAAAACCTCATGTTTGATGAACATATTTTATTAGATACTACCACCGGCGGATTGTTCAGAGGTAGATTTACCGACACCTTTCCAGAAATTGCAGATATTTGGGGACGTACAGCTCGTGGAGAAACTCTGTCTTCATCTAATCAATCTTATCTTCGTAGATTGATTATGCATGAATTCACGGAAAGTGCAATTCTACGTAGTAATGTCCAAACATTAGAACATGCATTTCTTCACGGTGGACTAGATGGCCCACTTCGAACAGCCCTCCAATCACAAGGAGTGGAACAGAGTATGATTGACAATATACTTACGATGGAGTCAAGACCAATAACTCCTTATAGATTTGCTCACTTAGTTGCACATTTTAGCGGCGGCCCAAATCCATAATAATTCTAACAAACTGATGTTACCTAACATGAATATGTGGTTTCAGTTTGATTCGTTAAATAGAATAATCACCATACAATATTTTCCATCTCTGATGATAAACCTCTCATTAAATCAGATCATAACGTAATCATTCTAGGATGTTAGTCTACCTAAAATTGTCGCATCTTTCAACCATGTCTCTGTCCGTTATCATTTAAGAAGAAAATATGATGATGTCAAAAATGACTTCTATAACAAGGGTGATCTATTGTAGGGAGGACACTAATGGTTTGGTAAACTATAGACAAATACAATTGGGACAAGTATTGCAAAGTACATTTATTCTAGTCTGGGTAATAATACACAATGAACACTCTTGCAGTTGTCAACGATGCTAAAGACTCTGCACAAGAACCTTATTCACAAAACAGCACATACTCTGAAAACCAAAAACAGTCTGGGCTAAAACCTGGACTTGCTTCTACAAGATATCCATTAGAGGCAAGTACTGCAAGTTATTTTGAATCAAGAATTAGGCATAACCTCCGTAACATTGGAATATCTGATAATAATATGGAAAATCCAATTCAACAAATGATGAAATCTGGAATAATTCAACCTAAACTAAAGATCAGTCAGCCTGAGGATCCTTACGAGATAGAAGCAGACAGAATAGCAGACCAAATTATGAGAATGCCTGTTTCTGATGAAGATAAGATTGATGTTTCAGATACAACCAATTCTACGAATAACACTCATAGAAAATGCTCTTCATGCGATATGAAAAATAATTTAGAAAAGGAAAAAGAACCAGAGCTCAAGATTAGTAGAAAACCACAATCATCATCTTTTAATTTAGAAACATCAAAAGAAATCTCTAATCAAATTATAAACACTGGCGAAGGAAACTCCCTTGATTCTCCCACTAAATCATTTATGGAAACAAGGTTTGGTCATGACTTTGGCAGTGTACGAATTCATGATGATGCAAAGGCAAACGGGCTTGCAAGGGCAGTTAATGCAAGGGCATTTACTTTTAGAAATAATATTTTCATAGGAAAAAATGAATCTACATCAGATAAAAGATTGATGGCACATGAGTTAACACATGTAGTACAGCAAAATGGAGTAATTTACAAAACAGCAAACAATGAACCTCAAATTATGCGCGAAGAAGAACCAAATGTAAGTAACAATGAAAAAATATCTCATCTTCGTAACAAGATTGTAAGACTAAGAACTCAAATCCAAAGAAATGGTGGGTTATATTTTTCCAATGAAGTGTGGAATAGGCTTTACTCTCCTATCCGGAGATTAATTGATATGTTACCTAGTCCTTTTTCAGCATTGCGTGGAGCCATCAACATGTTTCTACGAAGTACAATTATTGTATCTTCAGCTATAGCTTTGCCTGCTGCTTTATTGGCTCTCCTTGCAGCCATAGAAGCTGCTTTAATTCTTATGTTAGCATTATTCGCCATAGCATTTATTATTATTATAATCATAGCAATCATAGAAGCAATTAAAGATGGAGTACATAATCATTGTATATTATTATACGAGCAATGTGATATGACTAGATCTCATACTAACCCAAATTGGCCAAGAAAACCATGTGATGATTGTTTGCGTGAATGTATCAGAGAAGAATCTTGGCCTTTCTATAAATGTCCAATAGGACCACTTTGACATCAAAGTTTATGAGATTCAATACTAAATAGGATGTTAATGATTCACTCAAGTAAAAAATTTAGATTATCTAAATAATTTCAAGCGCTCCATTATTTACCGAAACACTTGCTGCTGTTACTTTAATATTTCCCGCACCATTGCTAATTTCAATACCTGATACATTCATCACTATTTTTAGTCCAGATGTAGTCTCTATGGTAATTCCTCCTACTCCGGGAAGATCATCTAACTTTATTGTGGCAGTATCTGTTTTAATTATCTTGGTATCGGGAATGGCTGGCAGTGCTGGTGCCTCAGCAGTACCCCAAAAACAACCAGTCCATATTGGAGAGTCAGTATTTCCACCCTCAAACTCCATCCATACGTTGGCATCAACTGGAGGAATGAAAAAAAACCCCACACCATTTCCAGCATATGGTACACTTGGTAATGCCCAACCAGTATCCTCATCTCCAAATACTGCTGGAACCTTTGCACGGACTCTTCCTTGCATCAGTGGATCTCTATTGTCAGTAATCTTCCCCTTGTATTTGCCATAAAACTTTTGGACACTCAAGGAATTACCACCGGTGTAGTTGAACCTAAACCTTCTCTAGATATTGTAAACTCTTGCTTGTATTCACCTTTGCTAATCTTATGGGTGACATTTTTTACATAATAAAATCCGTCGTGCATAAACCCAACTCCACGTAAGCCAACTATCTTTCTTGTGCGAAGAACATCGCCGTATGCCATACTATTAATTTCACCTGTTGCCGTTACTGCATCAGTTGATGCCTCAGTTGTGGACTGCGCTTCATTGTATGCCTGAATGGTATTGACACTTCCACTTGTTCTATACTGCTTGGTTTTTGCATTGCTTATGTTTGTCAAAAGATCTGGAAAAAGAGCCAATGGTGGCCTAAGACTAGCAAATGTCATAACAGGAATTTTCATATTTAACACAGGATCCTGAACGCTTCCAGTTACAAGCGTTGATTCAACTGAACTATACTGAAAGTTAATGTTTGTTACATTTGTATCTGGTCCCATATTTGCAGTAAGTGCCTTTTGTGGTAAACTAGTATAGATCTTAGGTCCCCAATAAGCAGTGTTGACACCTGGCACAACTGTAGGTTCAACATAAAAAATATAGTTGTACTGTTTAGCCAAAGACATAATGTATTGAAAGTCTGTTCCTTGCTGAGAAGGAGTTCTAACTAGTTCTATTGGAACATCCAGGGATACAGGTGGAACTACTGACGGAACAAGTCCATACTGCGCATATGATGCTATCAATTTTGTTATAATTATTGGATCTGGCTGATTTGGATGTACAGTAGACATTTCTTTTCTATCCATCATAAAGCTTACATCTTCCCCAGTTATGGTAATCTTGGATTGGCCAGGTTCACTAGAAGAACTGAGCTGCTTGTGAGTAATGACGCCGTCTATCAGGACAGTTGGCACAAAACCGAATGTAACCATAATTATTACTCTATTAAAATTATTGAGAAGTGGATTCTGCACAAGAGAATAATCCAAAAGGCTTTCAGCCATGTTTGAGCTTCGACCTATGTTAAGGACAATTTGAAATGCGTCACGGCCTTCATCGGAATTGCGAACCTCTATTGATTCTATTGCACTAGAAATAGGTTCAGGTACAGGTAAAGGAAGGGTTGGTCCTAAAAGTAATATTGCGTAAATTCCTGGCAATGTCTAGCTCCAAAGTCTTGTTATTTTGATGGTACTTCCAGAATCTCTTGTAAGTTCTAGTGGATGCATGATATTGTTACTGTCACATATGCGCCAAAATTGCTCAGGATCACCTATTATTCTAGTTGCAATCTGATCTAGTCTGTCTCCTTTTGTAACCTGGATTTCTTGGACAAGTGTCGTATTCAAGCTATTGGGAAGAAAGCGTCTCTTCTTGTAGACTATGGTTTTCCCATCTTTTGTCTGGATGCTTGAATCACCAATGTCAATGTATCTGCTATTTGTCTGAAACATTATAGTATCTTTACATCTCCCAAGGACGAAATGCTATTTACCGAGCCTACTGCAGCCATTGTCTCTTTTACTATTTGATGTGCAAGGGACAACGCAAATCCGGGATGGGTAACCTTAAAGTCATCATAAGTTAGAATCTCGAGGTTTACTGAAATCTCGGCTTGAATAGGGTTGAGGCTTGTATCATGATTGATTTCTTTTATATCAAAACCTGTTATCCTTACTGGGACTATTCTATTTTTACCCCAAACAAAAATTGTAAATGGTTCTTCTGGAGGTGCTATCTCAATTGCACCAGCTGATGCAAGCACGGTATTTGCAATTACCAGTGAACTCTTAGGATAAAGCATCATTTCAATGGCAGAAATCTGTGGATATATTCCCATGTTAACAGCAGTTGCATTCTGGTTGGGTTTTTCTAATTGGTCTGCAGCATCAATCTCTATGGAAAGATCTATAGTTTCTTTAGGTGGTCCTTTTATCCGTTGAACCTCGACAGAACTTCCTCCCTGATTTTGAGTTCTCTGCGCCTGAATCTTTCTTGAAAGCGTTTCCGGATTGTATTGGAATATAATTACTTGAGGTATGAAACTAAACGGATCGTATGAGATAAGTGCACCTTTTGCAAACTTGGGAGAACGCGAAAAACCAGACAAACTTGTTATAAAAACAAGTCTAAAATATAAAAAACTTTTTGTACAAGATAAAATAGAAAAAAATCCTAACCGACAATCTTATTAAATTTCTAAACACTTTATTAGTTGGTGAAAAATATCTTTGTCTGATTTTATTGTACATGTTGGTGCAACTATAAACTGTCCACATGGGGGTCAGATAGCCCCAATTACAACAAATACAAGAGTGTTGGTGCAAGGCTCTCCTGTTGTAACAAAACCTGATACTTTTCTAGTGTCAGGATGTCCTTTCCAAGTACCGATACCTGGAGGAACAAAACCTCAACCATGTATGACTGCAGAATTTCTAGTTCCTGCATTACGTGTATTTGTTAATGGCAATCCCGTGATTTTAAAGAATAGTACAGGAATATGTAAAAGTGCAGAACAAATACCACAAGGTACACCAAATACAATACAGACACAAATAAGAGTAAAAGGAACATAGAAGTTTTGGATTACAACTTTCCTTTTAAAATTGACAAAAAAATAAACAAGACAGCCAACATTGATTATGATTCTCACATAAAACAGTTGATAGAACTAATTTTGTTTACCGCTCCAGGTGAACGTGTAAATCGTCCTACCTTTGGCAGTGGTCTTAACCAGATGATTTTTGCACCAAACAGTGACGAGATTGCAACAGCAACACAATTCTTGATACATGGTGCATTGCAACAGTGGTTGGGCGATTTGATCAAAGTAGAATCAATAATTGTAAAAAATGATGACTCTAAACTAAACGTTACAATTCAATACATAACAAAAACTAGTCAACAACGACATGTATCCGAATTCACCAGGGACATACAATAATGACAGACCAAATAAAGTGTGAAAATGACAGAAGAAAGGAGATTACGCTAAAGTCTGAGTTAAATGGAATTGACTATGTTGAGGTTGTGTCATCTAAGAAAAAAGATGAGACAGGTTTTGACTCATTAATTTTTGTTCATTGCATCAAAGAACTAGAAAAAGCAACTGATGAAAATAACATAGCAATAGTTGGTGGATCCAGAATAAAGAACATAAAAGTCCATTGGGCTAAAAGAGCAGATCAAGTAATAGATGAAAATCTTCAACGTATGACAGAAAATGAAAAAAAGATGCTCAATGATATTAACTTACAAGACAAAAAGAAGACCATTCTAGTTCGTACGGATAGGGGCGATTTTTCGACATACTTACTTTACTTGACAAGTTCACAAAAGCAAATTGAAATTCCATTGGATAATTTTGATGAACGGCTATCAAGAATAGATTTTGTTTATTCCAGTGACTGCAATGCTGATTTTGACTGTAATTCAGAAGAACAGTGCTTTCCAGAAATCCTAGAAGAATACGACATTGACTATATGGCAAAAGACTATGCAAGTTTTCGTCAAAATATTCTAGATCGTTTATCACTTATAATGCCAAAATGGAAGGAAAGAAATCCCGCAGACATGGGAATTACCCTAGTAGAATTATTGGCCTATATTGCAGATAATCTAAGTTATTATCAGGATGCTGTTGCAAATGAAGCATATTTAGGAACTGCCAGAAAACGTATATCTGTAAAGAGACATACGCGTCTGTTAAACTACTTTCTTGGCGAAGGACATAATGCAAGAGCCTGGATTTGTCTCCAAGTAAACGATGATGGTAACAATACTGTTATTCCAAGAAACACCAAGATTCTTGCAGGTATCAATAACAAAAACGATAGCAAGAATCTAGCAATAAGTGAATTCAAGCCTGAAGAAATAAACAATGAAATCATCTTTGAGACCATGTATGATATTACATTACGTAAATCATCCAACGAAATACACTTTCACACATGGAGTAATCCAGAATGCTGTCTGCCAAAAGGAGCCACATCTGCAACACTTCAAAACAAGGATAACATACTATATGGAAACATGTTATTTAGTTGGAACAAGCTTCAAAAAACTGATCGCGAAACAGATGAAAATTTAAAACCTGATGATATTTCAGAGAGTGAAAAAAACTCCATCCTTGCTTTTCTGAATTCTGTAGAGTCTGCAAAAGACATTGTAAATGCAATTGAATTTCCTCAAGAAATAGATGTGGGGGCAAGAATTGCAAAAAGGATAATCAAGGAAAGAAAAGACAAAGGATATTTTCAAACACTTTCAGAGATCTATGACATTCCGTTCATAGGGCCTGAAAGATTTACAGAAATTGTGCTTGCGCTAAGGGCACATTTATCACAAGAAGAAAGAGAAAAATTGTTTGCTTTTCTTAAGAGAAGCCTTGGCACTTCTTGGATAGACAATGCAAGTATACTGAGAAACGATGCAAAAAAGGAATTTGTAATTTCAGATTGGAACAATAATAACAAAATCATAATACATTTTGATGAAAATAGTGGTACTGCAACATTAGAACATAATGAAAGAAAATCCTATGAATTTCATATGAAAAAAAATAACGACAACGACTATGATGTATATGCTCTCAATATACTGCGAGGAGATGTATTGGTATTTGAGGAGATTCGTTCTCCAACAACACGTAAACCAGAGGATGCAGATAAAACTCACAGGCAGGCCGTTAGAATTACCAAAGCTGTTCCATTAGTAGATAGAGTTGAGAGTATTCCAGTTGTTGAAATCCATTGGGATATTGATGATGCATTGTCATTTCCATTATGCATTTACAATTACGAAGATCCTAAAACGTCCTCTGACAAAGAACTTCCAATAAGTGTTGCATTTGGCAATGTTGTATTGGCAGATCATGGCTTTACCATAACACAAACAATAAGAAAAGATGAAAAACTAAAAGATCATCAATACTACAGCGAGCATGAGAAAGGAATAGTTGCAAGTCAGTCTTTAGGAATCCCATTTATGAAAGAAAGGTTTTATCCACGCCTTTCTGATGGTCCATTAACGTTCAGTGGTGATTCTTTTGATGCATCAAAAATTGAACCGCTAAAAGGATTTTCTACTGCATCATCGCTATTTGATTTTGATGAAAGAGATATCTTGCCTGAGATTGAGATTTATGGTGAAGGGTATCTTTGGAAACCAAAGAAGGATTTATTGTCAAGTGGGCAATTTGACACAAATTTTGTTGTAGAAATAGATGATAATGGTATTGCATCAATTAGGTTTGGTGATGATGAACACGGTAGAAAACCAATAGCATTAGAAAAAGATGATGATAACAATTTAGATGGAAACCTTGAATTTTATACTAAATTCAGAGTTGGTAATGGACAAGTGGGCAATGTTGGAGCTGACTCACTCAGTATGATAGTTTCAGACAATAAAGGAATAACAAGTATACGCAATCCAATGACTGCAAGGGGTGGTGCTGATCCTGAACCGATTATGAGAGCGCAGCAGATGGCACCAAATAGCTTTCAAAAACAACAAAGAGCAGTGACAGAAAATGACTATACTGAGATTCTAGAAAAACATCCAGACATACAAAAAGCAAAGGCAACAATACGATGGACAGGTAGTTGGCATACTGTTTTTGTTACAATTGATCGTTTTGGTGGATTAGATGTTGATGAATCTTTTAAAGAAAAGATATTAGCATATCTGGAAAAATACCGACTTGCTGGATATGACTTGGAAGTTGTTCATCCCAGTTATTTGCCCATTAACATCATACTTAGAATTTATGTACTACCAGATCAGTATAGGGAATCTGTACGGGAAAGACTTTTGGAAGAATTTAGTAATCGCAAGTTGAGTTCTAAAAAAAATGGCTTTTTCCATCCTGATAACTTTACTTTCGGCCAATCATTATTTCTTAGTCAATTATACAAAGCAGCACTTGATGTAGACGGAGTTGCATCTGTAGAAATTCTTGAATTTAAACGATGGGGCAAAGAACCAAGACAAGAAATACAAGATGGCTTTATCAAATCAGGTATTTCTGAAATAATTCGAGCTGATAATGATCCAACATTTCCAGACAATGGAAAGATAGACTTTGAGATGTGTGGTGGACTATGAGCAAAGACAAATCAAAACTTCTCAGTTACTGTAATTGTTGTACGGGAATAACAAAACTCACACCAACAAATCTTGAAAACCCTCCAGGATTGTCATCTATAAAATATAGAGTTGGCACATATGGACAATTCAAACAAAGTATGCATACCAAGCTTGGACAAGTGTTGAGTAGTCTTGAGACTCGCGAAAATGATGACTTGGCAATAGGCATAGTAGACGCATGTGCAACAATACTAGACATACTGACATTTTATCAAGAGCGCATTGCCAATGAGGGATTTCTAAATACTGCAAAGGAGAGGCGTTCAGTTCTAGAGCTTGCACGTAGTATAGGATATGAATTAAGTCCTGGTGTTTCTGCAGATGTGTTTCTCTCATTTACACTAGAAAATGCACAAAAGGATGTAGAGAAAATAATTATTCATAAAGGCAATGCTGTCCAAACCCTGCCAGGTCAGGATGAACTACCCCAGATATTTGAGACTGATGATACAGTTGAGACAAGGCCAGAGTGGAACGAATTAAAACCACAACTTACTACATTACCAGATCTTAACCGGGAAAAAGAGAAAGGAACAATCTACCTCAAAGGAACAAATCTAAATCTAAATCCAGGGGATGGCTTGTTACTAATCAGAAAAGTCACGGAAAACGATAATGACGTTATTAAAAAAGAACCAATGAAAATATCATCGGTAATAGAGGATCCAAAGGTTCAGCAGACCCAAGTAGAAATAGTAGAATACACACTTGTACCAAAAGAACGAGCAGAGTCTGAATCCTCTTTACAAATTTTTGACACTATTATAAAGGTCATGAGTCAAAACCTGAACCAATCAGAATTTATGTCAAAGATGTTAACAAATAACTTCATAACTACAGATATTGTAAAATCAATAAACTATTTTGTAAAAAATCCAGTAAAAAAAATTCCCTTATTTTCAATAACATATCCCATTAACAAAGTAGCGATAAAGGAATTATCTGAAGACGAGATTGGAGTATATGCATTTCGTGTTAGAACAAGTGTATTTGGACACAATGCACCAAATTGGGAAGACATTCCAAAAGGGAAGGCCTTAGTTAATGGAGTGGAGGGAGACTTTATGACTTACCCAGATTCTGTTGACCAAAAAAGCGTCAAATACACTTCACTAACTAAATGTAATGAAAACACAATTCATCTTGAAAATATTCACTCAAAGATTCTTGAGAACACTTGGATAATCCTTAATAGCGGTGAAGAAGGAGCTAAACCTTATAAAGTAACTAATGTCGCTGAAAAAAGTGTATCTGGTTTTTCTTTAACCTCCCAGGTTACTGCATTAACTGTTGAAGACGAAGACGAATCACTATCAAAATACATGATACGTAACACAACAATTTATGCTCAAAGCGAAAAACTAGAACTTGCAGAACTGCCTTTTGAAAACGATCCTTCTACAAATAGCATCCTGTTAGATAAAATGGTGAACAATCTAAAAGAGGGCCAGTTTGTGGCCATAACTGGAGAGCCAAAGAATTTTCCAGGAACAACAAAAAGCTCCATACATTCAATCTCAAAAATACAACATGATGGAGGTTACACAGAACTTGATTTTAAAGAGCAATTGCCAGAATACGTACGATCTTCTATAACAATTAATGCAAATGTGGTCCCTGCAAGTCACGGAGAAAGCAAATACGAAAAATTAGGAAGTGGTGATAAAACAAAGAAAAACTTGGAATTTGTACTAAAACAAAATCCTCTCACTCATATACATACGACGACTGGAGATGGGATTACAAACACACTCGAAATTAGAGTAAATAATATTCTCTGGAAAAATGTTTCATCACTTAACTATCTTACTTCAGATGATGAGGCATATATTATTCGTATTGATGATGATGGAAAGTCTCATGTTATTTTTGGTGATGGCGTTAATGGAAAAGTTCCTCCAACAGGTCTAGAAAATATTACTGCAAAGTATAGAGTAGGTTCAGGTATGGATGGGATAGTACAAGATAACAAGATATCCTTATTAAAAAATAGACCTTTTGGAGTAAAATCTGTTTCCAATCCCACTCCTTCTACTGGTGCTGAAGACCAAGAAAAACTGGAAGACGCAAGCAAAAATGCAACGAAGAGAATTTTGACAATGGATAGAATTGTATCACTAAAAGATGTTGAACATTATGCTTCGGCATTTCCAGGCATAGGTAAGGCCAAATCCATATGGTTCTGGAATGCAGAGAAGCAAATGGTTCATCTTACAGTGGCCTCTGCAAGCGGTCAACCAATAGAAATGAACTCCAAATTATATTCAAGTCTCAAAGAATCGATAAATACATACAAGGATCCTCTTATCTCAATCAAAATTGATACATTCAGACCAAAGTTCTTTGATGTTGTAACGGGAATAACAATAGATGAAAGAATGGAGTTTGATAAAGTATCAGAATCGGTAAAAGAATCGCTTGTTGATAAATTTTCATTTGCTAAGAGAGATTTTGGTCAGCATGTTACCATAAGTGAAGTAATATCTACAATTCAAGATGTGAATGGAGTAAAAGCTGTAGATATTGATAATGTCAGTTATCTAGAAGGAGACAATAGGAAAACAGTTGAACTGGACAATAAAGGAGGTATCATTCCTTCATCTAATGCTGATATGACTGGTGGTTCATTCAAACAAGCAGAACTATTGATGATTAATCCATATGGAATAACCATATACATAATATGACTTCAAAAGAGGTGACAGCATAAAAATGTCTAGGTTTACAAAAGAAACACTGTATGATCTTTTACCTGCAGTTTATAGACAAAGAGATGAGCATGAAGGAAAACCTCTTGAATCCCTGGTAGAGATTGTAGCAGAGCAAATTGAGCTTCTTGAAAATGACATTGATGGACTCTATAACAATTGGTTTATAGAAACTTGTGATCCGTGGATAGTTCCATACATAGGAAATTTACTTGGAGTAAAGGGGCTTCACAAGTCAGGTAAATTTGCTTCCAATCAGCGTTCACAAATAGCCAACACTACAATGTATCGCAGTACCAAAGGAACACTTTCAATATTAGAGCAGATCGCATATGACACAACAAAGTGGCATGTGCATGCAATAGAATTTTTTAAACGGCTTAATCGTACCCAGTATCTTAACCATATAAAACCAAATGTTATCTACGGAATAAATTTGAGAGATGAAAAGATCCTAAAATCAATAGATACTCCATTTGATCAAGCCGCACACAATATTGATGTAAGGAGTATTACATCTAAACGTGGGTATCATAATATTCAAAATCTAGGTTTCTTTTTTTGGCGAATAAAGGCTTTACCTGTCTTGGATGCACCTGCATTTAGACATGATCTTAATGGAAGGTTTTTCTTTAGTCAAACAGGACATGACATGCAGCTTTTCAATCACCCACAACCTGAGAACGAAGTTAGTCACATAACAGAAGAACACCATCTTCCAATACCAATTAGCATCAGCACACTTCGTGATGATCTAGATAAAGAGGATTGCAAATATTATTCAGATGAACCATCTATAACAAAAAAATCCATTACAATAAGAGCTGATGGCAGAGTGATCAACAGTGAAGACATAATGGCTTGTGATTTGAGTCAGTGGGAAGAGATCCAACCAAAAAAAGGAAAAGTAGCAATAGATCCGGTATTGGGAAGAATTCATTTTTCGGATAACAGGATACCAAAAAAAGTGTATGTTAGTTATCACTATGGATTTTCATCTGAAATTGGTGGTGGTTTTTTCAAACGAGATGCTGATAATGACAATGCGCAAAATAATGATGATGTAGACATTAAAGAATACCAAATATCTGCAAGAAAAGCATCACCAACTACTAGCAAGAGCATTAATGATGCAATTGCAAAAATGATTGGTGACAATGAAAAAAAGGCTGTATTGTTAATTAAAGATTCTGAAATCTATCAAGAGTCAATCAATATTTTAATTCCAGAAGATTGTGAGTTCTTATCTATAAGAGCAGAAGAAGAACAGAGACCAACGATATTAACTGATACTCCAATAATTATTAGTGGAAAAAATGAAAATAGTAATGTTGAGTTTGACGGCATTCTCGTGGGAGGAAAAGATGGAATCAGTTCATCTAATTCGCTAATGAAAATAAGCAAAAATAGCAAGATAAACAGAATTGACATTAAGAATTGCACATTTGTTCCAAGTTATATTATGAAAAAAGAAAAGAAGGACAAAGTTACACCAAGTATAATCGTAGAAACAGATAATGATTTGTTGGAAATGACAATCAAAAATTCAATAGTTGGCCCAATCATAGGATCAGAGACAAGGGCCAGATTTACAATAAAAGACTCCATCATAGATGGAACAAAAAAATCAGCAAGCATAGTTGGCCACAAGATAAACCTAAAAAATACGACAGTGTTTGGTCCAGTCACAGCAGACTTTATAGAAGCAACAAACACTATTTTCAATGAAATTATTACTGTAAAGAGGAGACAAGACGGATGTGTTAGATTTTGTTATATTCCAGAAGGTTCAAGAATTCCTATGCCATATCATTGTCAACCAAATTATCCCGATGGCAGTTTAGAGAATATTAAAAATGATATTAAATTAAAAGTAAAACCCCGATTCGTATCAACACTTTACGGGCATTCAGCTTATGCACAGCTTCACCAAAGTATTGCAAAGGAAATCTTTGAAGGAGGAGACAATGAATCAGAAATTGGAGTATACAATACCCTTTATCAACCGCAAAGGTTACGTAACTTTATAGACAGTTTTGATGAATATCTACGTTTTGGCATGCAAGCAGGAGTGTTCTTTGTTACGTAACAGGAAGTATGATAACAAATGAAAGGAGAT
>Ga0224508_10002392_pt1 | contig 15941 bp, 10 predicted proteins | sample SF_Jan12_sed_USG_4_FD_170157 | JGI IMG/M metagenome (GOLD analysis project Ga0224508, IMG submission 170157) | Sediment microbial communities from San Francisco Bay, California, United States - SF_Jan12_sed_USGS_21 | ecosystem: Environmental > Aquatic > Marine > Sediment | place: USA... | reverse complement strand
GAAACGTGGCCTACGGCGTAGATCATCGCGGCGATCGTGGCTCCGAACGAGAACGCGATTCCGACGGGCCCGATCGCCCCGCCCGACGCGGCGTCGGCCGCGACGGCCCCGGTACCGATGAAGACGAGAAAGAAGGCGCCGACGCCCTCGGCGAGCCCGCGTCTCAACTGGTCGCGCATGCGGAGGCCTCGATGATCCGGCGTGGACGATTCCAGAGCCGCCCGATGCGGCTCGGCCCGGTTGCTCCCCTGGAGCGCGCACGAATATGCTCAGGAGATCCAACGCTCGCCATCACACTGGCCTACCCGGGCACGCGCTGCCCCAAACCGTGAGGTACTCGATGCCCGCTCCGACGAGGCGCTCCGTCCCCCGCCTGACGACCGCGGCCGCGCTGATTTTATCGGCGGTGTCCCTCGCGTGCGGGGCGGCGGATGAAGAGCCGGAGACGGCGGAAACCTCCGAGACTTCGATCGTCGCGTACGTGGGCGCCCGGGTTATCACGGGGGACGGCGGCGTGATCGAGGACGGAGTCTTCCTGGTCGAGAACGAACGCTTCGCCGGGGTCGGCGCCGCCGGCGATCTCGCGATCCCGGAGGGGGCGAGTCGGGTAGATCTCGACGGCTCGACAGTCATGCCCGCGATCGTGAACGCACATATCCACCTGTCCTCCGACCGGGCGGAACGGACGCTCCAGCTTCAGCACATGGCGTACTACGGCGCAGGGGCGGTCGTGAGCCTCGGGCTCGATGCCGGAGACGTGGGGCTGTCGATGAGGCACGAGCTCGTGCCGGATGGGGCAAGATCGCGCAGTGCCGGCCAGGGCATCACGACGCCGGAGCCGGGACGATCGGAGGTCCCGCTGTGGGTCGAAACCGAGGAAGCCGGTCGCGACGCCGTCCGCGAACTGGCGGCTCAGAACGTCGACATCGTCAAGATCTGGGTGGACGACCGCGGCGGCCGTTACGAGCGGCTGTCGCCGGATCTCTACGGCGCGATAATCGACGAAGCACACCAGCACGAGCTCCAGGTGACAGCCCACGTCTTCTACCTGGAAGACGCGAAGGGGCTGCTCGAGGCCGGAATCGATGTCTTCGCACATGGCGTCCGCGACATGGACGTGGACGACGAGCTGGTTCGCATGTGGCTCGAGCGCCCGGAGGTCGTCCTCGTGCCCAACCTCCCGAATCCCGGCGTCCCCGTGGATCTGAGCTGGTTGGCGGGGACCGTCCCGGCCGATCGCCTGGAGGAGATGCAGTCCGGCTCAGTCGACCGTCCCGCCGCGCAGGAGTCCTTCGGCATTCAGGCCCGAAGTCTCGCGCGTCTCCACGAGGCCGGCGTGAAGGTGGCGTTCGGCACCGACGGGAGCGCGGCGTGGGCCATCCATCAGGAGATGGAGGACATGGTCCGATCCGGGCTTAGCCCGGGCGATGTCATCGTCGCCGCCACGAGCGCCTCGGCGGACGTGATGAACTGGTCGGAGGTGGGGAGCATCGCGACCGGCAAGAGCGCCGATTTCGTCGTCCTCCACGCGAACCCGCTCGAGGACATCACGAACACGCGGCGCATCTCCGCGGTCCATCTCCGTGGCGCCGCGATCGATCGCCAGGGGATCGCGGCGCGCGTCAGGGGGCAGAGTCCGTGATCCTGGCCGGCTGCGGGACGCGGCGTCCCGACATGGACTGCGGCCCGTCGAATCCCGAGGTTCAGCGCATGCGAATCGAAACGACTGCCGTGCTGATGCTCTTGATGGCATCTCCCGTCGCGGCTCAGGAGACCGCGGTGTCCGCCTCCGACACGGCGTACACCGCCGGCGAGTACAGGGTGTTCACCGGGGCCGGAGAGCCGGCCTCGCTCGATGACGTCGTGCGTGACATGGCTCACCACCAGGTGGTGTTCATCGGAGAGGCGCACGATGACCCGACCGGCCACATGCTGGAAGCGGAGCTCCTCGCCCGTGCTCTGGCCGAGCACCGGGCAAGTAGCGATGAGACGGCCGGACGGTCCGTCGCCCTGTCACTGGAGTTCTTCCAGGCCGACGTCCAGCCGGTCCTCGACGAGTATCTGGGTGGCCTGATCTCCGAGCGTGCGTTCCGGACGGACAGCCGGCCGTGGCCGCGGTACGAAACCGACTATCGTCCGCTGATCGAGTTCTCGAAGGCAAACGAGATCTCGGTGATCGCGGCGAACGCCCCCAGACGATACACGAGTCGAGTGACCGCGAACGGACGTGAGTCACTCGCCGACCTGAGCGCGACCGCCAGGGCCCACCTGGCGCCACTCCCATACGGAGAGCCTTCCGAGGCCTACCGGGACCAGTGGATCCACGTCATCACGGGCGTGATGGAGCAGGAGGGCATGAAGTGCGGTCGCCCCCTCCCGGAGCCGGCGGAAGGCGAGGAACCGGTCCACGCCACCGCCCCGGCCGGCGCCCACGACAACATGGGGAACCAGCTGCATAGCCAGACGCTGTGGGACGCCACCATGGCACACCGGATCTCGCGGCATCTTGCGGCAGTGCCGGATGCGCTCGTCCTCCACATGGTCGGGAGCTTCCACGTGGCTCGCGGCACGGGTACGCCCGAGCACCTGGCCGCCTATTCGCCGGGGGCATCGTACATGATCGTCGTCCTTCGACCCGTGGAGGACGTGGACTCCTTCGAACCCGCGCCTTCGGGTGAGTGGGGAGATTTCGTGATCCAGACCGACGGATCCCGCACCCTCGAACAGATCGAATGTGGCGCGTACCTGGCCGAGCTGGACGGCCGGTAGACGGAACCCGAGAGCACGTCCTGGTGGCTCGTCGCCGGGGCTCTGCTAGCGGCGGCCCTATGGCTGTCGAGGCGAAATAGGGTGTCGTCAGTCCGGTAGACGGAGGACGAACAGACCCTCCCGCGAGCTCGTGACAAGGATCGCGCCGCTCTCGAAGTACGGGTAGTTCGACCAGGATCCCGCGAACGTAGCCGCGTCGTTCTCTATCACCGTGTCGAAAAACCCGAGCTCCGTGGGGTTCCCCGGGTCGGAGGCATCGAGGATCCGCACGCCGAACGTGTAGTTCGAGTGGTAAATGAGCCCCTCGTGGACATAGAGGTTGTGGTCGATCGCGCCCGTCGGACCGAGGTGCTCCTTCGCCAGGACCGGATCGTCCAGGTCCGTCACGTCCCACACGAGCATCCGAGTCCGATTGACGGTCCCGCTGGCCTCATCGGATTCGTCGTTCTGATAGAAGAAGCGGTGGTCCTCGCTCAACCACCCCTGGTGGATATACCCGAAGTCCGGATAGGTCCCCGTGCCCAGGGTGGTGGGGTTCGACTTATCGGTCACGTCCACGGTCACGACGGCCGTCTCGTTCGATGCGACACAGACCTCGCGTCCCTGGTGCTCGGTGTCGGGCCCACGATACACGACGCACTGGACGTCGTGGGTGTATCCGGTCCCGGTCCGTCCGGTGCCGAGTTCGGCGAAGCAGCCCACGAAGAGGGGGTTCGTCGGGTTGGCCAGATCCAGCATGTGGAGACCGCCGCCGCAGGTCGTCCCGCCCCCGGCGTTACCGACGGAGTAGGCGAAGCCGGTCTCCTCGTTGATCGCGATGTTGTGGACGCTGCTCACGCCCGTGTAGCGACCGTCGACGGCGAGATCGGTGAAGCCCTCGAGCGTCCGCAGACGGGTCAGGTCGAGGATCTGAATCCCGTGACCGTCCGAGGCATCGGCGACGATGTACGCGTGATCGGAATACACCTTCACGTCTCGCCACGTGCTCGACGGGGTCGGCGAAGCGAGCCGTCCAACGGGCTTCGGAGCATGCGGCTTCGAGAGATCGACGATGGTGAGGCCGTTCGACCGGCCGATCAGCGCGTACTCGATCCCCGTCTGGGGATCGGTCCAGCCCCACACGTCGCTGACGGACGCGAAGTTCGACAGCCCCGGCTCGAGATCGCCCAGCGGGACGTGAGCCCAGAGGTCGACGCCTTCACAAGCGAACTGCTTCGCGAACCCGCCGCTGCAGCGCGCCTCGAGCTGTAGACCCACGTCTCCCGGGCCCGTCGGGCTTTCGCCGCAGGCCGTCAACGCGATCGCGAATGCGAGAATCGGAACTGTTCGTCTCATTGCAGCTCTATCGAGTTCATGGGGTCGAGAGGCTAGAACCAACAATAGAACGGCTGACAGTGCAACTCCGAGACCACGAGCCTCCAGAACGGACGTCCCGATAGCCGCTCGAAAGGTGAGACTCCCCCGGTCGTCAGGCCGTAACGGACCACCGAAAAACGGTGTCTGCGGTGCCGGTCCGGGTTATCGACGTCCAGCCGGCTCGAGACGGAGAATCGGTGTCGGCGGCCCGTCTACATCACGGGCGTTCCCGTCGACCGCCAGATAGATGAGTCCGTCCGGACCCTGCCGGATGTCGCGGATCCGACCTGTCCCGCGCAGGAGGGTCTCTTCGCCGACGACGTCGCCCCCTTCGAGGCGAAGCCGGACGAGCACCTCGCCGCTGAGGCCTCCGACCAGCATGTCTCCCTTCCACTCGGGAAACGCGTCGCCCGTGTAGAAGAGCATCCCGCTGATGCCGATCGAGGGCACCCAGACGTGGACGGGCGGCTCCATCCCCTCGCCGAGCGTCCCGGCATGGATCGCCAGACCGCTTCGGTAGTTCACCCCGTATCCGACGACGGGCCAGCCGTAATTCAAGCCGGCTCGTATGACGTTGAGCTCGTCCCCGCCCTGCGGACCGTGCTCGTTCTGCCAGACGTCGCCGGTCTCCGGGTGCACGGCCATTCCCTGTGCGTTCCGGTGTCCGTGGGTCCAGATCTCGGGACGCACGTCGGGCCGACCGATGAACGGATTATCCTCGGGAATGCGTCCGTCCTCGTGGATCCGGACGGTGGTGCCGTTGTGGTTGCTCAGGTCCTGGGCCGGGTGCGCCTCGAGGTCGCCGGCGGAGGGCCATTGCCGGTCGCCGAGCGTGATGAAGAGGTACCCCTTTCCGTCGAGCGCGAGCCGGCCGCCCCACATGGAGCTCCGTTCGCTGCCGTTCCCGAACGCCTCGGCGTGGAAGAGCTCCTCGAGGTCCGACAGCCGGTCGTTCTCGAAGCGACCCCGGACGACCGCCAGGTTGCCCAGCGAGTCCGTGCCGGGCTTCGTGTAGCTCAGATACAGGAGCCGGTTCTCCGCGAAATCAGGGTGTAGGACGACGTCTCTCAGGCCAGCCTGCTCGAAACCCGCCATCGAGCGCGCGCCCCTTCCGAGGGCGAGGACGTCGGGTAGCCCCGCAACGGAGTCCGGCAGGAGCGCACCGTTTCGGATGATCCGCAGACGACCAGGACGCTCGGTGACCAGCAGGTCGCCCGCGGGCGTGAATGCCATCGAGAACGGGCGCACGAGCCCATCGGCCACCTGTGTCACCCTGACATCGTGATACGCGGTGCGGACGACATCGGAGTCGTCCTCGATTGTCGGCGGGGCGGGTCCGGCGCACCCACCCAGAGCCAGGGCGGCGCTCGTCATGGCAATGCGGCGGCGGCATGGGTGGCGTCTTCTCTTCATGTGTTCGCCCCGGTCATGTGGTCTCCCGCCGCTCGGCGGCCAGTGCGCTTCGGCGGATCTTTCCGGCTTCGTCGCGCGGAAAATCGATCAACACTTCGTAGCTCTTCGGGACCTTGTAGGAGACCAACCGATCGCGACAGAACAGGTCCAGCTCGGCCGCGGAGGGCGGATCCGCCGGGTCGGTGGCGCTCAGGACGGCGTGCACACGTTTGCCCCATTCACGGTCCTGCAGACCGATTACCGCGACATCCGCGACCCCCGGGTGCTCGCCGATAACCGCCTCCACCTCGTGGGGATAGACGTTCGCCCCGCCCGTGATGATGAGGTCGGTACGCCGATCTGCAAGAAACAGGTATCCGTCTTCATCCAGCCACCCCATGTCGCCCACGGTGACGAACCCGTCGGCGGTGGCCGGCGCGGGTGGGGCGCCCCGGTATTCATACGCGGGAGCCTCGCCCGACTCGAGTCTCATGTAGATCTCGCCGACCTCACCGCATGGAAGCTCCCGCCCTTCGTCATCGAGGATCCTGAGAACGCATCCGGCGGGGCGACCGACACTGCCCTCTCGCTCCAGCCATTCGTCTCCCCGAATGATCGTGGCCCCGATCGCCTCGGTCGCTCCGAAGGCCTCGAGAATCTTCTCGGCTCCGATCAACTCGATCCACCCGCGCTTCACCCAGGGGGGACAGGGGGCCGCCGTGTGCATGATCGCCTGAAGGCTCGAGAGGTCCCGGCGCTCGACGTCCGGCACCCGCAGCATCCTCTGCATGGTCGTGGGGACGAGCTGCGCCCACCCGACCCGGTGGCGCTCGATCAGATCGAGCGCCAGCTCCGCGTCGAACTTCTCCATCACGACGACCTTGAGCCCCTCGAAGAGGCTCCAGTGTGTCCAGCAGTACGGGGCGTTGTGATAGAGCGGACCGGGGATCAGGACGTCCCGACCCGGAGCCATGCCTACCCCACCCCCCAGGCCCTTGAACGTGTCGCCCGGCTCAGCGGCCCAAGGGCGTGGATCGATGATGATCTTCGATCGACCCGTCGAGCCCCCTGACCCCACGGCCTTCCCGGGGTGCGGAATCCGGTCGGGGAGCGTCTCGTCGGAGAGGGCATCGGCGGACTCGAGGCCGGTCCGGGCCAGGTTCGGCCAGTCGAGGTCGTCCCAGACAGAGACCACCAGCGTCGGTGCGGCCAGGTCGAGGAGTCCATCTCGCTCGGCGGCAGGCAGGCGGGCGGACACGGGGAGAACGCAGGCACCGAGCTTCCAGCCCGCGAGGGTCGATACGATGTGCTCAGGGGAGTTCGGCAGACCGACGACGAGCCAGGCACCCTGGCTCACACCCCGCTCTTCGAGCAGACGGGCCACCCGGTTACTCCGTGCCTCGAGCTCGGACCAGGTGAGCGTTTGTTCGCCCCCCGCTCGCTCGACGAAGACGAGCCCGGCATCGGCCGGCCGCTCGCGGGCCAGGTCGCCCAGCCGGCGGCCGTAGGAGATGGCCCGGTCCGTAATCTGTCCGGAGGTGTCACCCATTCCCTGCCCTCCCGTGGAGTCGGACGCCGTGGTCGCTCACTGCCGAGACTGAGTAGGCGGGACTGGACCATCGGCCGCCGCCACACTACGGGCATGGCCCGAGCGCCGCACCGGCGGTCCATCCGTCGCTTTCCGCCGCGGGAGCCCGCAGCCATGTTTGGCTTCGTCCGGATCGGACGTCCGGCCACTCCACGCCCGAGGTGCGCACTGTCGATCGAATTCGCCAGACCCGTCTATATCGCCGGCGTCGCCGAGACCGCGCTCGGCGAAGTCCACGACCAGACCGAGCTCTCCATGGTGGCTCTCGCGGCGCGGGAGGCCCTCCGCGAGGCCGGCCTCCGAATCCGCGACGTCGACGGCGTGTTCGTCAACTACATGGGAGAACAGGGGAGCGTCCAGGTGGGCGAGTATCTCGGCCTCGAACCCCGGTACGCGGATTCGTCGGATCTCGGCGGGGCCGCCTTCGAGGCGTTCGTTCACCACGCCATGCTCGCGGTCGCGGCCGGGCGGTGCGAGGTCGCGTTGATCGCGTACGCGTCGCGTCAGCGGTCGAAGCGCGCCCGCCGGGTCGCGGCTTCCGGGTCCGGGACGAGCGTGTACGGGCCTGACCCGTTCCACCTGACCGAGCAGTTCATGTCGCCGTACGGGGCCCCGAGCCCGATCGGCGCCTTCGCCCTGATGGCCGCGCGGCACATGCACGAGTACGGCACCACGCGTGAGCAACTCGCCGAGGTCGCGGTCGCCGCGAGCCACTGGGCCGCCCTCAACCCGAAGGCTTGGCGACAGGAGCCGCTCACGGCGGAGGACGTGCTCGGGTCTCGACCGATCAGCGACCCTCTCCACCGACACGATTGCTGTCTGGTCACCGATGGCGGCGGTGTCGTCGTCGTGACCCACCGCGACCGCGCCCGCGATGCGAGGTCGACCCCGATCCGCGTGCTCGGAGCGGGAGAGGGTCATTCGTACTGGCATGTCTCCGAAGCTCGCGATATCACGCGGACGGCAGGCTATCAGGCGGCTGCCGACGCGTTCGGCATGGCCGGCGTCACCGCCCGGGACGTCGACGTGCTCGAACCATACGACGCCTTCACGATCAACGTCATCATGCACCTCGAGGAGCTCGGTTTCTGCGGACCCGGCGAAGGCGGGGCCTTCGTGGAGGGCGGCGCGCTGCGGCCGGGCGGGGCCCTGCCGTCGCTCACGAGCGGGGGCGGGTTGTCATACTGCCACCCCGGGGCCCTCGGCGTTCTCTTGCTGATCGAGGCCGTGCGCCAGCTCCGCGGTGAGGCCGGCCCGCGGCAGGTGCCGGACGCCCGCATCGCCGTCGCGCACGGTGTCGGCGGCATCTCGGTCAGGTCCACGGTCGTGCTGGGAGTGGATTGATGACCGACACCGGCGAGGGATACGGCGACGCCCTGACACGCGACTTCTGGGCGGCGGCCCGTGAGGAGCGTCTGGTCGTCCAGCGCTGCGCCAGCTGCGGCCACCACCAGTTCTATCCGCGGCCCTTCTGTCTCGAGTGTGAAGACGGGGAGGTCGGCTGGGTCGATGCGGCCGGGACGGGACGGGTCTATTCGCTTACCACCGTTCATCTGAAGGTGACCCCGGATCTCGAACCCCCGTACATCGTGGCCCTCGTCGAGTTGGACGAGGGACCGCGGCTTCTGACCCGGCTCGTCGACGAGGACGGGAGCCCACTGGTCGACGGGGTGGCGATCGGCGACAGGGTCAGCGTCGCCTGGCACGACCGGGGAGAGGACCCACCGTTGCCGATCTTTCGGCGGGCGTAGCCCGGCGACCGACCGCCGGGGCCACGCTTACCGGTCGTCCTCACCGTCGACCGGGGAGATCCCGCCCGGCGGGGTGACTCCCATGAGGTGCTCCACGAAGTAGTCCCACGTCCGGTGGACCGTGTAGGGATCGTAGCCCCCGGCGTGTGTGCGGTTCGCCAGGTACAGCAGGTCGTAGCGCCTGTCCGCCTTCGTCAGCGCGTCGATGAGCCGGAAGGCCTGGGTCGGAGGGACGTTCTCATCCAGATCTCCGTAGATCACCAGCATGTCGCCCACGAGGTTCCCCGCCATCGCCGTGACATCCAGCGGCTCCCAGCTCACGGGCTTTTCGTCCGCCTCGCTGCGCCAGCGGGTCCCGTCTTCGTAGACGGGGAGCCCCGTGAACGGCTCGAAGCCCGAGTAGAGGGCGGCGTAGTCGTAGGCACCCGCGCCGGTCACGGACACCTTGTAGAACTCCGGACGGCTCAGAATCGCCTGGGCCGAGAACGTCCCGCCCCAGGACCAGCCGTAGATGCCGACGTTGTCGACGTCCATCTCGGGGTGTCGCTCGGCAAGCTGACGGATGGCCGCGATGTGGTCGTCGATGCCGACCTGGGTGAACTCGGGGTAGCCGGCGTCTCGGAATGCGCTCGACCGGCCAGGGGTACCGCGGCCATCGACCGTCACGACAGCGAACCCCAGCCGGGCCAGGGAGCTCTCATACCGCGGGTTACCGACGCTGTAGGCCTCGACGAAGTTCCTGGGCGTCACGAACACCTGTGGGCCCCCGTACACCGCGTCCACGACGGGGTGCTTCGCGGCGCCGATCTCCCGGCCGGGCGGATAGTAGTTGGCGTAGAGATCGGTCTCGCCATCCGCCGCCTTCACCCGCTCGCGAATCGGCGCCCGCCAGCCCGCCTCGTAGAGGGCTGTGGCGTCGGCTCGCTCGATTTCGGCGATCAAGCTTCCGTCGCGAATCGATCTGAGGACGGTCACCGGGGGTTCTGACACCGTCGAGTAGGTGTCGAGAAAGACGCCCGCCTCGAGGTTGATCGGGCGGGCAGGGTCGGGGTTCGCCGGCGCCAGGGCCGGGACCGGCGCGAAGTCGTGATCGGCGTCCACGTCCGTGAGCAGTCTCACGCCATCACCATCCAGATCGGCCTTGTACAGATGACGATGGTAGGGGTCGCGGCCCTCTTCCCGGCCCGCCGCCGTGAAGTAGACCTCCCGGGCCGATTCGTCGACGGCCAGAACGTCGATGACTGCCCAGTCCCCTCCGGTGATGGCGTTCTCGAGGTCGCCGGTCTGTCCATCGTACAGGTAGAGATGGCCCCAACCCGTTCGGTCCGAGTACCAGATCACCTCGGCTCCGTCGCCGACTACCCGGACGTTCGGTGTGTTGTAGAGCATCGTCTGCGTCTCGAACCGGGTGTCCGCGGACTCCGTGATGACGGGGGTCGCGGCCCCGGTCCCGAGATCGACACGGAAGAGCCCCGCGTCCTTCCACCCGAACGTGCGGGCGAGAACGAACGCCTGGCTACGCTCCGTGCTCCAGCCGAGCACCGAGCCACCCGATTCCGCGAACGGCTCCGGGAGCCTGAGGGCGGTCTGGCGTCCGGCATCCGGCTCGAAGACGTAGGTGTCTGCGCGCAGCCGGTTCCGATCACCGGGGAGCTCCGTCCGGATCGGGTGGTGGATCGGCCGCCTCGACCCGTCCTGGGGCACCCACTCGACAAACGGGTTCGCGTCGAGCCCGGTCTCGTCCAGGCGCGCCGTGATCAGGTATCGGCCCTCCGGCGACCACACGCCGGAAGGGGGCAGGACCGTCCCCGTCTTCCTCGATGGAATCGCCGTCAGCGAGTTCTCGGGCACCGCCCCATACGAGTAGGACGGCGCTCCGTCCGTCGTCAGCCTGCGCTCGCGGCCGGTAGAGGCGTCGCGTACGAACAGGTCGTCGGCGCGCCTGAAGGCGACGCGACTACCTCCAGGGTCCGGTAGCAGACCGGGCTCGGGAGCCTCGACGTCGTGCGCCTCGCATGACATTCCCCGGAGCTCGCACGTCACGCGGGTGGGCCCCGCCGACCCGAGCGCCTCCGATACGCCCTCGAGCGTCTCCGTGTCGGCGATGTACCGGACGTCCGAGAGGCCGAGATCCGATGCGGTCGGCACGACTGCGAGGGAGTCGACCCCGGCCGCCTCGGCTCGAGCCGCGAGCGCCATCTCGACCGCGCCGGCGAGCGCTTCGTGATCGAAAAGGGCCGTTCGCTCCGAGCCCGTCGCGTCGAACCTCACGTACTCGTGTCCGTCGGCGGTGTCGCGTCGATACCAGAATGCCCCGTCATCCCCGATCCAGTGCGGCTCGACCGACTGGTTCTTCACCGAGCCCACGAGATTGGGCTCGAACAGGGCGTCTGCGGCGCCGTAGTCCTCGTGGCTGGGGGGCGCGGGGTCCGCTGGAACGCAGGCGCACAGCAGCGCCACGATGGAAGGAACAGCGGTTCGTCCTGGCATTTGCCACCCCCTGGGTCCGAGGCGCCACGCCGGTGGGCGCCCCCCGCAAGATGCACCCGGCGGTCCTGTTGGAACCATACTCCCCTTGACCTTCTATGGATGACGGCCGCAGGTTCCCTCAAGCTTCTATGGAAATGACCCGAACTTACGCTACGCCGATGCCCCGCAGACGCGACAACCGACTCGATCTCCTGCAGGGGACCCTGGACCTCCTGATCCTCCAGGCACTCGTTGGCCGAACCCGTCACGGATACGAGATCGCGCGGTGGGTGGAGGCGACAACGGCCGACGCGCTACGCGTTGAGGAGGGCTCCCTGTATCCCGCTCTCCATCGCATGGTTCACAGGGGTTGGGTCACCGCATCCTGGGGGGTGAGCAGCAACAACCGACGGGCGAAATTTTATGCGCTTACGGCGGGGGGACAGGCACAACTTCGCGTGGAACGACGGAAGTGGACTCGGTTTTCCGAGGCCATGACGCGTGTCCTCGAAGCACGACCGGCATAGGGAGGAGGCGGCGATGACCCAGCTTTCCGATCGATATGCCGAGCTCCACGCCCTTCTGAGCCGAAGCCGACTCGAGCGCGAGGTGATCGAGGAGCTCGAGCTGCACTTCGATTCGCTCGTCGAGCGCTACCGAGATGAGGGCTTCGCTGAGGATGAAGCCCGCAGCGCCGCTCTCGAGAGATTCGGGGACATCGAGCGGGTCCGACACGAAACGGCCGCCGTGGATCGACGATCCAATCGGCGATCCGAGCTTTCGGAGATCGCACACGACGCGACGCGAGCCCTCCGTCTCGCGGTAAGGCGACTCCGGAGACGGCCCGAGTTCAGCCTGTTCGCGCTTCTGACGCTCACGGTCGCGATCGCCGCGTTCTCGGCTCTGTTCACCGTGCTCGAGCGACTGGTGCTGAGTCCGCTGCCGTTTGACGAAGCCGGCGATCTCGTGCGCATCGAGAGCGGGGTACCGGGCGTCGGCCCGGACGCGGTCTGGGGGCTCTCGCAGGCTGGGTACTTCGACTTCCTGGACAACGCGTCGACGCTGTCCTCGCTAGGCGCGTTCTCGGTCGGCGGGTCGAACCTCACGAGCGATGCCGGACCGGCACGAGTCAGAGCCGCGGCGGTGACCGCCACTTTGCTCGAGACCCTTCGGTTGCGTGCCGTCGTGGGGCGCTTGCTCGGCCCCGACGACGACGTCCCGGGGGGTCCGGCCGTCGTCATGCTGGACCACGCCTTTTGGCAGACGCGATTCGGCGCCGACGCCGAGGTTATCGGCACGACGATCGAGCTCGACGGGTCGCCCAGCGAGATCATCGGGGTGCTCGAGCGCGGACACGGGCTGCCTGATCGGCCCGCGGACGTCTGGCGTCCGCTCCAGCTGGATCGGGCCGCCCGACCCGTCAATGCCCACTGGGTATCGGCGATCGGCAGGCTCTCGGAGACCACGGCCGACGCGGCGCAGTCCGAGCTCGATGGGCGAACCGCCGGCTTCGTTGAGCGCTTCCCCAGCGCATACTCCGATGGGTTCATGCGAGAGTCCGGATTTCGAACGATCGTGACGCCCCTCAAGGACTACGTGCTCGGGGACTCGAGCCGAACGATATGGATCCTCTTCTCGGCCGCCGGACTCCTTCTGCTGATCGCGCTGGCGAACGTCACGAACCTCTATCTCGTGCGGACGTCAGCGCGTCGCCGCGACTTTCAGGTCCGGACGGCGTTGGGCGCGAGCCGGCGGCACCTGACGTGGCAGTGCCTCACTGAGACGCTCATTCTCGGTGCTATCGCCGCCGTGGTCGCGATCCCTCTGGCCAGGGTCGGGATCCAGTTGCTCCTCGCGAGTGCCCCCCCGGGTCTGCCGAGACTCGTCGAGCTCGATCTCGGCCGCGCGACGGTCCTGTTCACCCTCGGCGTCGGGCTGGCCATGGGCATCTTTCTCGGTCTCGTGCCGCTCATGGCTCGCACGTTCGAGAGTGGGGGCGGCGTCGCTCGCCATAGTGGAGCGCGAGCGACGATCTCCCGATCGGGCAGGCGGGCCCGTCAGGTCATGCTGGCGTCTCAGATGGCGGTAGCGCTGGTGTTGCTCGCCGCGGGCGGCTTGATGCTTCGTAGTCTGACCCAGCTGCGAGCCATGGAGTCGGGGTTCGAGGATGAACGTGTCCTCTCGCTGGACGTGTTCATCCCATGGTCCTCCTACAGCGGTTACGTACCGGTCAGCCAGTTCTACCGGCAGCTTCTCGATCGCCTGGAGGCCCTGCCGGGAGTCGAGCGCGCGGGAGCCACGACCAGACTCCCGATGATCGACGTGGGGTTCTGCTCGGCGATGTTCTTCGAGGACCAGCCCCTCGGTGAGGGGGAGGTGCCGCCCTGTCTGCCGGTCGCGCTGGCTTCTCCCGGCTTCTTCGATGTGCTCGGGATCCCTGTCGACGGAGAGACCCCTACGTGGGCCGATGTCGATTCAGGGTCGGGCTCGGTGGTGGTCACGCAGGCGCTGGCCGACCGGATCTGGCCGGGGGAAGCGGCAATCGGAAAGGGCGTGCGGGGGAACGGGTGGGCTCAGCCCTTCTACCGCGTCCGTGGCGTTGCGCGCGATTTCCTGTCGGACGGGTTTGATCGGCCGCCCATCGAAGGCGTCTTCTTCCCCATGCGGCCAATCGATGGCGCCCCCCTGTGGTCGGCGCCGAACGCCATGCGGGTGGTGATCCGAACGACCAACGATGCGTCGACCATCATTCCCGCGGTCCGGTCGACCATCCGGGACCTGGACCGCAACGTACCACTCGCGAACGTCCGAGAGCTCCGCGATGCGATCTGGTCCTCGCCTTCCGTGTCCAGGACATCGTTCTCGCTCCTCCTCCTCGGAGTCGCGGCGGGGCTCGCGCTCCTGCTCAGCACCGTCGGCATGTACGGCGTGGTGTCGCAGCTCGTCGTCGAGCGATCAGGGGAAATCGCCGTCCGACTCGCGCTGGGCGCGCGCCTGCGAGAGGTCATCGCGATGGTCATGAGTCAGTCGATGCGGGTCGCGCTCGTCGGCGTCGGGATCGGGGTCGCTGGCGCCCTCGCGGCGGGGAGAGCGCTGGACGCCGTGCTGTTCGGCGTCGACCCGGCGGACCCACTGACGTTCGGGGCCGCGACGGTGACCCTGCTCGGGACTGTCGCTCTGGCTACATACCTGGCGGCTCGTCGCGCCGGTCGGGTCGACCCGATCGACACCCTGCGAGCGGAGTGATCATCGATCACGCAGCGGCCACCACCGAGGCGATGGCCGTTGGCTAGACGGGACCCAGGTAAACCTCGGTTTCGTACCGGTCGGAGAAGCGACGGGTCGAGTCTTCGGGGATCGTCATGTCGCTGCTCGCCTGTTCCCACATCCGTTCTGACGTGCACATTAGCATCGGACTGAAACGCCCGAGATGGATGGACCGGAGAGGACGACGATGGCGCACGCGAACGGGACCTTCGAGGTCAACCTCACGCCACGACCGCTGGAGGGGCCGTCCGGCGAGCGAGGCGTCGCACAGATGTCGATCGAAAAGACCTTCGCGGGCGATCTCGAGGGGTCGAGCGTCGGGGAGATGCTCGCGTTCCGGTCGGCGGTCGAGGGGTCGGCCGGTTATGTGGCCGTGGAGCTCGTGACGGGGACTCTGAAGGGGAGGACCGGCACGTTCGTACTGCAGCACAGCAGCACGCTGCACCGGGGGGCGCAGAACCAGTCGATCATCGTGACGCCCGATTCAGGCACCGGAGAGCTTGAAGGCCTGGCCGGCGAGCTGGTCATCACGATCACGGACGGGCTGCACTTCTACGACTTCGACTACGAGCTGCCGGCACCGTAGCTCGCCGTCGGCGGCGCTCCCCCTCTGGCTCGGGGGGCCCGCGGTCAGCTCACCCGGTCGCGCCAGGTCACCATGTCGCGTCCGATCTCATCGACGGTCCGGGCGCCGAGCAACGCCATCGTCCGGCGGAACCCTTCGTCGAACCACTTGAGGACGAGATCGACGCCCTGTTCCCCACCGGCGCCCAGAGCGTAGAAATAGGCTCGGCCCACCAGACACGCCCTGGCGCCCAGAGCCACCGCCTTGGCGATGTCGCTCCCGCGCCGAATGCCGCCGTCGACCAACACGTCCAGCCGATCTCCGACTCGATCCGCGACCGGGGCGACCAGTTCGAGTGTCGGTGGCGCGTCGTCCAGCTGGCGCCCGCCGTGGTTCGAGAGGACGATCCCGTCGGCACCGACGTCCGCGGAGAGCTCGGCATCCTCTAGCGTCTGGATCCCCTTGATGACGATCGGTCCATCCCAGATCGATCGCAGCCACTCCACGTCGCTCCACGTGAGCTTCGGATCGAACTGCGTATTCACATATTCCGCGAGGCCCATCGCGTCGACGCCGCCCCCGTGCGCGCTGTCCCGGCTGATCGCACTGGAGAAGAGGATGGGATCGGACCGGATGAAGTCCCACGTCCAGCCGGGGTGGAGGATCCCATCGATGAGCGTGTCGAGCCCGAGTTGTGGCGGTAGCGTGAACCCGAATCTCACGTCGCGCTCCCGGCGACCCAGGACCGGAACGTCGACGGTGAAGAGGATCGCCTCGTAGCCCG
>Ga0224508_10002391_pt1 | contig 15945 bp, 14 predicted proteins | sample SF_Jan12_sed_USG_4_FD_170157 | JGI IMG/M metagenome (GOLD analysis project Ga0224508, IMG submission 170157) | Sediment microbial communities from San Francisco Bay, California, United States - SF_Jan12_sed_USGS_21 | ecosystem: Environmental > Aquatic > Marine > Sediment | place: USA... | reverse complement strand
CACGCGGGCCGAGTCGCCGTCCACCGCCCGATAAGCCTCCTGAAGGAAGCCGGGGCACGTCGCGCCCGGGCATGCGGCGGTCGGGTTGGCACCGGTGTAGTAGTTCGGGCCGATGGTGATCCCGGCGACGGTCGGATCGCTGCAGCTGGTCGCCACGGGAGTCAGGCTCGCGTCGACGGCCGTCAGCAGCGCGCCGGGCGCGACACCGTCGAGCGCCCAGGCGTTCTCGGTCGTGTCGGTCGCGGTGTAGGTCGTCGTGGAATTCCAGGTCGCCGTATCGACGATGTTCGTCGCGTTTCCGAGGGCGGTCGCGGCCGAAATGTGGCCGTGGGTGTTACCGCCCTGCGGCCCGGCATCGCAGCCCAGGTCGTCGCCGATTCCGCCGTAGTCGCTCGCCCGGCGGTAAGCGCGCACCTTTCGGTGGGTTGCACCGGCGTCACACGCCGTTCCCGTGCAGGCGGGGTCGTTGGCAAGATCCGCGGCGTCGAGCTGGATCCCGGAATCGACGACCAGCAGGACCTGCGGGTCGGCACCGGTGACGCCGTTACCGCTGCCGTTGACACCGGCGAGGTGGTACGGGCCGATCGTGCCGCGTCCCTGGAAACCACCGGTCTGCATGGTAATGGCCGTCTCTTCACTGAGAGCGCGGTAGGGGATAAACTCGGCAATCGTCGCGATCGCCTGCATCGAGGCCAGCTCGCGCAGCTTGTTGCGGTTCGCGGACGCACGGATCGTTCGACCCGCCACGCCGGTGACTTCGGCGCCGAGCGCGATGATGTCCGCCGCGACCAGATCGGCGTTTTCACCAGGGAACACCTGGATGTCGAGGTCGTAGACATCGGACATCGCCTTGATCGGGTTGGTCAGCGGTCGCTGGCCGATCTGCGGATGCAGTTTCAACGCGGGCGGGTAAGGGACGACCGCCATGACGCGCGATTCCGCTTGCACGACGTCCATCCCGGCCTGGTTCAGGCGGGCGACGATCGCACTGGCGGGCATCCCGCCAACCACGTGGCTGCCGGTTGCGGCGAGGAGGTTGGTGAGCTCCTGCGCACCATGCTGCGCCATCCATGCGCGATCGAGATCGATAATGAAATATTGCAGACCCAGGTCGTCGAGTCTGTTGATCGTCTGCAGTTCGACGGGCAAACGCGTTTGCAGTTCGCCGATCGGGATCTGCCCCACGAGTGTACGCAGCATGCCCTGCTCGTGCAGTCGGCTACCGGTCGCCGTGGCGTAAGGCGCCACCTGAGCGTACGGCCAAATATAGTTGGACCGTGCGTACATATAAGGAGCCGGCGGTTGGGTGCCGATGGTTTCCTGACCGCTGGGGTCCACCATCTGCACGCCTTGGCTCGGCTGCGGGTTATCGACCGCGGACGTCATCCGGTCTTTGGAACCGGCGCTGACCGGGGTCAGAGCGAGACTCGCGACGACGGCAAAAAGGACTAAATGCCGCCAGTCGGAGAGTAAACGATTAAACATACCCTGCCTCCTGAACACAGTTGGGACTGTTTTCTTAACTGGGTGACGAATCGCGTACGATTGGTACACATCCCCCCTTTGGGATCCCGTGTTTTGTACGGCGAGTCCCAGGGGTTGTCAAGGCGTAAACCTTGTAGGTAAGCGGTCCTTTCGACCGCACGCCCGTGACACAAAACTGATGCTAGAATCGTTCAGTTCTCAAGGTTTTTCGGGTCCGTGCTGCGGTTGGATCGACCGCAATCGGCACTCGGAATCATGCTTGATGAATTAAAGGTAACGGACATTTTATGGACCCCCAAATGGCCCCCTACGCGACCCGAGCATTTAACTTATTAAAAGAATATAAGCGGGTCATCGTGGCGCTCTCGGGGGGTGTCGACAGCGCGTCTTTGGCGGCACTGGCGGTCGAGGCTCTGGGCCCGGAAAACGTGCTGGCCGTCACCACTTCCTCCGCCGCCGTTCCGCTGGCGGAGCGCCAAACGGCCGCGGGTGTTGCGGCGCACCTCGGCGTCGAACATCGAGAAGTCGAAACGCAGGAACTGAAAAACCCGGACTATCGAGCCAACGCCGGTGATCGTTGTTATCACTGTCGTGTCGAAATGTTCGCATGCCTGGGCGGCATCGCTCGTTCGGGAGGCTACGATGCGGTCGTTTACGGAGCGATCGCCGACGACCTCGAAGACGATCGTCCCGGGATGTTGGCGGCGGACGAACTCGGCGTACGCGCACCGTTGCTGGAAGCCGGGTGGACCAAAGAAGACGTTCGCGCGTTCGCGGCGGACCGCGGGTTACCGGTCAGCGCCAAACCGGCCGCCGCGTGCCTCGGATCGCGGATTCCCGTGGGGACACCGGTCACCGAGGCCCGGCTCGCGCGGGTCGAGCGCGCCGAGTCGGCCCTGGCCCGGCTGGGCTTTCATCAGTTCCGCGTCCGCTATCACGGCGACATCGCACGCCTCGAACTCGATCCCGAGGGGGACCGCCGGCTGCGCGATCCCGTCTTACGGCGTCAGGTCGTCGAGGCGGTGCGCGGGGCGGGTTTCCGCTTCGTGGCCCTGGACCTCGAGGGCTACCGCGGCGGAAGCCTGAGCGTGGTCGAGACCTGACCGGCCGAGCGGAAAGCTCAGCGCCACGCGACCCAGGATGCGGTCGGCCGGGAGCGGACCGAACGTACGGCTATCGAGACTCCACTCCGGGTTGTCGCCGCGGACCTCCCACGAATCGTCCCGCGGCCCCTGCGCGACCACGCGCTTGAGCGCGGTCGTGGCGTCGCTGCCCGGAACGAGCAGCAAGACCACCTCGCCCGGCCGCGGCGGGCGATGGCGGTAGGTCCAGCGATCGATCACGACCCAATCGCCGCGGGCCAGCGTGGGCTCCATCGAACGCCCCGCGACGATCCACACCCCACCGACGAAGCGCGCGCCGAGGGCGAGCCACAGGAGCGCCACGGTCAGGAAGACCGTCCAGCGCACGACCGCCACCGATCCGGTGTCGTTCAAGCGCCGCGGGTTCGCGGGTCGAGCAGTGCGCGAACGCCCTCGCCGATGAGGTTGAAGCCCAACACGGCGGCGTACAACGCGAGTCCGGGGAGCACCGCCAACCACCAACCCTGATCGATTTGCTCGCGTGCATCGGAGAGCAACCGGCCCCACGTGGGCTGCGATGGACGGATGCCGAGGCCGAGGAACGACAACGCCGCCTCCACGAGGATCGCCGCCGCCGCGGCAAACGACGCCGTCACCAGCACCGGGGCCAGGGATGCGGGCAGCAGGTGCCGCACGACGATGCGCAGATCGGTTGCACCCGACGCGCGCGCCGCGTCGATCATGACGGCCTTCTTCAACCGCAGGAATTCTCCGCGCATGTACCGTGCGACGGGAATCCATCCCGAAAAGGCGACGACGAGGGCGACGCGAACCACGTCGGGGATTCCATTCAGGAAGGCCGGCGCCATGGCCAGCAGGGCGATCGCCAACAACAACGTGGGCAGGCAGGCCAGCGTTTCGATCAGGCGCGAGATCGCCGAGTCCGTCCAGCCCCCGCGAAACCCGGCGAGCGCGCCGAGCGGCACGCCGATCGCCAACGAGAGCGTGGACGCCAGCAGGCCGATGGCGAGCGATATGCGCCCACCGTGGAGGACTCTCGATCCCAGGTCGCGCCCCAACGCGTCCGTCCCGAACCAGTGACCCGCCGAGGGTCCCTGGAGCGTGGCCGTCAGATCGATGCGCAGGGGATCGCCGGCGACCCACGGGGCGGCGAGAGCGGCGACGGCCAGCACGCCGACCAACGCAAGCCCGCGTTTGAGCGGCCCCGGCCAGCGCCCCGGTCTATGCACGGCGCACACGTGGATCGGCCAGCGCGTAGGCCACATCCGCGAACAGGATTCCGGCCAGCGTGGCGGTCCCCGAGATCAACGTGATGCCGAGCAGCACCGGGAAGTCGCGTTCGTACGCGGCCTCGAGGAACAGCCAGCCCAGACCCGGTAGTTGGAACACGGACTCGACGATGACCGATCCCGCGAACAGCGCCGGGATCAGGAAGCCCGCCAGCGTCAGCATCGGGACCGCCGCAAGCCGGAAGCCGTGGCGGTACAGGATCGCGAGACGGCTCATCCCGCGCGCCCGCGCGGACAGGACCGTTTCCGCCGGTATCGATTCGAGCAGGTTCGCCCGTACGAAGCGCGACACGTAGGCCAGACCCCCGTAGCTCAGGCAGACCACCGGCAGCACCAGGTGAGAGGGCCGGGGAATACCCTCCACGCCGCCGCTGCCGTAGAGCGGCAACCAGCCGAGCCACACGGAGAACAGACGCTGCAACAACAGCGCACCCCAGAAAACGGGGACCGCGTAGAGCAGGTAGGTCGCCACTCCGCCCCATCGATCGGCGCGCGAACCGGGGTTCAGAGCGGCCGCGGCGCCGATCGGGATCGACAACGCGACGATCAGGAACAGGGCGATCGCGTTGAGCGTCAGCGTGATCGGGAGTCGTTCGGCGATCTTCGTTGCGACCGGGCGACGATCGAGGATCGAGCGGCCGAGATCGCCGTCGAGCACGTCGCCGAGCCACAAGACGTATTGCCGGTGCAGCGGCAGATCCAGGCGCCACAGTCTCGTCAACGCCGCGCGCTCGTCCGCGGTCAACGGCTTGAGCCCATCCTCGGTCGCGCCCAGCGGGCTGCCCGGAGCCAACTGGATCAGCGCGAACACGAGCGCAGTCACCAACACCAGGGTCAACGCTCCCGTCGCCAGGCGGGTCGCCACACGACGCAGCACGACCCTACCGACTCGCTTCTTGCGCCCAGCTCCACTCGCGCGGGCCGTGGATGGTATTGGCGTAACCCAGCGGCGAGGGCCGCACGCCCTCCAACCGTTTGTCGTACACCAAAGGGGCGACGAAGAAGAACAACGCCGTGACAGGCTCCTGCTCGTGAAGCCGGCGTTGCAGGCGGTGCATCTCGGCGAGCCGCTCGTCCGGATCGAACGTGTAACGCACTGCCTCGAGCAGGCGGTCGATCTCGGGATCGTTCGTTCCCCAGAAATTGTAGCCGTCTTGCATCGAGTCGGAATGGTACAGCGTGGTCATGTTGGGGTCGGTGATGTGGAACGCTTGCGCGGCGACATCGAAATCCAGCGCCTTGCGTCGTTCGCGGTGGGTCTGCCACTCCAGCTGATCGATCGTCATCTCCGCGCCGATCGCGGCCCACGATTGTTGTTGCCAGGCCGACATCCATTCGGTGAGTTGTTGCGACCCGCGGGCGACCAGCAGTGAAAAGGCCAGCCGCCGCCCGTCACGCTCGCGCACCCCATCGCCGTCGGTGTCGACCCAGCCGGCCTCGGTGAGCAACCGCCGCGCCTCGTCGGGGTCGTAACCGTAGGGTTCGACGTCCGGGGCCGCCCAGATCGAGGACGGCGGAAACGTCGTGGCGCCGATGTGCGCCATCCCTTCGGCCACGTTTTCGATGAAGCTCTCGCGGTCGAGCGCGAGGACCATCGCCCGGCGTACTCGAGCGTCGCTGAAGAACGAGCTTTCGCGTTGGTTCCAACCCAGCGCCCAGACGCTGTAGCGCATGTAACTCGTGCGCACGAAACGCTCGGCCTGCGGGCTTTCGTCGACCTGCTTCCAGAGGTTCGACGACATCACCATGATGTCCAGGTCACCCATCATCAGCGCCTGATAGGCGGTCTGTTGATCGGAGAAAATCTTGATCTCGAGCCGGTCGATTTCGGGGCGGCCACCCCAGTAGTCGTCGTTGGCCTCCATCACGATCTCCTGGCCGCGGATGTAATGCACGAACTTGAATGGGCCGCAACCGATCGGGTGGCGGGCGAATTCGCCGTTGAACAGATCCGCATCTTTAGCGGCGATGTGTTCCGGAAGGATCGGTGTGCGCCAGGCCTCGAGCGCATCGGCGTTGATTTCCGAGTACGTCGCGACGATCGTCCTGTCGTCCGGCGCCTCGAGGCTGGTCAGCGCGGACAGATCCGGCGCCCACGACCGGTTTTCCGTTTCCGGTTCGCGGAGTTTGGCGATCGTGAACAGGACGTCGTCCGCGGTCACGGGTTCGCCGTCGTGCCAGCGCACGTTGTCCCGGAGCCTGAACGTGATGGTCTTGTTTTCGACCGATAAATCGAACGACTCCGCGAGCAGCGGCCGGATCACCAACTTCTCGTCGTGCTGGACCAGCGCGTCGGTCAGGCGCATGGCGACGATCTCGGTGTTGAGATCGGTCTTCCCGATCAGCGACATCGAGGCCGGGTCCTTGGGGAGGTGCATGCGTACGACGCTCGGCCCCGACGCACCGGTGTCCGACGAGCCCTGATTCGACCGACACGCGATCGAGAGACAGGCGAGAGCGATCGCGAGAAACACCCGGCATCCGATTTTCATCGCGTTTCCCTTCCCATCAAGCGGGCGGAGCGGTCCGCGAACGTGAGTCTGCGCTAGGGATCTTTCCGCCGTCGTGACGCATTTTCCACGGGTCCGAGAAAATGGCGCGGTATCCGAGCACCGCATCGAGAAACAAAGCTTTTCATGGCTTGTGACCGGACCGAGAGTACCACGCGCGGCGTTACATCCGCGCCGGAACCTCGATCCCCATCATGTCGAGCAAGCGAACCATCCCATCGTGATACAGCCGCACGATCGCGGTTCGCGTCTCGCGGACCGCCACGTCGCTCTCCTGCGCGACGCGGTAGCGGTGGTAGAACGAGTTGAACGCCTGCGCCGCGACGTAGGCGTGTTTGGCGACCGTCGACAGCTCGAGGCTTTCGACCGCAGCCTCGACGACCGCGTCGACACGCAGAAACTGCAGCACCAGGTTCCAGTGCTCGGCGATCGCGTCCTCCGGAAGCGCTCCCAGGGACACGGCGCCCGACAACGCCTCGGAAGAGACCGCCGCGGGCCCGAAAGCCGCCTCGACTTTGCCGAGGATGTTTCGCGCGCGGACGACGGAATACTGCAGGTACGGTCCGGTCTCGCCTTCGAAGGACAGCGCGGCGTCGAGGTCGAAGGCCACCACGCGGTTCCGCGAGTAACGCAACATGTAGTAACGCAGGGCCCCGACCGCGATGCGGCGGGCCATCTCGCCGGCCTCGCCGGCCTGCAGGTCGGGGTTGCGTTTTTCGATCTCCGCCGCGGCGCGAGCGACCAGGATGTCGAGCAAGTCGTCGGCCTTGACCCCCAGGCCCTTGCGACCCGACATCTCCAGGTAGGCCCGCCCGCGCTGTTCCTCGCTGAGCGAATAGTCGGGGAAAATCGCCGTCACCGCGGCCGGGGTCAGCGCAACCATCTCGTAGGCGTAATGGATCGAACGGTCGGCCTGTTCGTCGTGCCCCAGGCTGCGCAGACCCTGCATGACGACCCGCTGCAGATAAGACTGCCGTACGTCGATGACGTTGTAGACGCGCGTGGCCTCGCCGAACGACACGGTGTCCCGAGACGGAGAGTCCGACGACTCGGAGCACGTCGACCACAGCGGGTAGCGCTCCTCGCGAGGAGCCCAGTCGAACGTTCGATAATGGAAGTCCTTCCCGAGCAGGCCGAACTTCCACATCTGATAAGCGATGTCCTTCCCCACGTACGTGACGGTCCCGTTCGAACGCACGATGACCTTCTGGTCCTCGCCGGCGCCTTCGGCGGCACCCTTGAGATCCATCACCCAGCAGCCCTCGTTCTTGCCCTGGGTCTCGAGGTGGATTGCGCGGCTGTCCTGCAGGCGCTGGAAGGCGTGCTGCCAGAAATCGAGCCGCAGGATGTCGCTTTCCCGCGGCAGCAGGTCGTAGCGCGCCCCGATGCGGTCCATCGTCTCCAGGTGATGCTGGACCATGCGGCGGGCCACGTGAGCGGCCAGCTCGGCCGTCTCGTTGTCGCCTTCCTCGAGCGCCTCGAGGGTCGCCGCACGCTGCGCGAGTCGTTCCGGGTCCTCCTCGTACCAGCGCGTCACCTCGGCGTACAGGTCCCAGGCGACGTAGTCGAATCGCTCGCCGCGTTCTCGCAAGGCCTCGTCGGAGTAACGCCGCAAAACGTCATCGAGACCGGCGCCCCGCAGATGCTTGAACCCCACGACCAGATCGGCGACCTGCACACCGGTGTCGTCGATGTAGTTCTGCGTCTCGACCCGTCGTCCCAGCCGTTTGAGAAAACGGATCAGCGTGTCCCCGAGTACGGCGTTTCGAAGGTGGCCGATGTGCGCGGCCTTGTTGGGGTTGATGTTGGTGTGTTCGACGATGATCTTGTGCGGATCTTCCGGCGTCGAGGCCGTCGCTCCGGTCAACTCGCTCCGCAGGAAAGCATCGCGATCGAGGAACGCATTGAGGTACCCGGCCCCCGCGACTTCGATGCGTTCGATCCCGGCGCCGGATTCGAACGCGCCGGCGACCGCGGTGGCGATGTCACGTGGGGACCGCCGTAGGGCGCGCGCCAGTTCGAAGCACACCGGCGAGGCCAGATCGCCGAGTTCGGCTTTCGGCGGGTAGGTCAGCGGGATGCTCGACGGCGTGTGGTCCCAGGCACTCTCGATCGCACGCCCCAGGGCATCTCGAAACGCTTTTTCCGGAATCGAACTCATTGGGCGCCGCACTATAACGCAGCGCCGCGCGGAGCATCAATCGCGACTCGCGGGGAGACTGCCCGAGTGGCTCGTGAGCCCGATTTCCGTGATCGCCTGGATCGTGTACTCGTAGCGCACGCCGGGTTCGGCCGTGGGATCGACGAAACGATAGCCGACTCCGCGGTCCGGGGCGCCCAACGCGGGGATCCAAACCGGGTTGACCTGGATCGGTGCGCCGCCGTCGATCCGCGCGCGTAGCACGTTGAAGCCGATGAGCCGATGTTCGTGGGTCGTTTCCCACTGGACGAGCAGCCCGGTTTGACCGATCGGTTCGATCGACGCCTCGGCCAACTCGAACGGGTAATCTTTCAGACGGTGCGCCGAGTAGGAGTAGCCACGCGGGGTGCTGTCATCGGCATCGACACGGCGTACGAGCAACACCGCTTCGGACAGCCCATCGAGCGGAACGGTGATCTCCACGCGGCCTTCGGTCAACTCGAGCGGGATGCGGTGGATCGCCCCTACGCTCGAGGTCAAGATCAGGTCGGCCGCCCACCTGGCCGACAGATCGCCTTCGAAATCGACACGCAAACCGCCGCGCTCGGCGGCCCCGTCGAACAACCGGATGCGGCTGCCGCCCCACGGGGCGACGGGCGGCTCGCGCCGGATCGAGAGTAGCGGGAGACCGCCCCCGCTCGCCGCGAAGCGCGGCGCGCTCATGCGCCCGGCGCCGAGCAGATGCAGGGTGTCGTCGCGTTCGCCGGTGAACAACGACCACAGCTGAAAATCGGCGAATGCCTCGGGAAGTCGCTCGGTCGAGACGCGGCGAATCCCACGCTCGAGTGCGGCCGCGATGTCGCCACCGCGGGCCAACTCTTCCACCGTCGTGCGCACCGCGGGCATACCCCAGCGCGACTCCAGGTGCGTCAGCCAGACGGCGTTACCGGTTGCGTGGACCAGGTCCTCGTTGACAAGACCCACGTGCATCGAATTCAGTCGTTCGTCGATCGCGGCGTACTCCGTTCCACGATCCACTCGAAGCGCGCGCAACGTCGTCCACACGGCGAGCGCTTCACCCCACGCCGCGGGAAAATCCGCGGACAGGGATTGGGTCACGCCGTGTGCGTACTGATGCGCCGCGGTGCGGTACAACGCGGCCCGCGGGGTTTCGACGTCGAGCACCAGCGTGACGTCCGGCGATCCGGCCGCTCGCACGGTGTAGCCCGCGGTCGAACTCCCGAGGTCGTCGAGCACCACGTCGGGTTCGATCGAGGGTAGGCCGATGCCGCTCAGCGCTCGACGGGCGTCGAGCACACCCGCAACGATCACCGCAAGCCGGTCGGCTCGTTCCTCGACGGTCAGTGCGGCGAGACGCATCGTTGCCGCGGGGGTCCGCCGCACGACGAGACCCTCGTCGCGTTCGATCGCCGTGCTCTCCGCGAGGGCGGTCCGCCCGTGCAGCCATGCCGCCGCGCGTCGCTGCGTCGCCGAGAGCTGGTCGGCGTGCGTGGCGGCGCGACGAAGCTCGGGGGTGAGGCAGTCGCGAGCCTGCGCTGCGGCGGCCAGCGCGTCGATCGCCTGGGGACCGGAGCTCGGCCGCTGCGCCGGGAACATGTCGGCCGCCAGCAGAGGAGCGGGGCCTGCGGCGGCGAGGAGGACAAGCATCCAACCTCGAAAAGAAGCGAAATAGCCGTTCTTTCGCACGCCTTCCCCTTTGATAGCGCCCCCGTTCCAATCTCTCGAACAGCCTCAATATAAGGGGCGGGGAGCGGGGCGTCAAATTCGAAGTCGTTTTCGCTAAGGCAGTTAGCTCGATTTAGTCCGAGTTTGCGGTGGTCAGCACGATGACCGTGATGTTGTCGTCTCCACCGTGCTCGTTGGCGGCGCCGATCAACGCGTGGCAGGCCTCGACGGGATCGTCGAGGTGCTCTTCCAGGATGCCCTTGATCTGATCGTCCCCGATCATCGAGTTGAGCCCGTCGGAACACAGCAGGAACACGTCCCCGGGACGGATCTGCTGCTCGGAGACTTCGACTTCCAGTTCCAGACGGTTACCCATCGCTCGCGTGACGATGTTGCGCATCGGGTGTTTGTGCGCCTCCGCGTCGGTGAGCAGCCCCATCCGAACCTGCTCGGCGACCCAACTGTGGTCGGCGGTGAGTTGGACCAACTCGCCGTGCCGCAAGACGTAGAGACGGCTGTCGCCGACGTGGCCGATGATGGCGCGGTCGTCGCGACGGGCAAGCGCCACGATCGTCGTGCCCATGCCACGCCACTCGCCGCGGGCCAACACCGATTCGCAGATGCGCCGGTTGCCTTCCTTGAACGCATCGACGAGGAGCCGGTTGGCTTCCGCGTCGCCGGCTTCGTTGATCGTTTCCTCCAGTGCCTGGATCGCGATGCGTGACGCCACTTCGCCGGCCGCGTGGCCGCCCATGCCATCGGCGATGGCGTAGACGTCGCGTTGTTCATCGACCAGCAGTTGATCCTGATTGTTTTCGCGACGCCTGCCGACGTCCGTCAGTCCGTGAACTCGTGATTTCATCGGTTGTTGCCGCGGCTAATCGGGCGGCGCTTTTCAGGGCGCTTCCCGGAGCGTATCTCCTCGAGTTTGGCGAGCGCGGCCGGTTCCGAGGGGTCGCGCTCGAGGATCTTCTCGAGAACTTCCTCCGCCTTCCGGGTTTCCTCGGCGGCGACCAGTGCGAACGCCAGGTTCAGTCTCGGGACAAGATAACCGGGACCGAGTTCGGCCGAAAGCCCAAAAGCCTCGACGGCTTCTCCGACACGCTCGAGTTCGAATAGCACGATCCCGCGAAAGTTGTGTAGATCCGGGTACTTGGGGCAACTGGCAATGGCCAGGTCGAATTGCTCCAAAGCGGCTTCGTATTCCTCTTCACGGCATAGATCCAGACCCTTGCGGCGGTATTCGTCGCTCATTTGCGGTTCCGCCAGAAGGGCTTGATGGAATTTGTCGGCGGCACCCCGGACATCGCCGGCGCGCAGCAACTCCACGGCCAGGGCATGCGGAAGGTTGACCGCCTGCGTCTTCAGCTGCCGCGCGTTCTCGAACGCCTCGGCGGTCGCCTCGACCCGTCCCGCGCGCAGCAGACAGAAGCCCAGCGCGACAAACGCATCGAGATACTCGGGATGACATTGCGTGGCTTGCCTGTAGGCCTCGATCGCGTCATCGACACGGTCCAACTCCTCGAGCACCTTGCCGTGCCGGAAATGAATGTCGGGGAAGCCTTCGCCGACATCGGCGGCGCGTTGAAACTGTTCGGCCGCCTGCTCCAACTCGCCGGCGTCATACAGCCGGCCGGCCAGATCCATGATCGACAACGTGAGGTAGTGTCGCGCATCGAGCAGATCCGACTGCGATAGGTCGCCCTCGTCCTTCAGCGCCTTCCTGAAGAACTCTTCCGCCTGCCGGTATTCGCCGCGGAAGTAGTGAAACAGGCCCGATTTGACGTGGTAGTTTTCCGTCAAATTTCGGATTTCCTTCAGCAGGCGCATCTTTCTCGAAAACCTCCGTTGGCTGCTACTTGCGCTTCAAGCCCCTGGTACGCTGGCTGCGCTGGTCGACGGTTTTTTTTGCCATGCGACGGATCAACTCCGGGACCTCGCGGCTGGTGGCCAACTGTTTCAGGTCCTTGGTGTGCAAACGCGAAATGAAGTTGACCGAGACCGCTTGCGGCGTTCGCGGGTTGCCGACCAACGAGTGGACTACGGAGTAGCTCTTGACCCACTCCCTCGTGTTGCCCAGCATCCTCAGTACCTCGTCCGTCACGTTGCGCATCTTGGCGATCGCCTCGATCTCGGTGTCCGTGATTCGCGGGTTCTTCAACACGCCCATCGCCACGACCTTGTTCGTGTCGCGGACCAGGATGATGCGTTCCTCGCGCCCACCCTTCATCGCCAGGATCGCCTTCTGGGCCCCGTTGAGCGTGATGATGCGCTGGTACGCGTCGCGGATTTCGGGGTCGTCGGAGGCCTCCAGTTCTTCGGCGCCGAGGATTTCGCTGGCCGAGAGCAACTCGCCGACATCGACGTCGAGTAGCCGGGCAACCTCCTCGAGATTCTCCTCGTCCTCCTCGGCCGGCGCATCCGCAGTTTCCTTCTGTGCGGCTTGCACCGCTTCCGCGAGCTTGGCGCCGCGTTCGAGCAATTCGAGAAGCCTACCGCGCTGGTTCTGCCCGAGCGCCGGGTTCAACATCATCTTCTCGAGCAGGCCCGGCTTGGTCAGCAACAACTCTTCGTTGGTCAGCACGAGATCGATCACCGATGTGTTGCCCAGCGCCGCAAGGATCGTCAGCGCGGCGATCGGTGAGGACGGGTGGAAAGCGATGCACTCGGCCAGCGCTTCGTCTCTCGCCGCCTGCTTGCTGAAGTGGACCAACACCTCGGGTGGGCAAGCCTCATCGCGAAGCGCATCTTGGACCTCCCCGGTGCCTAGACCCTCCAGGCTCTTTTCCGCGGCAACGTGGACCGCCGGTGATTCGTCCTGCAGGAGTTCGACGAACAGTTGCACCAGCGTGGCGCGCGGGATCGGGAGCGCACCACGGGCTGCCGCGGCGCGTACACGTTCCGGCGCCGTGCCGCCGCGGATCGCGGTCACGATCGGATTGGCTACCGGCGCGCTCACGTCGACTCCTCAGCGGCGTCGGTCGTTGCGGGCGCCGGCGAGTCCGGATCGCTTGACGTTTGCCAGTAGGCCCAGCCGGCGTACACGGCGGCAGCGGCCACGAGGGCGCCGAGGAGCCACCAGATCCAGCGCGGACGCCCATCGGCCGAAGGGGCGCCGGAACGTCCGCGGCGATCCTCACCTCCGACCTGGGTGTTTTCTTGAAGCAAGTACGCATCGACCATCGACTCCGGGTCGATCCCGATAAACTTCGAGTAGGCTCGCACGAAGCCGCGGTTGAACACGCCACCCGGGAGGTGTTCGAATTCGTTGCTTTCCAGCGCCTCGAGATAACGCAGGCTGATTTTTGTCGATTCGGAAATCTCGCGGAGGCTGATCTCACGCAGTTCCCGTTCGCGTTTCAGTTCTTCGCCGAACGACACCGCTTTCAACTCCATCCTCCGGCGCCTGTGGGCTTGTCCTGCGGCGATCGCTCATCGGGGTTCTTCCCCAACCGGCGTTCGATGCCGACGCGCACGATCAGCGGGACTCTAGCATCCCTCACGAGGGCTCGCAGGTCTCGACGATCGATCTGACGTGCCAACCGCAGTGCGGTTTGGACGGCCAGTTCCGGTCGTCGCAACAACTCGAGTCGAACCTCGCGCCTGCGGCCCCACACCGGGTGCTCGGCCAGGCGCTGAAGGACATCGGCGCTCGCCGACGCCGCGCTCGCGAGACGGACCGCGTCGAGTTCGATCAACCGTGGGTTCCCGAGTAACGCGCCGAGCACGCGCGGTTCCGTGTCGCCGAGGAACGTCCCGATCAGGCCACGTGTCACGCGCCGTGCCAGCGTTACCCGTTCACCCACCCCGAGTTCACCGAGGCGTCCCCGGAGCAACGATTCGGCCTGCCGCCGGACAACCGGATTGGCGGCGGGGTCGGCGGCGATGTCGCTCCAGTCCTTCCAGTACAGGTGCGGCAAGAGATTCCGTGAGAGGGTCAGCGGGGCGTGGGCGTGACGCGTCAGACCGCGTCGAAGTTCGTGGTGCCCGGTCGACCCGCGGTCGGCACCGATCCGTTCGAGCACATCGGCCGGCGCGGCGGGGTTGCGCAGGAGCAATAACAGTTCGCTCGGCCCCATCGCGGGGTTGTCGAGCGCATCGCGGACCCATCCGGCAGGCGCCGAATTCAACCGTCGGCGCAATTCGTCCCTCGAGGCGGTCCGCGCGGCGGGCATCGCACTGTGATCGCGGGCGTTCATCCGTTCAATAATATAGGGTCCGGGCGACCGTGGGCACCCGGGGCCTCGGCCTTAGGATGGGGACGATGGAATCGATCACCACACATCAACTGCTCATGCTTCCGTTGTGGTACGTGGCTTTTTTGCTCGCCGTGACCTGCCACGAGGCGGCACACGCATGGGTGGCGTGGTTGGGTGGCGACTCGACCGCCTATGTCGGCGGGCAGGTGACGCTCAACCCGCTCCCGCACATCCGGCGCGAGCCGTTCGGGACGGTTCTCGCGCCGCTGGTTTCCTACTTGTTGATGGGTTGGACCATGGGTTGGGCCAGCGCTCCGTTTGACCCGTCCTGGGAAGACCGCTACCCGCGGCGCGCGGCGCTGATGGCTCTGGCCGGGCCGCTCGCGAACCTCGCGCTCGCTGCGCTCGCCTTTGCCGTGCTCAAGGGCGGTCAGTTGGGAGGTTGGTGGACCCAACCCGACGCCCGGTCCGCGCGCATGATGTTGACCGACACGGCGCCCGACTGGGCGTCCGGTGTCGTCGAGTTCAGTTCGATCTGCCTCTTGATCAACTGCGTGTTGTTCCTGTTCAACCTCTTCCCGGTCCCGCCGCTCGATGGCGGGAGCGTGATCGCCGGATTCGGTGAGTGGGGGCAGGCCTATCGCGACATGATGCGCACTTCGTTTTCGTTCATGGGTGTGGTCCTGGCCTGGGTCCTGTTCCCGCGGGTCTTCGAGCCGTTCTACTACGGTCTGGTCGTGTCCCTGTTGTGATCCTCGACGAGCCCGTGGCACACTCCCGGGATGGAGCGGCAACCGTGGTGGAGAACGTGGGGTTGGGTGTTGTTGGCCCTCGTCGTTCTCGTCGCCTTCCAACGCAGCCGCGGTGCGATCCGTCTGGTTCCCGCCGCCGAGGCGCCGGCGGTCGGAACTCTGACGCTGCTCGACACTGCGGGCCGAACTCACTCGATGCACGATCGCCGTGGCCGTGTCGTGGTGCTCAACCTGTGGGCCAGCTGGTGTGGGCCGTGCCGCAGAGAGGTCCCACGGTTGTCGCGGTTGCACCGCGATTTCGAATCCGAGGGCCTGACGGTGTGGGCGATCAACGCGGAAGCCTTCGGCGGCGAGGAGTTGCAACGGGTTGCCGCCGAGTTAGGCATCGATTATCCGGCGATGACCGCGGTGGGCCGTCTGGACGCCGCGCTCGCGGGCGGTCAGGTTCTCCCGTTCACGTGGCTGATCGATCGGCAGGGCAAGGTGCGGGCCGCGCACGGCGGGGTGCCGGCCGAATGGTCGCTGCGGCGGGCCTGCCGGAAACTGCTCGAGGAACCCGTGGAGGCGCTAGCTGCCGCTCGACACGGTCGTCCCGGTCGCGACGGGTTGCGTCGCGGCCACGTCGACGCGCGGCTCGCTGACGATGCCCTCTAGCATCGGCGCATAGCGGCGGCGCGACTCGGCGAGCCGGGGCAGCAACCGATCCTCCAGCGGATCGACGGCCGGGTTTTCCATCTTCATCGGGTTGATCGGCCGGCCATGTTGCAGCACGGTGTAATGC
>Ga0224508_10002390_pt1 | contig 15946 bp, 12 predicted proteins | sample SF_Jan12_sed_USG_4_FD_170157 | JGI IMG/M metagenome (GOLD analysis project Ga0224508, IMG submission 170157) | Sediment microbial communities from San Francisco Bay, California, United States - SF_Jan12_sed_USGS_21 | ecosystem: Environmental > Aquatic > Marine > Sediment | place: USA... | reverse complement strand
GATCGTGAGGACGCTCTCGAGCTCCGCGCCGAGCGGCATCTGGTCCGGCGCCTACCTCCCGGTCACGGTCGCGAACCTGACGATCGTGGCCATCGCGGCCTTCGACGGCCTGGCCGTCATCGCCGCCTTGCCGAGCATCGCCGAGGATCTCGGCAACGTCGCGCTGTTGCCATGGGTAGCGACGGCCTATCTCGGAGCGTCGGCGGTCGCGGTGATCATGGCCGGTCCCGTGATCGACGCGGTCGGCGTGCGGCGGACCTTTCGCGTGACCGGGGTGTGGTTCCTCGTCACCAGTGCGGCCGTGGCGGTGGCGCCGACGATGCCGCTGCTGCTGGCGGCCAGGGTCGCGCAGGGCCTGGGCGGTGGGCTGGTCATCGCCGTCGCGCTCGCCGCCGTCGGGCTCGCCTATCCCCATTACCTCCGACCTCGGGCGTTCGCCGCGAACTCGGCGGTCTGGGGGCTGATGGGCTTCGGTGGACCGGCGATCGCCGCGGCGCTGCTCGCGTTGTCCGGCTGGCGACTGATCTTCGTGGTGCAGCTCCCGCTCACCGTTCTGGCGCTCGCAACGGGCTGGCGAACGCTCCCCAGTACTCGTGAGCGGGCACAACGCCTGCGTGTCGATTCTGTCGGCGTGGCCGTGCTCACCGGCGTGACGTTCGCGTCGTTGATCGGCCTGGCCCAGATCGGGGTCCGGTGGTGGCTGTCCGCGACCGCCGCTGTGGTGGCGGTCACGCTCACCGTCGGCTACTGGATACACAGCGGCCGTCACGACGAGCCGGTTCTGGCCAGGCAGCACATCGCCCGGCATCCGTTGCGGTGGGTCCACCTCACGGCCGGTCTCGTGCTCGCGGCGGGACTCGCGGCCGACAACTACCTGCCGTTGTACGTGCAGGTGTCGCGTGGTCGCTCGGCGGAGTTCGCGGCGTTTTCGGTGCTGTTCCTCACGGTCGGGTGGACCGCGGCATCGTTCATCTACGCTCGCAAGCTGCAGCGCTGGACCGAACCCAGTGTGATCATGCTCGGTGCGTCGATGCTGTTGCCGTCCCTGGCGCTCGCCGGCATCCCCGTCGCCCTCGGTGCGCCCCTGTGGCTGATCTTCACCGGCTTCTTCGCCGTCGGCGTGTGCATCGGTTTCGTCTCGACGGCCGGCCTCACCCTCATCCAGGCCAGCAGCGAGGAACACGAGATGGGACGGGTCAACGCGGCGCACCAGTTCCTCCGCACCCTGGCCATCACCTACGGGATCGCGCTCGGCGGTGCAGTGCTGTTGTTCGTCGTCGATCGCCGCGTCGGCGACGTCGAGATCGTTCGTGAGGTGCTCGCCGGTGAGGACGTCGCCGTGGGTGATGCGGCACGCGACGCAGTCGAGGCCGGGCTGGTCTGGGTGGTCGTGGTGGCTGCGATCCTGGCCCTCGGGTGCCTCCTGGCCGCTCGAATGCTCCAGGCGAGGACGACCCCGTGAGCCCCGGCCTCCGACGTCGACGGGTCGCGCCGCACGCGTGCCGGCGCTCGCAAGGGGCGGGCGTCGTCGCCGGGCTCTATCTTCGGAGTTGGCCGGCATCGGCACGGGCAGCTGGTGAGCCGGTGCCACCGACGAGCGAGCAGACGAGGCAGTAGATGGATCTCGAGGGCAGGACGGCGCTGATCACCGGCGGCGGCAGACGGGTCGGTCGCGCCATCACGCTCGCGCTCGCCGGAGCCGGGGCCAACGTCGTCGTGAACTACAGCTCGTCCGCCGACGACGCGCACCGAACCGCCGACGATGCCGAGGCGCTCGGCGTCGGCGCGCAAGCGGTGCAGGCCGATGTGTCCGACTACGCCGCGGTGGGCGCGATGGTCGACCTGGCCGTCGATCGCTTCGGCACGATCGACGTCTTGGTCAACAACGCGTCGACCTTCCTTCCCGACCCGCTGCCCACCGACGACCTGACGGTGTGGCACAAGTCGATCGACACATTGGTGCACGGCCCCTTCTACTGTGCGAATCGCGTCGCGCCGGTGATGCTCGCCAACAGCGGTGGTGTGATCATCGGCATCGGCGACCTGACCGCGTTCGAGCCGTGGCCGGGGTTCGCCGGCCACTCGATCGGCAAGGGTGCGATCCTGTCGCTCACCCGGCAGCTCGCCCTCGAGCTCGCACCGACGATCCGGGCCAATGCCGTCGTACCCGGGCCGGCGCTGCGGCCCGCCGAGTACGACGACGAGACCTACCAACGGGTGGCCGACGACACGCTGCTCGGCCGGTGGGGGACGCCGGAGGAGATGGCACACGCCGTGCGGTTCCTGGTCGAGGCCGACTACATCACCGGCGAGGTCATCATCGTCGACGGCGGCCAGCGCTTCGGTCATCGCAAGCATGCGCACGGCTGACACGCATGGTCGCCGCCGGAGTCCACATCGTTCCGCTGATGCCGACCGACGATGTCATCGCGGTGGCCGTGGAGGCAGAGCGGCTCGGCTACGACTACTGCATGGTCGCCGACGAAGGGTTCCATCCCGACGTCTACGCCTGTCTGGGGGTCATCGCCCGCGAGACCGAACGAATCACCCTCGGCGTGATGACGAACGGGTACACGCGGCACCCGGCCGTCACCGCCACGGCGCTGGCCACCGTCAACGACCTCTCGGGCGGACGGGTCGTCGTCACGATGCTGGCCGGCGGGTCGATGGTGTTGCACCCCATGGGGATCGAGCGCCGTCGTCCGTATCGGGTCGTCGCCGACACGGTCGAGGCCATGAGACGGCTGTGGTCGGGTGACGAGGTGTCGTGGCGCGGCGAGACCTGCTCGCTGGATCGGGCCCGGCTCGGTCCGGGGCCCCAGACGATTCCCGTCTGGATCGCGAGCCGAGGCCCGAAGTTGCTCGGACTGGCCGGTCGCTCGGCCGACGGGGTGGTGTTCACGGTGAAGCCGGACCTGGGCGCGGCAATCGAGCTCGTCGACGACGCCGCGGGAGCGGCGGGTCGCCGGCCACCGGCCCGGATGTACCTCGGGCGGATCTGCTACACGCCCGAGCTGCTCGAGGGCCAGCGGCGAACGCTGTCGTTCGTCTTGATGGACTCGCCTCGACGGGTCCTGCACTCCCTCGGTCTCGACGACCACGATGCCGACATCGTCGAAGCGGCCTCGAGGGCGAACGATCCCGAACTGGTCGATCCGCTCGTGTCCGACGAGCTGCTCCGCCGCTACCAGGTCGCGGGCACGCCCGAGGAGTGTGCGGTCGAGGTCGCCACGCTCGCTCGACAACACGGCCTCGACGCGGTTCTGATCGACGCGCTGTCGGCTGATCTCGACGAGAACATGGCCGTCATCGGAGACTCCCTACCCATCATCACAGGAAGCCGGCAATGACCACTCGAAGAATGAATCGCATCTTTGCCGCCGACGGCCGAACGGTCATCGTCGCCCTCGATCACGGGCTGATCGACGGCCCCTGCGAGGGATTCGAGCATCCCGGCGAGGTGATCGCGGCGGTGGTCGCCGGTGGCGCCGACGCCATCCTCACCTCGTTCGGAATCGCCGAGGCCTACGCCGCCGAGCTGAGCGCGGTCGGTCTGATCCTGCGGAGCGACGGGGCGGCGACCAACCTCGGGACACCGAGCACCGGATCGCTGTCGCGCTTCTTCGGCCCCGAGGATGCGCTCCGTCTCGGTGCCGACGCGCTGGTGGTGACGGCCATGCCCGGCTCGGACAAGGAGGCCGCGACACTCGAGACCCTGGCCCGGACCACGGCCGAAGCGCATCGCCGGGGCCTTCCCGTTCTCGGCGAGATGGTGCCGGGTGGGTTCAACAGCGGCCCGGAGATGCGGGGCCCCGACGCCGTCGCGCTCGCGGCACGTCTCGGCGCCGAGCTCGGTGCCGATTTCATCAAGGCTCCCTACTGCGCCGACTACGCCTCGGTCACCTCGTCGACGTTCGTTCCGGTGGTGATCCTCGGCGGGGCCAAGGGTTCCGAGGCCGAGATGTTGGCCAACATCCGCGATGCCATCGACGCCGGGGCCAAGGGCGTCGCGATCGGCCGGAACGTCTTCCAGTGCGAGAACCCGACGGCGATGACCGAGGCGATCGTGGCCGTCGTGCACCGGGACGCGAGCGTCGACGACGCCATCGGCATGCTCGAGGGCTGAGACCACCGCGATGACGTCCGGAACCGAGGTCGTCATCGGCCTCGACGCGGGCACGACCTCGGCGAAGGCCGTCGCGGTGAACCGGGCCGGCGAGGTCGTCGCCGACAGCGTGTCCGACCCGATCGCGACGGCCAGCCCGTCTCCGGGAGCGAGCGAGCAGGTGCCAGGGGAGATCTGGCGGGCGCTGACGAGCGCGAGCCGGCGGATGATCGAACGCCTCGCTCGCGAGTCGCGCGTTGTCGCCATCGCGCTGGCGGCCCAGAGCGGATCGGTCATCGGGGTCGACGACGCCGGCGCCGCAGTCGGGCCGGCCATCACGTGGATGGACACCCGATCTCGGTCACTCGTCGAGTCGTGGCCGGCGCGTACCCGGGAGCAGATCCGCCGACTCAGCGGCTGGTCACCGTCACCCGGGCTCGGCCTGGCCACCATCGCATGGCTCGCATCAATCGAGGCCGCGGTACCGCACGGGGTCACACGGTGGGCCTCGGTCGACGACTACCTCGGCTTCGGGCTCACGCACCGATGGGTGACCAACCCGTCGAACGCCGCCGGCATGCAGCTAATGGACGTGTCCACGCTGGCCTGGAGCCCCGAGCTCTGCTCGCTGGCCGGTATCGAACCGGCGCTGCTGTCCTCGATCGGTTCCTCCGGCGGCGTCCACGGTGAGCTCTCGATCGCAGCCGCCGAGGCGATGGGACTCCCGCACCGCGTGCCTGCCGTGATCGGCGGACACGATCAGGCCTGCGCGGCCCTCGGCCTCGGCGCCGTCTCACCCGGATCCATGGTGCTCTCGGCCGGTACCGCTTGGGTGCTGTCGGTCATCACCGGGACGCCGGCGATCGACTCGCTGCCGACTGCCTTCAACCTCAGCCCGCACGTGGCCGACGGTCGATGGTCGGCATCGCGGAATCTCGGCGGCCTGGGGGCAGCTGTCGCCTGGAGCCTCGACGACACGGCGCTGTCGATCGACCGGGCCGAAGCCGACCTCGCCGCCTGCGAACCGCGACTCGACGACGCGTTCTTCGTGCCGTCGATCGACGACGAACGGCGGACCGGGTGGGGCAACTTCGTGGGCGACCCCGACGAGACAGCTGGCGCCGCCCGGATCCGGGCGGTGTTCGAGGCCTGCGCGTTCGAGGTCCGGCGGGCGGTCGAACAGGCGGCAATGCTCGACGGGTCGGCACGCGAGCTCACCTTCGTCGGTGGCGGAACCCGCAGCGCGCACCTCGCCCAGACCATCGCCGATGTGCTCGACGCGCCGATCACCGTGCAACCCGACGCGAGCTGGCCGGCGATCGGCGCCGCGCGGCTTGCCGCCGAAGCGAGTGGATGGAACCTGGCCGATACCTCGGCGCGCCCCGGCATGCTCGTTGCGGCGCGCCCGCGCGTCGCAGCTCTCATGACGCAGCGGTACGCCACCTACACGGACCTCACCGAAAGAGCATCTCCATGACCAGACCCGTGGTGGCCATCACCATCGGCCGTTCCAACTACACACGGATGTTCGGTCCGGACGCACTGGCTCGTCTCGACGAGCTCGCGACGGTCGTGCACCACGAAGCCGACGGTCCCGCCGACAAGGACGCACTGCTCGAGCTGTTGCCGGGCGCACGCGCGTGCATCACGAGCTGGGGCGTGGCGCCCCTCGACGCCGACGTCGTCGCCGCGGCCGGCTCGCTCGAGGCCATGGCCCACATGGGCAGCAGCGTCAAACGGTTCCTGTCGGACGCGATCTGGGAGCGCGAGATCCGGGTCACGAGCGCCGGGGTCACCCTCGCGCGTGACGTGGCCGAGACAACGCTCGGGTTGATGATCGTCGGCCGCAAGCGCATCTGGCCCCTCGGTCGACACGTCAGCCACGGGGGATGGCGTGACAGCCCGACATGGGACCGGTGGGATGCCCGCGAGCTCACCCGCTCGACGGTCGGCATCGTCGGCGCCAGCAACGTGGGTCGCCACGTCATCGAGCTGCTGGCCCCGTTCGAGACCACGATCCTCGTCGCCGACCCGTTCCTGGGCGACGATGACGCCGATGCGCTCGGCGTCGAACGGGTCGAGCTCGACGAGCTGATCGACCGATCCGATGTCGTCTCGCTCCACTGTCCCGAGAACGAGCAGACCCGGCACCTGCTGAACGCCGACATGCTCGCCCGGTTGCGTGACGGCGCCCTTCTCGTCAACACCGCCCGCGGTGGGCTCGTCGACGAGGCGGCGCTCATCGACGAGCTGTCGACCGGGAGGATCTTCGCCTTCCTCGACGTCACCGATCCGGAACCTCCGGCGCTCGACAGTCCATTGCGACGTCTCGACAACGTGGTCGTGACCCCCCACATCGCCGGCTGCATCGAGAACTGCAACCGCATGGGCGAGCTCGCGGTCGAAGAGGTGCGCCGCGCCCTCGCCGGTGAGCCCGCCGTGTACGAGATCCGTCGGGACATGCTCGATCGCATCGCCTGAGCACTCGGCCGAATCAGCTCAGGACGAGGCCGCCGTCGATCTCGATGGCCTGGCCGGTGATGTAGCGGGCGTCCTCGCTGGCCAGGAAGGCGATGGTGCCGGCGATCTCCTCGGGCTGGGCGAGACGTTTCAGCGCGGTGTCGTTCGCCCGCATCTCGAGCCACTCATCGGCGGTCATGCCCAGCGAGGACCCGACCTCGGTCGCGACCTTGCGGACCATTGCCGTCAGCGTGTTTCCGGGACAGACGGCGTTGACCGTGATGCCGTGGGGACCGAGCTCCATGGCGGCAGAGCGGGTGATGCCGATGACGCCGCTCTTGGTGGCCGAGTACTCCGCCGAGTTGGGCCAGCTGGTCTTGCCCGCCATCGAGGAGATGTTGACGATCGTGCCCCGGTGCTGCGCCGTCATGATCGGTGCGACGACGCTGTTCGAGACCAACAGCCCGGTCAGGTTGACCGCGACGATGTTCTCGAACCGTTCGACCGGCACCTCGGCGAGCGGGCCGCCGCCGAAGATGCCCGCGCTCGCGACGAGCACGTCGACGCGTCCCCATTCGTCCATCACCGCCGCGAACGCCGCTTCCTGGTCGTCCCGCGACCGGACATCACACGACAACCCGAGGCCGCGGCTCCCGGCCGCCAGCACCGCCTCGACCGTGGCGGCGTTGCCGGCCTCGTTGGTGTCGAGACAGGCGACGTTGGCGCCTTCCGCCGCAAAGCGTGCCGCCGCCGCGGCCCCGATCCCGGTGGCAGCACCGGTGATGACCACGACGTGATCGTGAAATCGCTGGTCCATGGCATGCAAACCTAGTGGCGCCGACCTGTCGCCCGGTGAAGCCCGGGCATCGATCGGGGGCGATCCTCCCTGGGTCGGTTCCGGGGTGCGGTGTGGCCGAGCCCGGTGGGGTAGATTCGGCCCGACATCAACGATGAGTCGTGCTCGACCGGTGGCGCACCCTCGGCGGAGCTGGTTCAGGGAGGAGCTTGGCTGTGCCGAGCGTGCTGGCCTATCACCGGCCCGGAAACCTCGACGAGGCGTCGACCTTGTTGGCAGGAGACAATCGGAGAGCACTCGGTGGCGGCACCGTCGTCGTACCCGATTCCCGGGTCCAGCGCGACGTCGGCGTCGAGCTGGTCGACCTCCAGGCGCTCGGGCTCGATGGCATCGAGTCCGACGGCGACCGCGTCGTGATGGGCGCCATGGTTCGGCTCGGTGAGCTGACGACGCACGAGCTCGCCCCCGCACTCCTCCGCGATCTCGCTCGCCGAGAGCTGCCATCGGCATTGCGGAACCAGGCGACGATCGGCGGCACGGTGGCACTGGCCGAGTCGTCGAGCGTGCTGCTCGCCGGGTTGCTCGTCCACGACGCACAGGTGATGCTGCACGGGTCCACCGGCCGGCAGCTCGACGATGTCCTCGCCTCCGGCCTCGACGGCGGCATCATCACCGCGGTGTCCATCGACAGCACCGGACACGGTGCGATCGCGGCTACCGGGCGGACGCCTGCCGACGAGCCCATCGTGGCAGCTGTCGCCCGGACGGGCGCCGACGGCGTGCGGCTCGTGCTCACCGGCGTGGCGCCCACGCCCATCCAGGTCGATCCGGCCGACCCGACCGCCGGCTTGTCGCCCATCGGCGACTTCAGGGGTTCGGTCGACTACCGCCTCCATCTCGCCGCCGTGCTGTCGGCGCGTGTGGTCGAGGAGGTGGCGTCGTGAACATCACCGTGACCATCAACGGCGCAGCCACGGCGATCGAGTGCGAGCCGTTCGACACCCTGCTCGCCGTGCTGCGACGTCAGGGACTCGTCAGCGTGCGCTACGGCTCCGACACGGGTGAGACGGGAGCGTCGGCGGTGCTGGTCGACGGCCGTCTGGTCAACACCGACTGCATGCTCGCAGCCCAGGCCGACGGACACGAGGTCGTCACGGTCGAGGCGTTCAACACCGCCGAGCTGCATCCGATCCAGGCCGCCTTCGTTGCCGTCGGTGCCATGCAGTCCGGGTACTCCACGCCGGCGACGATCCTCGGAACGTGGGCGTTGCTCCAGGAGCACCCCGATCCGTCGGAGGAACAGATCCGAGACATGTTGTCCGGCATCCTCGACCGCGAGACGGCGTACGTGAAGCCCGTCGAGGCCGTCGAGCGGGCGGCGGCGCTGCTGCGCGACGAGGCGACCGAGCCGTTCGGACCCCTGGTCCTGCCGCCGATGACCGACGGCCGCAACCCCGTCGATGTCGATCCGGCCGACGCCCGGCCGACCGCGTCGCCCGCGGTGCCCCGTCTCATCCCGTCGCGTGATGTCCCCGAGATGGCGGTGGTCGGCAAACCCGAGGTGAAGGTCGACGCGATCCGCCTGGCCAAGGGCAATCCGGCCTTCACCGACGACTTCGAAGCGCGCGGTCAGCTGGTGGCCAAGGTCCTGCGGAGCCCGCACGCCCACGCGCGAATCGTCGCCATCGACGACTCGGCTGCGGTGGCGCTGCCGGGCGTTCACGCCGTGCTCCACCACGAGAACACGCCGCGCATCAAGTACGCCTCGGGGGGCCAGAGCTGGCCCAACCCGCATCCCTACGACCAGGTGAGCTTCGACGACAAGGTCCGCCACGTCGGCGACCGCGTCGCGGCCGTCGCGGCCGAGACGGCCGAGATCGCCGAGGAGGCCCTCCGGCTGATCGAGGTCACCTACGAGGTGTTGCCTGCGGTCTACGACGAGCTCGAGGCGATGGCCGACGGTGCTCCGGTCATCCACGACGAGGACGACACCACCGACATCCACGATCGTGACCGCAACATCGTGCACCACATCGAGGCCCAGCGCGGCGACGTCGACGCCGGCTTCGCGGCTGCCGAACACGTCTTCGAGCAGACGTTCCGCGTACACCAGGTCCAGCAGGTCCCCATCGAGAACCACATCTCGGTCGCCTGGCTCGACTCCGACGAGCGGATGGTCGTCCGCACCGCGACCCAGGTGCCGTTCCACACGCGACGGATGCTGGCTCCGCTCATCGGGATGGAAATCAAGGACGTCCGGGTGATCAAGCCCCGTATCGGCGGCGGCTTCGGCGCCAAGCAGGAGATGTTGATCGAGGACATTGCCGCGCATCTGGCCCTCGCCACCCGCCGGCCGGTCAAGCTCGAGCTCACCCGCGAGGAGGAGTTCATGTCGTCGAGGACCCGCCACCCCCAGACGCTCACGTTCAAGACCGGAGTCGCCGACGACGGCACTCTCGTCTCCCAGGAGCTGCGCATCATCGGCAACACCGGCCCCTACGGCACTCACGCCTACACGGTCCAGACCGTCAGCGGCCTGCGAGGGCTCACGTCCTACAACTGTCCGAACAAGAAGTTCGACTGCGATGTCGTCTACACGAACATCCCGGTTCCCGGCGCCTACCGGGGCTACGGCGCACCGCAGGCCGAGTTCGCGCTCGAGGCGCACATGGAGGACATCGCCCACGAGCTGGGCATCGATCCCATCGAGTTCCGACGCAAGAACTGGGTGGTCGTCGGCAGCGAGCTCGACATCGCACCCCATCTCGGCGAACGATCGGTGGAGGAGGGCGAGCTCGACGAGTACCCGAAGGTGATGTCCAACGGCATCGAGGAGTGTGTGGCCCAGGGCCGGCGTGCCATCGAGTGGCACCGCACCGCCGACCCGGCGTGGACCACGCCCCCGGATCGTCCGAACATCCGTCGGGGCCTCGGGTTCGCGTTCTGCATGCACGGCACGGCCATCCCGTTCCTCGACATGGGTGGGTGCAGCATCAAGATCAACGACGACGGCTCGTTCAACATGCTCATCGGCGCCACCGACCTCGGCACCGGTGCCGACACCGTCATCGGTCAGATCGCGGCCGAGGTGCTCGGCGTGCCGCTCGACGACATCAAGGTGTACTCGTCGGACACCGACATGACGCCGTTCGACACCGGTGCGTACGCGTCGAGCACGACCTACATCTCGGGCACGGCTGCCAAGCTGGCCGCCGAGAAGGTCCGCGAGCGGCTGAAGGAGCGGGCGGCGAAGCTGCTGGGCGTCGAGGTTCCTTGCACGATCGAGCTACGCGACAAGCGGGCGTGGGCGCCCGACGGCTCATCGGTGTCGCTCGAGGAGATCGCGCTGGATTCGCTCCACATGGACGAACACGAGCAGATCATGGGCACCGCCTCGTACGTGTCGCCCGACTGCCCGCCGCCGTTCGCGGCGCAGTTCGCCGAGATCGAGGTCGATGTCGACACTGGTCAGGTCACCGTGGTCAAGCTGGTCATGGCGGTCGACTGCGGCGTTGCCATCAACCCGGTCACCGCGTCGGGTCAGGTCGAGGGCGGGATGATCCAGGCACTCGGGTACGCCCACTGCGAGGAGTTCGCGTTCGACGACGACGGTCGCATGGTGAACGCCGCGCTCGGCCCCTACAAGATCTATCGGGCCGACGAGATGCCCGAGACCGAGGTGTACCTGATCCAGACCATGGAGGACTCCGGTCCCTTCGGGGCCAAGGCCGTGGCCGAGATCCCGAAGGACGGCGTGGCGCCGGCGATCCGCAACGCCATCCGGCACGCCACCGGGGCCCGTATCGACGATCTACCGTTCACCCCCGAACGGGTCTGGAACGCGCTGCACCCCCCGACATGACCCTCATCCTCGCGGACTGGCTCGTCACCTCGACCGACGTCGAACCGCGCCGGGACTGGGGCGTGCGAGTTGTGGGCGACGTCATCGACGCGGTCGGCAGCAGTGCAGAGCTCCGCCAGGACCATCCCGACGACGAGATCGTGGACGCCGCCGGCGGTGTGGTGCTGCCCGGGTTCGTGAACGCGCACGTGCACCTCTACGGCGTGCTGGCCCACGGCATCCCCGTGGTCGAGGCGCCAGACGGGTTCTGGAGCTTCCTCGACGACTACTGGTGGCCTGCGGTCGAAGACGTTCTCGACCACGAGATGATCGGGGCCGCCACCGACTGGGTGTGTGCCGAGATGCTCCGGTCCGGGACGACCACCTTCTACGACATTCTCGAGGCGCCGGGCTCGCTGCCCGACGCGCTGCTGGTCGAGAAGGAGATCGTCGAGAACCGGGGTCTGCGGGGGATGTTGAGCTTCGAGGCGACCGAACGGGCCGGCCCCGGGATCGCCGAGCTCGGCCTGGCCGAGAACGTGAAGCTCATCGAAGCGAGCCGGGGGTCCGATCTCGTGTCGGGCCTGATGTGTTACCACACCACGTTCACCTGTTCCCCCGACTACATCCGGCGCTGCTTCGATCTCGCTGCCGAACACGGGGTTCTCACGCACGCACACTGCAACGAAGGGGTGCACGAGGGCCGCTGGTGCGAGGAGAACCTGGGCAAGCGGACCCTCGAGCACTACGCCGACCTCGGTGTGGCGGGCCCGGGGTTCCTCGCGAGCCAGTGCGTGCAGCTGTCGGACCGGGAACGCGAGATCATCGCGGAGACGGGTGTGCGGGTCACACACATGCCCCTGGCGAACTGCGAGGTGGGCGGCGGCATCGCGCCGATTCCCGAGCTCCTCGCCGCCGGCGTCACGGTCGGGCTCGGCAGCGACGGCTACGTGAACGACTTCTTCGAGGTGATGCGGGGCGCGTTCTTGTTGCACAAGGCTCGGCTGCTCGACCCCGGCACGATGCCGGCGGCGACGGTGCTCGGGCTCGCCACCGAGGGCGGGGCGAATGCGCTCGGGCTCGACCAGGTCGGGCGACTGGACGTGGGCTGGTCGGCCGACCTCCAGGTGGTCGACGGCTCCTTCCCGACCCCGTTGAGCCCTCACAACCTCTTCGAGCAGCTCGTGCTGTGGCGCAACCACACTCACGTCCGCGACGTGATGGTCGCAGGCGAGTGGCAGGTGCGCGGCGGCGAGGTGGTCGACGCCGACCTCGACCGGCTCCGGGCCCGGACCCACGAACAGGCGCAGCGGCTGTGGTCGGCCTGATGGATCTCGCCCCGCCATCGCGACGGCGGCGCGCATGATGCGGCGCAGCATCAGCGTCATCCCCGAATGTCCGGTCGATGTCATCGTCGCCCTGGCGGTGCGGGCCGAGGCGCTCGGTTTCGACCGGTGCTGGGTGTACGACGAGGGGCTGGCGACCAGGGACGTCTACGTGACGATGGCGGCGGTGGCTGCGGCGACCGAGCGGATCGGGATCGGTCCGGGCATCACGAACCCCTACACGCGGCATCCGGCGCAGACGGCCGCCGCGGTGGCCAGCCTCGACGAGATGAGTGGTGGCCGGGCGTTCCTCGGGATCGGCGCCGGCGGGTCGCTGACCCTCGATCCCATCGGGTTGACGAGGACGCGGCCGCTTGCCGCCGTGCGAGAAGCGATCGAGGTGGCGCGGGCCCTGTTCGCCGGCGGTCCGGTCGACCATGCCGGTCCGCTCGCGACGCTCGAGTCGGCGTCGCTGCACTACGGCCGGCCCGACATCGAGATCTGGCTCGCCGGGCGAGGACCGAAGATGTTGCGGCTCGGCGGCGAGGTGGCGGACGGCGTGATGCTGGACTTCATCCACAAGCCGAGCCTCGGCCAGTACGTCGACCGTGTCCGCGCCGGGGGCAGCGCGGCCCGCATCTGCTATTCGACCGCGGTCGTGACCGACGAGGACGAACTCGAGTTCGTCCGGCCGCACATGACGTACCGACTCGTGGATGCACCGGCCCCGGTGAAGGAGGCGATCGGGCTCACCGCCGCCGACGTCGATCGGATCCGCTCCGCGATGGCCCGCGGGCTCGACGCCGCCGCCGAGCACGTGCGCGACGAGTGGATCGAGCCCTTCGTCATCCGGGGAACCGCGGCGGGGTGTGGCGCCGAGATCGCCGAGCTGGGCGAACGCCACGGCATCGAGGAGTTCCTGTTGCCGATGTTCGACATGGCCGACCAGCCGGCCTACCTCGCGCGGGTTGCCGCCGCCCTCGGGGAGAGTGGGTTCTGACCCCGCGTTCTCGTCACCTCCCGAACTCGAAGGTCTTCACCTCGGCCATCGCCTCACTGAGGCCGGCGACGGCCTGCTCGAACAGTGTCTTGCCGAGCTCGGCGCTGGCGCCGGTGGGGTCGCCGATGTAGCCATCGGGATCGAAATCGTTCGACAGCCAGCCGAACGACACCGAGCCGCCGAACTTCACGTGCCGGTTCTCGGCCAGCGCCTCGGGGACCTTTCGTTCGGCCTTCGTGAGGTCGACCTGGCCGGGTCGGAGGTGCATGAAGACCGACGTCTCGTTGAGGCCGCCGTGGATCCCCATCCCCAGCTCGTCCTCGGTGGACGTCCCGCCGTAAGCGGGCGGCAGCGACGGATGCATGAGGAACGTCTTGAGGCCGATCTCGAGGCGAAGCTCACGGAGCGCGGTGCCGAGGTGGGTGGTGTTGCCACCGTGGCCGTTCAACAGCACGAGTCGCTCCGCGCCGGTCGACGCCACCGAGCGGCCGATGTCGCGCAGCACGGCCAGCATCGTCTCGGGCGAGAGATACAGCGTGCCGGGCGCCCAGGCATGCTCGTTCGACTTCGAGATCGACATGGTCGGCAGCTGCCAGACGTCGAGCTCGTCGCCGCACTCGGCTACGACCGCGTCGGCGGTCTCGTGGGCGATCACATGGTCGACCGACATCGGCAGATGGGGTCCGTGCTGTTCGACCGCCCCGATCGGCAGTAGGAGAATCGACGTCGGTGAGATCGCCGAGCCGATCTCGGGGCCGGAGAGATCCTCGTAGCGTCGGCTCATACCGCCCGACGGTAGCCCGTTCGCCATCGGCGGTCGTGACCGCGTGACCGCCGGGCCGCGAGCCGGTCGTGTCGCCCTCCCGAGGGGGTTCCCCGATCCGGTCCGGCTCCTGGCGCACACTGGTTGCATGAAGGTCGTCAACCAGCCGGGCCGGTTCGCCACCACCGAACGCTGGTTCATCCATCGAGGTCTGCCCCACGCGATCACCGGCTATTCGGCCACCGACGACGTCTTCACCCGCATGGCGCCGTTCCTGGGTGTGGTCTTCGTCGCCGAGCTCTTCGGAAGCTTCGGCGATCGGTTCTCCGGTTGGTCCCAGGCGGCGGCATTCGTCGGCGGGGCCGCCATCGTCCTGGGCGCGGCCATGGTCGTCAACCGGTGGCGGGGTCGTAGTGCGCTGGCGTTGCCAGACGACGTCGAGCTGCCCGAGCTGGCTGCCTTCGTCCTGGTGCCGGCCGTGTTGCCGGTCGTCTTCGGCGACAGCCGTTTCGCGGGCGCAGCCGCGATCGTCGCGTTCAACCTCGTGATCCTCGGAGTCGGGTACCTCATCACCAGCTACGGGCTCGTCCCGCTGTTCGGGTGGGGCGCCGGCCAGGTCGGTCGCCAGCTCCGCCAGCTCACACATCTCCTGGCCGGCTCGCTTCCCCTGCTCTTGTTGTTCTCGGCCTTCTTGTTCCTCAACGCCGAGATCTGGCAGGTGGCGCACGACTTCACGCCGGCGTACTACGCGGTCGTGCTCGCCTTGTTGTTCGGCTCCGCCATGGGCTTCTTGGTCATGCGGCTCCCCGGTGAACGCGACTCGCTGGCCCGTTTCGAGTCATGGGACGAGGTCTGCCGGATAGCCGACGAGTCGAATGCCCCCTATGGCCTCGACCAGCACCCGGGTCTGCCCGACCCGCCCCGCATCGACCGACTCGGGCGGGCCGAACGGGTGAACGTCGTGATGTTGTTGATCGTGAGCCAGCTCGTGCAGATGGTGCTGGTGGCGACATCCATCGGCGTCTTCTACGTGGTGTTCGGCCTGTTCACGGTCCGCGCCGACACGTTGTTGCAGTGGACGACACAACCCGCCGGCAGCTTCGACCCGATCGCCACGGTCGGCTTCCTCGGCGACGACGTCGTGCTGACCTGGGAGCTGCTCGCGGTCGCCGGGTTCGTCTCGGCCTTCTCGGCGCTTCAGTTCGCGGTCTCAGCGCTCATCGACCAGACGTATCGCGTCCAGTTCTTCACCGAGGTGGAAGCCGACATCCGTGAGGTGCTCGCGGTCCGGGCTCTCTATCAGGCCGAGGTCGCCGCGGCAGCCGCGTCCACCGGATCGGGCTGACGCGACAGGGCCGACCACCCGACGACGGCCGATACGACGGCAATGGCCGAGGCGAGCGCGAAGACGTTCAGGAACCGGGTCGGGCTGTCGCTGTCGCCGACGATGGTGGTGAGGGTCGAGATGCCGATCGCGGCGCCGAACTGCACGACCATCTGGAACGTTCCCGACGCCACGCCCAGGTCGTGGTCGGTGACGGCCGCGGCCACCTGGGTGATCATCACCGGCCGCCCGAAGCCCATACCGAAGCCGGTGCCGATCATTCCGGCGATGATGAGGCCGAGCGACTCGAACGATGCCCCGACCCCCGTCAA
>Ga0224508_10002389_pt1 | contig 15947 bp, 13 predicted proteins | sample SF_Jan12_sed_USG_4_FD_170157 | JGI IMG/M metagenome (GOLD analysis project Ga0224508, IMG submission 170157) | Sediment microbial communities from San Francisco Bay, California, United States - SF_Jan12_sed_USGS_21 | ecosystem: Environmental > Aquatic > Marine > Sediment | place: USA... | reverse complement strand
GTTGGATCAGGTGAGTAACGTCCAATTGCCTGAGGGTGACCAGGTAATGCGATGGATCGTCGATCCGCGCAGTGAGTTGGAATTGATGGCGCTATCCGCAACTGGTAGTGATCGTATGCCAGAAGCGGATTTTCGATTTGTATCATTGCACGGGGATCCCCGGAGCAAGCATACGCCTGCGCGCCCGTACCGCGCTCCCTATTCAGTGGCGAGAAGATACAGCATTACTCAGGCGTTTCCGGACGCTATCACCCACAACACAGTCGACAGCCGTTACGCGGTTGACATAGCAATGCCGATCGGTACCGACATTCACGCTGCTCGCGAAGGGGTTGTATTTGAGGTCGCAAGTACCAATTTTCGTGGCGGCACGGATCAGGAGCGCGATGCGCCCTCTGCAAATATCGTCCGCATCCTGCACGATGACGGCACGCATGCTGTTTACGCTCACCTGAACTGGAATTCCATAAGAGTGCAACCCGGCGACAAAGTTGAGCGTGGTGAATACATCGCTGACTCGGGCAATACCGGTTTTTCCAGTGGCCCACATCTTCATTTCGCGGTCTTGCGAAATGTTGGCATGCGAATTGAATCAGTCCCGGTTAGTTTTGAAGGGCCAAACTCGGCCGAAATACAACCGACGGCAGGAAATACACTGACTGCGTACTGATTCAGAATCAGGACAACTGTCATTTTACGAAGTTCCCCCTTATAACCAAAAGCTGGTTACAAAAAGTTGCAACAAATTTGTTAGCAACCTTTTTGGCCGGAGGGGCATCTATTCGTCAAGTACATTGGATTAACGGCGGGCAGAACATCCGTGAGTTGGTTGGCTACCAATGTAAGTTGACCTAACTGGTGTCTAAATTGAGAGGGAATCATGAAAGAGTCGAAACTGTTTAAAGGCCTGCTGGCCACCATCATTGTCTTTTCACTGGGCGCACCGACCATCGCATCTGCGGGTGACAAGAGTGAACTTCAGGGTGTATCGGTAAAAGTGACTTACGCGGATCTAAACCTGGAAAAGCAGGAAGGCGCAAAAGCTTTGTACCGGCGCCTGCAACAAGCATCAAAGCAGGCATGCGACTATCGCGGACTGAAAATTGCAGGTTCCATCAGGCAAGCGATCGAAACGAAACAGTGCTACCACAAAGCACTGACTGAAGCGGTTGCGGACCTCGATAACGAACTGGTGACGGAGCTGCACAAAAGCTAAGTCAATCAACCGGGCATCGTAAGGCGGGTGTCGGCGAAGTTTGTGGTTTAGATTCGCTGGCACCTGCCTCTTTTATTCGAGCGAACTTTGTTACGCAAATTCCTGCCTGAAGACCTGCACGAAATACTTCATGTGCTCCGGCGTCGACATGCTGATTCGCGACCACGTTGTGAATGGCGGAAACAAGCGCCCTGTCATGATGCCGTGCTCCAGCATTCTTTCCTGAACAACCGAATTCTCGACACCGGTCTCAATGAAGGTGAAGTTTGTGTTGGATTTCGCATAACGAATTCCCAGGTCTTCGCACATACCTTCCGTAATGGCCAAAGATTCCTTGTTCTTGCGACGTGAGAAATTCTGGAATTCCTCATCCTGGTAACTGGCAATTGCCGCTTTTAAACCAAGCACGTTATTGTCCCCGGTTCTTCGCATTGTCATTTCATTGATCAAATCAGGGTGCGAAATGCCAAAACCAACGCGCATGCCCGCCAACCCATGAATCTTGGATGCGGTCCTCGACACGATAATATTGTTATGACCTTGTGCGATAAGCCCGATCATCGATTCGTAATCGGGATTGTCGACAAATTCATGATATGCCTCGTCGACGAAGACCAGCCGGCCTTGCGACATCTCGAGTACGAATTCCTTCATTGCGTTCTTTTCGATTACGGACGGAATCGGGTTATTTGGATTGACGATATAAACCATTGCCGTATCCGAACGGACTGCCCGCCGCATCGCATCGAGATCGGCATTCAAGCCCTCATTTACCGGAATACGAATAATTTCGACTCCGGCATTTTCTGCATACCGGAGAAGTGACTGGTAGGTAGGATCTGCACATACAACAGATCCCGTCCTCAGGCCTGCCAGCATGCCTGCAACATTCAGAACCTCACTGGATCCGGTCGTTGTCATGACATGATCCGAGGGAACGTTATTTAGTTTTGCGAAAATATTTACCAGCTCAGTGGCCGCTGGCTCGTCCGCGTAGCGATTCGTCAGGTGCATATTCGCCGCGATCGCTTTTAACGCGACACGGGACGGACCGTACGGGTTTTCGTTGGCACTCAGACGAATAGGTTGATCCGGTTTTGGTATGTCCGCGCCCAGCGCCGTGCTGATCAGGCCAAGCGCCGATGAACCGGTCGTGGCCGGAATGACGGGCGCGAGCCCGGCACCAACGATTGCGCCACCGCCCAGCAAAATCTGCCGTCTTGTTAGATTACCCATGAGCTAAATCCCCCTGCTTATGATTCCGTGATTTGGAGCGGTTCCAACCGATCCTGGCAACTAGTGTATTACTCTTCAGGAGTTTCCTCTTGCTCCCCTGCAGCGTCGCATATGCATTGTAACTTCCTGGATCTTACTGAGACGAGGTCGACGTTTTCCCCGATAAAATAGTCTTTGCGTAACTCTATCGACTGATCGTCGTCGCGGCGCCAGGTTTCCGGATATTCCAGCGATTGCAATTCATTGTTCTCATCTCTGAACCTGACAAGGATCGTGTATGCGCCGCCCGACGCGGCACAGTCAGTATTGTTGAGCGTCGTATCAACCTCTGCAACGGTGTCCTTCTGAATATAACTGACCTGCAGCTGGGCCTTGCAGCGCCGATTTTCCGGAGGTGTCGTGCTGATCGTCATCGTGTGGTGTATTTCGCGGTGTTTTTTCGACTCTTTTTTTTCCTGAGCCCGGACAATTTGTGCGCTGCTGACAGTGACAGCAAGTACGAGAAAGTACTGGAGCGCGCGCGATACTCTGACCATCCTGATATTTGTCCCCCGGCAGGCTGGCTTGCAGTGTAGCCGGTTGGGCCCACTCGATCACGTTTTTCGCGTGAATTTCTTCTCGTTAATGACGGTCTTGTACAGCTTTCCGAGCGACCGGTCGCGTGCCCGGCGCTCGGCGATACTTTCGCGATTATGCGCTTCTTCGCGCATTAATTTTCGCCAGCGATTTACCCGTGCCGCCTCGATATCTCCGGTATCGATGGCTTTTTGCACTGCGCAGCCCGGTTCCGATTCATGGATGCAATCGGCGAACTTGCAGTCTTCAGCCAGCGCCGAGATCTCGGCGAACACATCGTCGATTCCAGCCTGCACATCCGTAAGCTGCAACTCCCGCATGCCCGGCGTATCCAACAGCCATGCACCGCCGGGCAATCGAAAGATAGACCGTGATGTTGTCGTATGCCGTCCCTTGTCGTCGCCGGAGCGAATGTCCCGGGTCTCTATTTGTTGCTGGCCGAGGAGGGTGTTGGTGATCGTCGATTTGCCGACTCCCGAGGACCCCAGGAGTGCGATAGTCTGCCCGGTGCCGAGCCAGCCCTCGAGGCAACGCAGGCTTTCGTCGTCTTTGGCATTTACCGCTGCGACTAGTACATCCGGCGCGAGTTTCGAAGCGGCGCTAACGAATTCTTGCGGGTCCTCGGCCAGGTCAGATTTCGTCAGCACAATGACTGGCATCACGCCGGCTTCTCGCGCAATTGCCAGGTAACGTTCAATGCGTGCTTCATTGAAATCCTGGTTACAGGAAGAAACGATAAAAAGCGTGTCGACGTTAGCGGCGATCAACTGAACACGCCGGTCAGTGCCCGGTGCACGCCGTTTGAAAAGACTCTTACGCTCCAGACGTTGCTCGACTCGGCCAGTTTCGCTGTCGAACAGCAACCAGTCGCCGACAGTCGCCGTACAGGCGTCACTGACCATTGCCGCAGCAATATGAGAATCGACGTCGGGAGCGGATACCTGCAATCCCGATTTCTGCACGTTCATAACGCGTACAGGGAAGGTCGACGGCGGTAATTCTTCTGTCAACTGGCTATTATAGAAGTTATCCCAGCCAAAGTCGGCCAGCTCTAACAACGAACCGTCCAATGTACTACTCGGGATCGTCCTGCCCATCGCCGACTGTCAGAGGATTGTAATAGTCCCTTTCCGTGATGCCCTTCTTCCGCATTGCTATGCCTGTCAGACATTCCTGCACCAGCATGCCTGAATTTAAGACCGTCGTATAACCGGGATCGGCTAGCGGATTCAGCTCAACCAGCTCGAAGCCGACCAGGTTGTTCTCGGAACACAGGTTGCGAACGAGCGGGAACACTTCTCTGGGTGTCAGTCCGTTGGATACGGGCGTTCCGGTTCCAGGCATGTAAGCCGGATCTAGCACGTCGATGTCGAATGAAACATAGAGGTACTCCGGCCCATCATTGGCTTCGTCGAGCACGCGTTCCATCACAGCATCCCAACCGTGACGCTCGATTTCAGCCATCGTGTGATAACGCATGTCATTTTCACGCATCCAGTCAAAACCTTCCTCCCCGGGCCAGTATCCGCGAAGACCGACCTGGATGTAATTTTTCCCAAGCACATGACCGTCGTCGATTAATCGACGAATAGGCTGGGCGTGAGAAATCAGATGGCCGCTTCTGCTTCCCGCGCCATCAAAATGTGCATCAAAGTGAATGACCCCGACATTTTCCTTGCCGTAGACATCCGCAACACCGGCCACATCCGGATATTCCAGCGAATGATCGCCGCCAATGACAATGGGAATGGCCCCGGTTCCCGCGATCTCAGCGACCAGCTTGCGTACCGGCAGCATGCTGCGCTCGACACTTAGTGTGTCGATCGGTGCATCGCCATAGTCAACGGCAACCAGCTCCTTTTTCCAGGCGACGCCAACGTGCATGTGGGGAAGACTGCCGCCATTGCGACCTTGACCGAGGCCCTTGCGAAATGCCGATGGCCCCTCGCCGGCGCCGCGCATGCCAAATCCCATATCGACACGGGCGCCCATAACTGCAACGTCCACTTCCGCCGCTTCGAGGTCCTCAGGTGTGAATGCAAGTGGCAACGAGAAGAAGCTCAGCACGCCCGGTCGCCGCAAACGGCCGATCGGTATCAGTCCCGGTTCTCGTTCCGGGTCATCTGCCGTGTCTCGCAATTGGCTCCACACGTCGAGATTCTCGGCAGTCGGATCGAGGCGAATAATCGCATCTTCCGGATCGATAGCAGCAGATTCTTCGTCTTGGGTAACGCCGAGGGTTGGCAGCGCAACAAAGCAAATAAAAGCGGTAATCGAAAAATGTTTTTTCATATAAGTTTTCCCAGGACAGCTTGTAATTACATCATAGTCGAAACTTCCTGTTTGACTTTGGTTTTCGCGGCTAAAGCGCAATTTGCCCGTTCGTTTCTGTTGTGAATTCCGGGTTGTTGCAAATTAAACTTTAGCTCTAAAGATCAATCCGTCGCTATCATTTCAGCAAAGCTGACACCGAAGGCGGTTTGCCCCACCGCGCGAATTCATTACTTATCGTTGCTCCGCCTTCGTCGCGCACTCTATGCAGAGTACTGCGGTGGGATCGATTTCGAGACGATTACGATTAATGTCTTCTTCGCAAGATGGGCAAATACCGAATTCTTTGTTTTCGATACGTTCAAGCGCGGCTGAAATTTTTTGCAACGTCATTTCCCGGCGGCGCCCGGATGCCTGTGACATCGCTTGCGCCTGCATAGCATCCATGCGCGATAGCCGACCGACGCGCGCCTGGTCCAGTTCGACGACCTGCGATGATTCGTCCGTCGTTTCAGCCACTGATTGCAGTTCGTTTCGAAGCGCAAGCAGTTTGTCACGCATTTCAGCGTAGAATGTGTCTGCCATATCCGCTCGCCATTATCTGCTCACAAGGATGCAATTATGACAGGGGAACGCAAACGTTCGCTCGGCTTTTGGCACTGCTGGGCGCTGGTTGTCGGCGGCACAATCGGCTCCGCTATTTTCATGATGCCGGCGGTGCTGGTTCCCTACGGCGGCCTGGGACTACTGAGTCTTGTTGCGGCCTCTGTTGGCGCGCTCTTCATTGCAGCGATGTTTAGTAATCTTGCACGACGCGTAACCACGGCAGGTGGCCCCTATGCTTATGCACACGCCGGATTCGGCAGTTTTGGCGGCTTCCTCATTGCCTGGGGCTACTGGATAACACTCTGGACGGCGTGCGCCGCAATATGCATTGCCTTTACAGGATACGTTGGCGCAATGGTGCCGGCGATTGCCGCCAGTCCGGCGCTTACCGTTGGCATCGGACTCGTGATGATATGGTCAATCGTCGGCATTAACGTCGCCGGCGTTCGTGAATCGGGCATCTTCACTTTACTGACCACGATTCTCAAACTGATCCCGCTCGTCATTGTCGGCGGCATTGGGCTCCTGTTTATCGATACAGAAACGCTGCCGTCGATGAATCCGGGCACCGAAAATCCTGCATTTGTCTTTGCCTCAGCATTCGCTCTTAACTTCTGGCTTTTCGTAGGCCTCGAGGTGGCGACCGTGCCGTCGGAAGATGTACGGAATGCCGAGAAAACGATTCCACGCGCGCTGATTACCGGAGCGCTGACGGTTGCCGTGGTTAATATTCTCGTGGCGCTTGCAGTAATGGGTATGCTGCCGGCTGCCCAGCTGGCGAAATCCGGTTCGCCCCTCGCAGATGCGGGCGTTCACATGGCAGGTAGCTGGGGTGGTTGGCTTGTCTCTGTTGGAGCACTCGTATCCATGATCGGTGCATTCAATGTAGCGATGCTGGCTGCCGGGCAAGTCCCGATGGCGGCGGCGCGTGACAGCGTCTTTCCGAAAATATTTCAACGACTAACCAAACAGAACACGCCAGGTGTTTCTTTTGTCATTGCTGGTTTGCTTGTGAGCGCATTGCTAATAATGAATCAGAGCAAGGGGCTGGTGGGCGCGTATACCTTTGTGTTGTTGATTGCGACACTGACCTCCGTCATACCGTACGCATTCTGCGCGATGGCGGGCCTGATACTCGACGTACACGACAAGAAGAGCTCAAAGGCACAAAAGGGACGTGAAGCGATTATTTCTATCGTGGCGTTCCTGGTTTGTATGTGGGTGATCGCCAGTTCGGGCGAAGAAACCGTCTACTGGACTTTTTTATTGCTAATGGCGGGAGTCCCCGTATACGTGACGGTTACGCGAAACAATGACCTCGAGGCCGGGTCAGGTGTCCAGAATGATCCCCTGGACTATCCGATAGAGTAGAAACGAGGCGGGCGGTTGCTGAGTTTGGAATTCGTGATCAATACAAAATCCAGGGAGGATTCAGCTACCGCCAGCCTCCAGCACTAGAATCGTCAGCGACGTCCACCTTGGTGGACTAAGAAAAAGTCTGACTCTTGATTCTGGCTTGAAGTCTGCTTTTGTCAAAAGCACACGACTTTCGCCCATCCATCCCACAAATTTCGGCAACCGATAACTCTACGGCCGCTTTTTGCGATTTGGCTTGCCTTGGGTTGCTTGATATTCGCACCCGCTGGAATTTTCGAAAAACAAGCTTTTACTGAGCTACCTGGCATGTGAACTGATTCACAGTTTCCCTAATTGCCAGCCAATTGGGCGAATATTTCTCGAGTGCTGCCAATACGTTCACATTATGGCCCGGCAGAAAAGCTCATCGTTGTTCGACGACATAAACCACGAAAGTGCGACTTGTGGCCAATGATCAACCGACTAAGTCAACAGCTGCTGCGCAGGTAAATGCGGCGTAACTGCCAAAGGCTTGTTTCAGTCAATGAGCGGAAACGTGCCAATGGAGCCAGGAGAGTTTTCGATGAAAAGCTGCAAATCTTCGCTTGCCAAACGTAGCGCCTGTCTAATCTTGCTTGCTACATTTGTACTGCCTGCTGCAAGCAATGCCCAGTCCTACAAATTCGAAGTTGTGTATGCGGAGGTTGCGGGATCTTCCGAGATTCGCGCCAGGAATCCTGATGCGGCGATTGAGATTCTGGAGCGTAGGGCGCAGGAAGCTGACAAACACTACGTCGCCGGTGAACTGGCTACGCTTTGCGGACTGTATATTGTGAAAGGCAGACTTTCGGCCGCCAGCGTGACATGTCAAGAGGCCGTCGAAACTGACCGCAGTGCATTGGCGTACAACAATCGCGGTGTATTTCGTGTGCGACTCGGAGATGCATCAGGCGCACTGGAAGATTTTGCACGCGCCAGGAATCTACCGGACAATCAGCAGCGCTACATCGAGGAATTTGTGAAAGGAGATGCGCAGTTCGTAGCTAGCAATAACTATGTCTTAGCCAAGAGGTACGCGGCAAGAATGCGCGGCGGTATTGGGCAGGCATTCGCCGGTAGTGTTCTCGGCGCAAGCATTGAGGATCTTGGCAACCAATAATAGCTTTTGTCTGCTTTGTGACGATTGCCGCGCTTGACGGCAACCTTTGCCGAATGTCGCTATTCGGGGGGGCGACTTCGGGCGCCACTAACAACACCGCTATTCCAGGCTAATGATGATCTTTCCGCGAGCATGCCCTTCTTCGGAATACTCCAGCGCGGCAGGTACCTCGCTCAATTCATAACGCCTGTCGATAACTGGCGTCACCTTCCCGGACTGCATAAGGTCAGCCAGGACGACTAGGTCGTCTTGATTTGATTGTGCCAGCATCATGCCGAACTCCTGCCCCACGAACGGTGACAGGAAGAGTGCCTTGATAGGACCCATTAACGGCCCAATCCAGTTTCCCTTTGCGCCTCCAACGATGACGAATTTCCCATCGGGAGCGATGACTTTCCTGTTTTTAAGGAGCGAGTGATTTCCAACCATATCGACGATGATGTCGAATCGTTGCCCGCTTTCCGTGTAATCGTCCTGCGTGTAGTCAATAACGTGATCTGCGCCCAGTGATTGCACCAGCTCCAGGTTGCGCGTGCTGCAGACGCCGGTTACTTCCGCACCGAATGACTTGGCAATCTGCACAGCAAACGTTCCGACGCCGCCAGAGGCGCCATTAATTAAGACGTGCTGACCGGGCTGTATTTTACCGTAGTCACGCAAAGCCTGTAGCGCCGTGATTGCCGCTACCTGGACAGAGGCCGCCTGCTCAAATGAAATGTTGGCCGGTTTTAATGCCAGCACGCGGTCCTGACGAACAGTCACATACTCGGCGAACGCGCCGCTGTGCCCGCCAAACACCTCGTCGCCCGGTTTGAATCGTGTGACGTTTTTGCCGACAGATTCGACCGTACCGGCAAAGTCGACACCCATGCTTGTGTCCGTTGGCGCGCCAACGCCGGATCCCAGGCGCATGAGATACGGCGAGCCTCGCATGTAGTGCCAGTCGAGCGGATTAACGGAGGCTGCGTGGATTCTTACCAGAACCTCATCATCAGCGGGTGCTGGTTTTTCGATGTCTTCAAGTCGAAGAACATCGGGCGATCCGTAGCAACGGTAGACTATGGCTTTCATCAGCTCGGTTCCCTCCGGGACTGCGGGCGCTGATCCGCAGGGGGAGTTGTGACTGAGAACAAGGCCGAGGGACGTTAACGCAACCGCGAAGAATACGAGGATGCCGGTGCCGATTTTGTTACGTAGCTTCATAATTCTGTATCCGGCATTGTCGTGGTGGTGCGAATTTACTGTTTGGCGAGAATTTCATCGACAAAAGCAATGTACTCGTCACTGTAGCAGCGTTAACCAGCTATTCAATTTTTCTGCTCGCACGAGTCAGGTGGCCCCGTCTTCTTTGCCGTCAAGAAACTCAGGGCGATCCTCACCCTGTGTCACCAGCACCACCGTATCTTCGATTGCTCGTTCTTTATGCGTATCACCCGCTTCGACGAAATAGCAGCCACCGGCGTCAATGCGCACTTTTCCGTCTTCGTCGGTTTCGATTTCCATTGCGCCTTCGACCACCATTACCTGAACCCATTTTGGATGCGTGTGTTCCGGAATACTCATGCCCTTCGGCATGCGGAAGAATGCGGAGCGCGTGTCGTAATTGCCTTCCCAGACAACGCTTTTTTCCATGACGGTGCCACCACGAACCGGCGATGACTCAAAGCTAAGGTGTTCTTTTGGAAAATACTGGGTCATCTCGTCGCCCCGGCTCCTGGTTACATTTGACGCTGCTCACTATAGCCTAATGACAGATGGATGCTGAGCGACTTCGCGGGCTGAACATAGCGACGATTGTTCAAGTGGTTTCGAGGGAGGTTGGCACAGCGGGGCGGTCTGGCCAGTTGCCGGCGTTTCAGTTGCATTGCATTCCGGGGTCGGCGATGCTTTGGAAAACCATAAGGTTCCCGGGGGACACCCATGCGCAAGTTCACTGCAGCCCTGCTGTTGGCGACGTCTCTTTCTCTGCTGGCGGAAGAAACAGACAACAGTAAGTTCCTGAATACAGACGTATTCCAGCTCGAGATCGCGGGGGATCCGCAGATTTCGCCGGATGGCTCGCAGGTTGCCTACGTCCGGCAATCGAATGACATCATGATCGACCAACTGAAGGCCAATATCTGGATTGTCGGCACCAACGGTCGTGGTCACAGGCCTCTCCTTTCCGGCACTGATAGCTACAGTAGTCCGCGCTGGTCGCCTTCCGGTGATCGCATCGCTTATGTCTCGAGTGCGGAGGGCCGCGGACCGGAGCTCTACGCGCGCTGGATGGATACGGGTCAAACGGCGTTGCTCAGTAATCTGCCGGAGTCTCCAGATGCATTGTCGTGGTCACCGGATGGCACGCAGATCGCATTCACCTCGTTCGTCAAAAGTGAAGGTCCGAAGCTGGCATCGCCGCCGGAACAGCCTGAGGGCGCGGAGTGGGCACCGCCGGTTATCGTCATTGACTCCATTTATTACCGCGCAGACGGACGCGGTTATCTCGCAGCCGGCAATACGCACCTGTTTGTGATTCCGGCAGATGGCGGCACGCCGCGCCAGGTTACTTCAGGCGATTACGATCACAGCGGGCCGCTTGCGTGGTCGCCCGATGGCCGGCAAATCGTTTTGTCGAGCAATCGCGAAGACGACTGGCAGTTCAATCGGCGCAATACCGAGCTGTGGTCAGTCGACGTCGCTGACGGTGAGATGCGGCAACTAACCGATCGATTCGGTCCGGATGGTTCGGCACGGTACTCGCCCGACGGTTCAAAGATCGCGTATCTCGGTTACGACGATAAGAAAATGGGTTATCACAACGCGAACGTGTATGTGATGAACGCCAACGATGGTTCAATCCGGGAACTCACGACGGACTTCGATCGATCAGTCAGTGATGTTCAGTGGGCGGGTAGCTCCAACCGGCTTCATATTCAGTACGACGATCATGGCAAGCGCAACCTGGCGACGCTTACGATGAATGGTCAGATCAGTTCGTTTGCAAACGATGTTGGCAGCGCAAGTATTAGCAGGCCCTATACGAGTGGTGGTTTTTCTGTCGCCGAAAACGGGGCGTATGCCTATTCAGCAGGTGCAACCGATCGCCCGGCGGATGTGGCAGCCGGCAGACGGGGCGCGGCGCCTTCCAAACTGACTAATCTCAATGACGATCTGTTGTCACACAAAACGCTCGGCAATGTCGAGGAAATCACCTGGCAATCATCCGTTGGCGATCACGAGGTGCAGGGCTGGATTGTCACACCACCCGACTTCGATGCTGATCAGGACTACCCGCTAATTCTCGAGATTCACGGTGGGCCGTTCACAGCATATGGTCCGCATTTCAGTATCGAGAATCAGTTGTACGCGGCGGCCGGGTACGTCGTGCTTTATACAAACCCGCGTGGCTCGACGAGCTACGGCGATGAGTTCGCGAACGAGATTCATCACAACTATCCGGGCCAGGACTATGACGACCTGATGTCGGGTGTTGACGCAGTCATTGCCCGTGGGTACATCGACGAAGATCAGCTTTTCGTAACTGGTGGTTCCGGCGGTGGTGTCTTGTCCGCGTGGATAGTGGGCAAGACCGATCGTTTTGCAGCGGCAGTCGTTGCGAAGCCAGTGATCAACTGGACCAGTGAAACGCTGTACAGCGATATTTCCACGATGGTTCCTGAATACTGGTTCGAAAAGTATCCCTGGGAGGATCCGGATGAGTACTGGCGTCGTTCTCCATTATCGCTCGTCGGCAACGTAACGACTCCGACGATGTTGCTGACAGGGGAAAGCGATCACCGCACACCGATACCGGAATCCGAACAGTATTACCAGGCGCTGAAACTCAGGAAGATTGATAGTGCACTGGTGCGCGTCCCTGAGTCTTCACACGGCATCGCAAGGCGGCCGTCAAACCAGATCGCGAAAGTCGACAACATCCTTGCCTGGTTCGCTAAGTACCGGACAGACACCGAATAGGAATTGGTTATGCACAGAAAGTATTGGCTGGCATTACTGACGACGACACTGATCGTCGCTTGTTCGAGAGAAGATTCGGGCGATGTCGCGGCAAACATCGATTATCCGGAGACCACGACCGTCGAGCATGTCGATGATTATCACGGCAACGAAATTGCAGACCCCTTCCGCTGGCTGGAAGACGATGTCCGCGAGAGTGAAGCGGTCAAAGGCTGGGTAGATGCGCAAAACGACGTGACGTTTGCGTATCTCGCCACCATTCCGGAGCGCGAGCTGATCGCGAACAGAATGCGCGAGCTGTGGGACTACGAGCGATTTTCCTTACCGAGAAAAGCCGGTGGTCGCTATTTTTACGGCTACAACGATGGATTGCAGAACCAAAACGTCCTCTATACACAAACCAGCCTCGATGCGGAGCCGCAGCTCCTGATCGACCCGAACACCTGGTCTGACGATGGCACGGTTGCACTAGCCGGCTACTGGCTGAGCAAAGACGGCAGCCATATCGCGTACACGATCCAGGACGGTGGCTCCGACTGGCGCGAGGCCAGGGTGCTGAACGTGGATTCCGGCGCGGTCCTTGACGATCACCTCAAATGGCTCAAGTTCACCGGCCTGTCATGGACCGCGGACGGGGCAGGCTTCTATTACAGCCGTTATCCGGAAGTCTCGGCAGAGGAAAAATACCAATCGCTAAACAAAAACATGAAGGTTTATTTCCATCGGCTTGGCACCAGCCAGGAAGAAGACTCAGTGGTCTTCCAGCGACCCGATAATCCGGACTGGGGCCCGCGTGGCACCGTGACCGATGATGGCGCACACCTTGTCATTACAATCTCGGTTGGCACCGATGATCGTTATGCGATCGGTTACCAGGACCTGACGGATCCTGAATCCGAACCAGTCATGTTTATCGAGGGCTTTGATTATGACTACACGCTGGTTGGGAATGTCGGTGACGAACTTTATTTCCGGACCAACGATGGTGCGCCGAAAAACCGTTTGATCACGATCGATGTGAATAACCCGGAGCCGGAGAACTGGCGCGAAGTCATTGCTGAAGCCGAAGATGTGCTCGACAACGTCAATATCGTCGGTGGCAGGATCATCGCTGAGTACATGCAGGATGCCTGGTCAGTAGTAAAAATCTTTGAACTGGATGGCAGTGAGGCTGGCGTCGTAAACTTGCCAGGCATCGGTTCCGCTTATGGCTTCAACGGCAAAGTGGACGATCCGGAAACATTCTTTGGCTACGCAAGTTTCAATATGCCTGCCACCATCAATCGCCTCGATGTTTCCACCGGTGAAGTCGAAGTGTTCAAGGAGCCGGACGTTGCATTCGACCCGGACGACTACCAGGTTGAGCAGGTCTTTTACGAATCCAAAGACGGTACGCGCGTACCGATGTTCATTTCGCATCGCAAAGATGTTGTGCCGGACGGCAATCGGCCAACGATGTTATATGGCTACGGCGGATTCAATATCTCGATACAACCATCGTATTCAACCACGCGACTTGCCTGGATGGAGATGGGCGGTGTCTATGCCGTTGCGAACCTTCGTGGAGGAGGCGAATACGGTGAAGAATGGCACCAGGCCGGCACGAAGCTCAATAAGCAGAACGTATTTGACGATTTCATCGCCGCAGGTGAATACCTGATCGAAAAAAACTACACCAATTCAGAGAAGCTGGCGATTTTTGGCGGCAGTAACGGCGGATTGCTCGTTGGCGCGGTGACCAATCAGCGACCGGAGCTATTCGGTGCAGCGATTCCGGCCGTCGGCGTTATGGACATGCTGCGCTTCCACCGCTTTACGGCTGGCCGTTTCTGGACCGACGACTACGGGTCGGCCGATAACCCGGAAGAGTTTGAAGCGTTACGCGCCTATTCGCCGTATCACAACATCACGGATGGCGTGGAATACCCGGCGATTCTTGTGACGACAGCCGATACGGATGACCGGGTCGTGCCCGGGCATAGCTTCAAGTATGCAGCGGCAATCCAGAGAGCGCAGGGCGGTACTGCGCCGGTTTTGATTCGCATCGAAACACGTGCGGGCCACGGCGCTGGTGTGCCGACGGAAAAAGTGATCGAGGACTATGCCGATCGCTGGGCGTTCCTTGTCAGAAACCTGGATATGCGTTTGCCGGAGGGATACGGGGAGTAAAACGACCGCAGTGTATTGAATTAGCCTTCCCGCTTCTCCACGGAGGCGATCTCGGCGTCTACATGAGCTTTGAGTTGCCGCATGTCCGAGACGGTTTTCATCATTGCGGTATCGGCCAGGTCTTGTTCTTCGGTCCCGACCCGCGCGCGATAGCCAGGACTGACCAGTTTGATGCCGTGATTGCCTAAGGAGATGACATCGTCGTGCTGTAATACTTTAGTGTCGATCCGGCGCGAGTTGATGAAAGTCCCATTAGTGCTTTTGAGATCCAGGAGATGCATCGCTTCATCGGTGCGCACCAGCAATGCGTGATGCTTGCTGACAAAGCGGCTATTGATATTGATGTCGCAGAGCTCGGATCGCCCGATTAATATCTTCGAATCTGTCAGGTCAAATTCTTGCAGCGTTTCTCTGTTGAGCGTGAGATAGAGTTTTTGCACATCTTGTCCTAGATCTTCCTTAACGACAGATACAACAGGCGGAGCGGGCGGCGCGATATTTATATCAGCAGGATCAATATGGTCACTGCGAATTGGTAAGGACTTAGCTCGCTCGATGGCTCGCATTGCAAGATTGTCCAGTATGCCCGGCCAGCCTTCGGAGATTTGATGCAATTCGTCGCAAAGGGCTCTTGGTAAAACTCGCTCCGGATCGCTGCATCCACCGATCATGAGTTTTGCGTAAAGATACCTGGTGGTTTCCGACCGCGTCATTGGTCCTAATGCAAATTCACCAAGCAGACGGACCGCGAGTGCACTCATGGTCGGTGTACGAACGATTTCGTAGGGTGACTTGTCACCTACAAGAATCATGCGAATCGCGAATCTGCCTTCCAGCTTCAGTACGGCCAGCTGGCAGAGAAACTTCAGCGCGCTCAAACGCAATTTGTCGAAGTTTTCAACGACTAACAGCGGTTGCCGGATTCGACAGGCATTTCGCGCGATGAAACTCTTTAATTTGTTCAGTGAATCGTCGGGAGAATCGGGCGATGTCACCAGGCCGAATTGGGCACGTATCGCATCCAGAAAGCCCGCTTCGTCCAACTCAGTACCATCGACAATGGCGACCGGGATATCCGCCGGCATATTACTGACGAAATGACGAATAATTGTTTTCTTGCCGGCGGCCGCCGGACCATAGAAGAGACCAATACCCTGCTCGCTGACAGCGACGATATCAAGAAAGTCGTGAGCTGCCTGCTCCGACTGATAGTGAATAACGGCGACTGGCTGTCCACGGGCGTGAAACGGTTGTTGCGTCAATCCGGCGTGCACAATAATCATTAGATGTAGCCAAATATCTCCGAAATTCGAGCCGTCATCCAGGAATCGCCAGATTATAGATCATGTCGCCGCAATTAGGTCTCTGGTGTGTTCCGTAAGCCCCGTGCAAGATATT
>Ga0224508_10002388_pt1 | contig 15948 bp, 11 predicted proteins | sample SF_Jan12_sed_USG_4_FD_170157 | JGI IMG/M metagenome (GOLD analysis project Ga0224508, IMG submission 170157) | Sediment microbial communities from San Francisco Bay, California, United States - SF_Jan12_sed_USGS_21 | ecosystem: Environmental > Aquatic > Marine > Sediment | place: USA... | reverse complement strand
GGAATCACGTTAATGAGTATGTGACCTAGAGCAAATCCCGAGCGAACAGTAACGGTTCGCGACGACGTATTTGCGTATAAACAAGAAGATAGACCATTTCACTTGAATTAGTTTGACGAAGAAAGGGTCTAGGCCGCGACCACTTTGAGCCGGCGATTGGGCCGCACTTCTTCACCCGCTTTCATATCGTTCAGCACGCGGAACCAGGACTCGTTGTACTTTCCATAGGGCAGCGTCCTTGCCAGGCGACGCACCGTATCGCCCCGCCGCGCAGGAACCAGCAGCAAGCGCAAGGGCTTGATCTTTGCCGCTTCGGCCCGGCTAAGCCGGCGAAAACTGTGGGTGGTTTTCCGGAAGGCCGGCGCCAGGCGTGCACTCTCTTTCGCCGGATTGACGAACAGGAAGCGATATACCGACTTCGCATTGCGGCGGATCGCAACGCCGCGCAGTTCGATCACGCGCCCTTGCCCATCCTTGCCCCGGACCCAGCCCGTCGCCGCATCCATACCATTGATCTTGATCCGCTCGACATCGCGCAACCGGGTTTTCGGCGTCCATTCGTTCTGCAGATAGGCGGCGAGATCGCCGCTTCCTTTGACCGGCGCGATATCGAACCGGATGGCTGCGCCGGTCTTTTCCTGCGCGGTGATCGCGTCCTGCCCGTTGTTGATGCGGAATCCCTTTGGAACACGGAATTGAAAGCGCATTGCCGGGTGCTGAAACAAGCGTCCCTTCACAATACCCTGTTTCGGATCGTCGCCGAACAGCATGCCGTCGATCCGGCCGAGATACGTCTTGCGGCCGACCCGGGGCGCCTTCGGCCGCGCCGTCGCCGCGGCCTGCATCGCCGCCTTGACGCGGTCCACCGTGCGCGGATGGGTCGACATCATGTTGAATTCGTCGACCTTGCCCGGCGGCAGGCCGCGCATCTTCGCTTCGATGATGCTTTGTTCACGCAGCGTCCGAAGGAAGGTCACCAGCGCTTCGGGTTCATATCCTGCCCGGCTCATATAGCGCACGCCGAGCGTGTCCGCCTCGAATTCCTGCTTCCGGGAGAAACTCTGGATCGACACCATCGCGATCGATTGACCGATTTGCGCCATTTCTTTCGGCAGTCCGAGCGCCGCCGCGCCGAGCACGCCCGCAAGCACGCCAAGCTGCGCCAACTGCCCGCGGCTGAGCCGTTCCGCCGTATGACGTGCATTGACGTGGCCGAGCTCGTGGGCCAGCACGCCGGCCATTTCCGCCTCGTTGCCGGCCAGCGCGAGAAGCCCCCGGGAAATGTAGACGTACCCGCCAGGCAGCGCGAACGCATTGACGATCGGCGTATTCAACAATGTGAAGGTATAGGGAAATTGCTTGTATTCAGCGCCGTGCGCCAGCGTCTTGCCCACCTGATCCACATAGCGTTGCAGGCGCGCGTTGTCGTATGCTCCGCCGAATTCCTTAACCAGATTCGGATGCTCCTTCCGGCCGAGCTTGATGTCGTCCTCGACCGAATAGAAACCGGTGAAACTCGACCGGCCCGTCGCCGGGTTGATCGTGGAACACGCGGGCAAACCGGCCAGCGCCGTGCTCGCGGCCATCGCCGCCACGAAGCGTCTGCGGTCAAAATTCATGTCGCCGCCACCTTGATGCTTAGGTTTCTATGCTGAGGAGAAGTTTATCGCCGCGCCGTGCAAAAATTAAGGCAGTCCTGCCGCCTACTGCGCCGCCGCGGCGCCGTAGCGTTTCGCGAACCGTTCACCGTTGTCGCCGCCCGCAACGAAAGCCAGATGCCGGGTCAGCTCATGCACCGATTTCAACGCCCTTAGTTCCCGCAAACATTGGTGCGCCGCATCGAAATCGTCCGGGGACAAGAACCCTTCGCAACAATCCTGGAACTTCGCATCCGTGTCCGCCTCGTCGAACGGATTGTGGATCGTGCCGCGCGCCCATTGAACGCTTTCCTCGAAGACCCGGCCATCCTTTAAATGGATTTTCACTTCATGGGGCAAGCGGTGCGTCGGGTCGTCGCCCTCGGCGCCCGCTTCCGTGGCCTCCATCGAGACCTTCGGCAGGAAGGCCCGCAGCTCGGGCCGCTGTACCGCATCGGGAGTGAAATCCGAAAGCGAAACGCGGCCGGATTTCAGCGCGACACCGACGCAGTAATTCATCGAGAACCGCGCCTCCATCTCCTGCTGCGGGTCGGCGTAGCAAAGATTGCGTTTGTTGCCGTAGCCGACCACGGTTTCCACCTTGGCCACGTCATCCGCCGTGAAACCATGCGCCGCACGCAACGCCAACACGCCGTCGAGCACCTTATGGGCCGAACCGCAGCAGGGATAGAGTTTCGGCGCCAGGCCGTACTCCTCGATGGCGAGCGGCTGCCCGAGTGTCGAGAGGATATCTTTCCATTCGCGATCCGGCGTACCCGCGTAGAGGTCACAGAAACCACGCTCGCCTTCGATGGCGTCCGGTCGCGCCTCGAACCCGTCGGCCGCCATCCGGGCCGCCAGCACCGCGTTCTTCGCCGCCATCCCCGCATGAAAGGGCTTGCCCATCGAGCCGAACTGAACCTTGGCGCCGGACGCCATGCTGACGCCGAGGCTGATCGCGCTCGTTAATCGTTCCGCATCCAGTCCGAGCAGCCGGCCGCAAGCCGCCGCCGTGCCGACACAACCGACCGTCGAGGTGTTGTGCCAACCGAGGTCGTAATGGGTCCGCCCGATGCCGCGGCCGATCGCACCGTGAATTTCCAGGCCGACGATATAGGCGTCCATCAGGGCGCGGCCCGAGGCATCGATTTCCTCCGCCAGCGCCAGCAAGGCCGGTATGAGAACGGCCGTGGCATGGGTCAGTCCCGGGGCGTAGTTGTCGTCGAAGTCCAGGGCATGGGCGGCCATCCCGTTTGCCAGCGCCGCATAGGGCGCCTGCGCCTTGTCGGTACTGCCGAACACCGTGGCCGGACCGCTGCCGTAATGCGCCACCGTCCGGCGCAGCCGCTCGGCGCCTTCGTCCCCGGCGCCGGCAACCATGCAGGCCACCACATCGGTGATCGCGTCGCCCGCCCGCGACAGCGCGAGCGGCGCTTCGGTTTCGGGGGTTTCAGCCGCCCAGCGGCCCAAGGTTTCCGTTACGCCCATCAATGTCGCTCCACGCCCTGTTCACGATCCAACCAGAAAACAAAGATGGCATTCCAAACACGCGCCGACAAGGCGATCCGCCCGCGCCCGGACATGGACGCCCCACCCCTACACTCGCGGGGATCCCAGGGGAAATTCCGTGAATACACCGCCTTCCGTTATCCAGGCGGTCACCAGCGACGGCGGCGTAATATCGAAATAGGTGTTGTGCACCGTCACGCCCGGCCAGCCCGGCGCACCGAGTTCGGCCGGCTCCATCTCCTCCAACTCGGGCGGCGGGGCGTCTTGCGCAGCCCGTTTGAAGCTTTCGCAACAGACATAAAACGGCTTGCCGTGCTGCCGGGCGGCATAGGCCACCAGCGACGTGCCCGCCTTGTTGATCACGCTGCCATCGGCGCGGACGGTATCGGCGCCGACCAGCGCCAGATCCGCATTCGCCATGGCAAGCCCGATTTGCGCTTCGGTGATCAGGGTTGCCGGCACGCCCCAATCCGACAATTGCGCCGCCACCGCATGCCCCTCGTTGAGCGGCTGCGATTCCGTGATGATCATCCGCAGATCCGCATCCTTCAGTCGGTCGCAGGTAAGCAGGACGGTGGAACTCCGGCTGTGGGTCAACACGGTCTTTCCAGTCCCGATCAGCCGCGCCGCATGATCCGCTACCTGCACGGAGGCTTCGCGGGATTGGGCGATCAGGTTCGATGCGCATTCAGCTGCCGCTGCCCGCAGCGCCTCAAGGCCGTGTACCGGCGCCTCGTCCAAAAATCCCGTCCATTCAGCAAGCAGGTTGCCGATTGCGGCCATGCTCGGCCGGGCCGCCATCAGTGCGCGCACGCGCGCCGCCGTCATCGCGCGAAAGGCGTCCGGATCCACGGCCGGACTATTTTCAGCGCTCATCTGCAGGATAGCGAGCGCTCGACGCGCCAACTCCGCCGCGCCATGCCGGCGATCGGCGCGCAACGCTCCTAGTGCGTCGTCGAATTCCCGGTCATCCATAATTTCGATGCCCGGCAAGGGGTCGCGTGTTCACCCCACCGTCAGGGTCGGCCACAACTCGTCGGCGCCCTTGGCCGCAATCGCAGTCCCCAGCTTGACCGCCCAGACGGATTCGCTGCCGAAATCATCGCGCCAGGACCAGAGTCGCCGGCTGTAGCGGTGAAGAATGTGTTCCAGCGTAAAGCCGATCGCGCCGTGTACCTGATGGCCGATCGCCGCCCCTTCGCCGGCCGCCTCGCCGACGCGGATCTTCGCGGCGGCCACTTCCAGGAAGACATGATCGTCGAACCCGCCGGCGCGCTCGATCGCATCAGCGGCCGAACTCGATGCGGCAACCGCCGCCGCCGTCTCGCCCGCCAGCCGCGCCAGATTGTGCTGCACCGCCTGAAACTTGGATATCGGACGTTCGAACGCCACACGATCCTTGGAGTATTGAACCGAAATATCGAGAATGGCTTCCAACGCGCCGGCCATCTGCGACGAGCGCGCGGCCGCGCCCATCATCAGCAGTGCGTCCTCATCGATACCGGCCGGCGCGTCCGCAACCGCCATGGGCACGGCGCCGTCAAAGGTGACCGTATCCTTGGAATCGTCGGCGATACTGCGGCCTTCCGCTATTCCGCAATCGCTGCGGTCCACGAGCGCAATCACCGCCGTGTCGCCGCGCCGCGCCAGGACGGCGATATGCTCCGCCTCGCGCGCGAACGGGACGTTGCGCGCCGCGCCGCTCAGACTACCGTCGGCGCCGAGCATGACCCAATCCTCGGCGTGTACCGGCGCCACGGTCATGGCACCCTGAGGCGCCGACAGCTCGGCCTGCCCCAACAACCATCCCGCCAGCAGAGTCTCGGCAAGCGGCAACGGCACGGCAAACCCGCCGGAAACCCGCAGGACCTCAAAACCGTCCACCAGGCCGGCGCCGGCACCGCCGAGCGTGTCGGGCACCCAGGTCAATGTCAGCCCCGACTCTTCGAGCGCCGACCACAGCGGTTTCTTCCAGCTCTCGTCCTGGGCGTTATTGATCGTCTGCGGGTCGCACAGATCCTGAAAGATCCGGGTGGTCGTATCGACGATAATGTTGTCGGTCTCGCTCATGTCGCATGCGTCCCGTTATGAATGGCCAAAGCGGTGTCCGGGATGTGACAAACTCCCGGGAAGCCGGATAAACTAGTGTGTCTCCGTTCTCGCCAGACAGCAAATCCAGGCTCAATAATTTATAGCCGCCCGATGCGACGCCGCAAGCGGCCGGCGCGGACGCTCAAAAGAAGGACCGGTGCCATGTCGAGTACAATTCAATTCGATCCCATCCGCCTGCCGCCGGAAGCGCAGCAGCTGCGTGCCGAAGTGCGGGAATTCCTGCGCGAGGAAATCGCCGCCGGCACCTTCGACCCGACGCGCGGCGATATGAGTCCGTCGTTTGACCCCGAATTCAGCAAGCGCGTCGGCGAACGCGGCTGGATCGGCATCACCTGGCCGAAGAAATTCGGCGGACAGGAACGCAGCTTCCTCGACCGCTATGTGCTGACGGAGGAATTCCGGGTCGCCAGCGCGCCGGTGCGGGCACATTTTACCGCCGACCGCCAAAGCGGACCGATGTTGATGAAATACGCATCGAAGGAAATCCAGAACGACGTCCTGCCGCGCATCGTCAAGGGCGAGTGCTATTTCTGCATCGGCATGAGCGAACCCGATTCCGGGTCCGATCTGTTCGCGGCGAAGACCAAGGCTGAAAAAGTCGATGGCGGCTACAAGGTCAACGGGCGCAAGGTCTGGACCAGCAACGCCCACCGCTCGCACTATATGATCGGACTGTTTCGTACCTCCCCGTCGACCGAGCAGAACCGGCGGCACGGCCTGACGCAGTTTCTTGTCGACATGAAGACGCCGGGTATTACCACGAGGCCGATCCTGCACCTGAACGGCAACCACGAATTCAACGAAGTCATCTTCGAAGACGCCTTCGTCCCGGAAGGCAATGTCCTGGGCGAGGTCGACAATGCCTGGAAACAGGCCACCAGCGAACTGGCCTTTGAGCGTAGCGGCCCGGAAAGATTCCTCGAGACATTTTACGTGCTGCCCGAATTGGTGCGGGTGCTGGGCGACACGCCCGATGCGCGGGGGGCCGAGGGGATTGGCCGATTGGTCGCACAACTCCACACGCTGCGCCGCATGTCTATCTCGGTCAATGGAATGCTCGAAGCCGGCAAGGAACCGGTGCTGGAAGGCTCGGTCGTCAAGGAACTCGGCACCAATTGGGAACAGGATCTGCCCGCGCGCGCCCGCGACCTGTCGGCCTTTGCGGACCCGGATGCGGGCAACCGCACCGCCTTTGACGAGGTGCTGCGCTTCGCGACGATGATCGCGCCGAAACTGACGATCCAGGGCGGCTCGACCGAGGTTCTGCGCGGCATCATCGCGCGCGGCCTCGGCCTGCGTTGAGGCGCGGCCCCGAAAAAAATAAGCGGCACCGATAAAGGAATACCCATGCCTGATCTGAACGCGCTTCTTTGGCCCAAGACAATCGCCGTTCTCGGCGCCTCGCCCGACGCCACCATCATCCGGGGACGGATCATCAAGATCCTCGCGTCGCGCCCCTTCCCCGGCACCCTTTATCCGATCAGCCGCAGCCATGACGAGGTCCTGGGGCTCAAGGCTTATAAGGCGGTCGGCGATACGCCTGAGAAAATCGACCTGGCCGTGCTCGTCATCCCCGCCGCCAACGTGCCCGATGCGCTGGAAGAATGCGGCGCCAGCGGCGTCAAGGCGGCGCTCATTATCAGTTCGGGATTCGCGGAAGAAGCGAGCGAGACCGGGCCCGCGCAACAGCAATTGCTGCAGGAAACCGCCAAACGCTACGACATGGCGGTCATCGGCCCCAACTCCGAGGGCTTCACCAATGCGCTGCTGCCGTTCGCGGCGACGTTCAGCCCGGCGATGGACGATCCGGACACGCCGCTGATCCCGGACTACCGCACATCGGGGTTCGTCGGCGTGACGGGTCAGAGCGGCGGCATCGGCTATTCCTTCTTCGACCGTGGCCGGCCGAAGGAAATCCCGTTCAGCTATGTCGTCACCACCGGCAATGAAGCGTGCCTGTCGGGTCTCGATTTCGTCGACTACATGCTGGACGAGGGCCGCACGGACATCTTCGCGTTGTTCATGGAAGACGTCAAGGACCCCGCGATGCTGCCGGTCGTGGCGGAAAAGGCGCTCCGGGCCGGTAAACCGATCGTCCTGACAAAAGTCGGCCGCTCGGCCGCCGGCATCCGGGCCGCCGCCTCACATACGGGTGCACTGGCGGGCTCGCATACGGCGTACGAAGCGATGTTCGAGAAGTACGGCATCATCCAGGCAAACGACATAGAGGAACTGGTCGACATCACCATGGGATTTTCCCACTGGGGCGACCGGTTGCCGAAGGGTAAACGGGTCGGCATCGTTACCGGATCGGGCGGCGGCGGCGGCTGGATGGCCGATTGCTGCGCGGCCGCGGGGCTCGAGGTCCCGGAGCTCGATGCCGCGACGCGCGCCACCATCGATAAGCATCTGCCCGCCTACGGCACCTCGCAGAATCCGGTCGACGGCACCGCCGGGGCGATTCGTCAGGTCGGATACAGCACCTTCGCCGAAATGGTTGCCGGTTCCAGCGCGGTGGATTCGGTGATCGTCGTCACCTCGGCGCGCAATCCCGCAGGCTTCGTGCACGAAAAGGAAACCTTCTACCGGGTCGCCAAGGACTCGGATAAGCCGATCTTTTTCTGTTCCTATACCCTACCGCGCGGCGCATCGGTCGAATTCGTCAACAAGGCGGGCTTCCCCCTCTTTACCAACAAACGCAATTGCGCGCGGACGATGGCCGAGATGGCGCAGTACCGCGCCTTTCGCGAGGACTTTCTGAAGGCGCCATCGATCACCACCAAACCGTTGGAATCTCCGACGGGAGTGGGCAATGGGATAACCGCAGCCACTGGCCCGCTGTGCGAATACGAGGCCAAGCCGTTGCTCGCCGCGTATGGCATCCCGGTAACGAAGGATCACCTCGCCGGCAGCGCCGCCGAGGCGGCCGACGCGGCACGGACGATCGGCGGCCCGGTCGTCCTCAAGGTGCAATCCCCCGACATCCTGCACAAGACCGAGGCCGGCGCGGTGGCGCTGGGCATCGAGACGCCCGAGGCGGCGGAGGCCGCCTATGCGGCGCTGCTCGACAAGGCGCGTGCCTATAAGGCGGATGCGGATATCCGGGGCGTTCTCGTGCAACCGATGGCGCCGAAGGGCCAGGAAATCATCCTCGGCGTAAACCGCGACGATGCCTTCGGCCCGATCATGATGGTCGGCCTCGGCGGCGTCTATGTGGAGGTGATGAAAGACGTTGCCTTCGCGCCCGCGCCGCTAACCGCCGCTGAGGCGCAACGGGCGCTCCGACGGCTCAAGGGATTCAAGCTGCTGGAAGGGGTGCGCGGCGAACCGGCCGCCGATATTGACGCGCTGATCGACGTAATGGTCAGACTTTCGCGCTTCGCCGCCGACTGGTCCGATGAAGTCCGCGAAATCGACCTGAACCCGGTGCTCGTGCATCCCAAGGGCCAGGGTGTGTCGATTGTCGACGCCTTGATTGTCCCCGAAACGGCCTGACGCCGCCTCGCCGCCGATCAATCCAGCGCGCAGGTGCGGAAGCCGGCGAATACGTCGCGCCGGTCCGCGCCGAAATAATTGCGATAGGTCGGCGAGATCATGCGGCTCCGGGTCGGCCATGCGCCGCCGCGCAGGACCTTGGTGGAGCCGAACAGCGGTTGGGAATATTCCTTGTAATCGTCCGGCGCGAAACCCTCGAAGGGCCCGAACGTATCGGCCGTCCACTCCCAGACATTGCCGATCATCTGGCGGCAACCATAGGCGCTGTCGCCGTCCGGATGGGCCGCCACGTCGGCGCAGCCGAGCGCATACCCGTCGAGATTCGCGTGGCGGGCGTCCGGCGCCTCGTCGCCCCACGGATAGCGGCGTTTGATCAGCAATCCGTCCGCCGTGTCCGGTATCGTGGTTGCGGCGAGTTCCCATTCCGCCTCGGTCGGCAGGCGGCGGCCCGCCCAGCGGCAATAGGCCTCGGCCTCGTGCCAGCAGACGTGGATGACCGGCGCGTCCGGCGCCAACGGCTCGGTTTGGTCGAACCGCCGCACGGACCAGCGGCCCGGTCCGTCCGGCGACCAATAGATCGGATGATCGGCGCGGACTTCTTCGCGCCAGGCCCAACCCTCGGCGGCCCACAGATCACGCCGGGCGTAGCCGCCATCCTCCACGAAGCCGGCGAATTCCCTGTTGGTAACCGGCGCCCGCGCCATGCGAAACGGCGCCACAGGGACCGGATGCGCCCATTTCTCGTTGTCGAACAGAAACGGCGCTTCTTTCGGCGAGCCCAGCAGGAACGTTCCGCCCGCAATATCGGCGTCCCCCGCAAGCCCGCCGGCCAGTCGCGGCAGGGAACGCTTTCCATAGTCCGGTGTGGGATAGGCCAGGGTTTGGCGGCCCCAGGTAAAGGCCTCCCCATGCATGTCCTCATGAAATGTCGTGAACTGATACAAGAAACTATCGACCTCGTTCGCCTCGCCGTCCTCCAGCCGCTCGACCAGCGCATTCAGCACCCGATCCAGATAGTCGAGCATTTCCGGGAGCGGCATCACCGGCAAATCCCAGCGCACCTCATGCGCGATGGCGATGGAATCATACAGATCGTCGCCATTGGCCAGCAGCGGCGTCGCCCCGTATATTCGCCGCAGGATGAAACTTTCATGGAACCACCCGACATGGCCGATTTCCCAAATTAGCGGATTGAGGGTCGGCAGTTTGGGACCGATCAACTGCTCCGGCGTCAGCCCATCGATCAAGGCGAGCGAGCGGCGGCGCGCATCGATCATCATTTCGGCCAAGCGGGCGGATTCAACGGGGTGTGTCATCGCGAACTCTAACTATCGATTCCAATATGCAAATTAGCCTGATCACGCCCGCGGGCAAACAATCCCGCAACGGCAACCGAACCACCGCAATCCGCTGGCAGCGCATATTGCAGGAACTGGGACATTCGGTCCGGGTGGACACCGCGTATGACGGCAGCCCGGCGGATATGATGATCGGCGTACACGCCTGGCGCAGCGCACGATCGATCGAGAATTTTCGCACCCGCTATCCGGAGCGGCCGATGATCGTGCTGCTGTCCGGCACCGACATCTACAAATTCCAGCACAGCCATCCTGAGACGACGCTGCGGTCGATGGACCTGGCCGACCGGCTGGTGTGCCTGCACGATCTCGTCCATCAGGATATTCCGCGCCGGTTTGCGAACAAACTCACCGTCATTCATCAATCGGCGCCGCCGCTCGCCACGCCGCGCCAACCGTCGCGGCGCCGGTTCGACATTTGCGTGGTCGGACATCTGCGGGAAGAAAAGGATTCCCTGCGGACCGCAGAAGCGGCCCTGCTGCTGCCGCCGGAGTCCCGGCTTCGCGTGCTGCACTACGGCAAGGCGCATGACGAGTCCTGGGCGGAGCGCGCGCAGCGGGAAGTGGCGCGCAACCCCCGCTACCAATGGCGCGGGGAGGTTCCGGGCTGGATGGTTCGGCGCGCATTCGCGAAATGCCATCTGATGGTTTTGAGCTCGATCATGGAGGGCGGCGCGAATGTGGTGTCCGAAGCGGTGGCGGCCGGGCTGCCAGTTATCGCGTCGGATATTTCCGGCTCGGTCGGACTGCTGGGATCGGACTATGGCGGCTATTACCCGGTCGGCGACACGCAAGCGCTCGCGGACCGGCTGCGCCAGGCCGAAACCGACCCCGCCTATCTGGAACAGCTTGCGGTGCAATGCCGGCAGCTTGCACCGTTGTTCGATGCCGAGCGGGAAAAACGTGCCTGGCAAGACGTGCTGCAACGACTGCAATAGGCGCCGGTCAGATCAGCACCCGGACCGGCTCCAGCGTATTGCCCTGCGGCAACACGCTGCCGATGATGGCGGTGCGGTCATATCCCAGCTTGCGAAGGTCGGCGACGCAGGCCTCGGCGCGGTCCCCCGGCACGCTGGCCAGCAGCCCGCCCGCCGTTTGCGGATCGAAGATCAGAGGAAACCGTGAGTCCTCACCCACCACGCCAAGATTGGCGATAGCCCGGCGCAGGCGTAAATTCTGCGGCTGCAAGGTGCTGGTGATACCCGCATCGACCGTCTGCTGTGCGCCGTCAAGCAAGGGAATCGCGGCAAGATCGAGTTCCACGTCGACCTCCGACGGCTTGGTCATCTCGACAAGATGGCCGAGCAGGCCGAAGCCGGTGACGTCCGTACAGGCGTGCGCCCCATGCTCGGTCAAACAGATCGCGCCATCCTTATTCGATTGCTGCATCGAATCCAGCGCGCCGCTGATCCACCGGCCTTTGGCCTGCAAACGCATGTCGGCGGCGAACAGGGTGCCGGTACCGATCGCCTTGGTCAGCACCAGCCGGTCGCCGGGCTGCATGCCACCCTTACGCATGACTTTGGCCTGATCGATCAGACCGTTGATCGCAAAGCCGAGCGACAGTTCGGTGCCTTCACTGGTATGGCCGCCGACCAATGCGGTGTTCGCATCCTTCAGCACTTCCATTGCCCCCGCCATCATCTGCGACAGCAAATCCTCGACCTTTTCCTCGATGCCATACGGAATTGTCGCGATGGCGAGGGCCGACTGCGGCTCGCCCCCCATGGCGAAAATATCGCCGAGACTATGGTTGGCGGCAATTTTGCCGAAGACATAGGGGTCGTCGATCATGGCACGGAACGAATCCACCGTATGGACCATGACCTTGCCCGGCGGCACTTCGACCACGGCCGCGTCATCGGGCTCGTGCAGGCCGATCAGCACGTCGTCGCGCGGCACCGGCTGCAATTGCGACAACGCGCGGTTGAGCACGGTGGCGCCGACCTTGGCGCCACAGCCGCCGCAACGCATCGCGATCGCGGAGATCTCGCGGATGACCTCCGCCCCGGCAAGGCCGCGCGGGACAACGGTTTTCTCCTCCGTATCCATCTCAGGCAATTCGTTGAACTTGCGCATGAAGCGCTGATCGATCCAGTCCTTCCAATCCCAGACCCAGGCGCCCTCGACCGACAGCTTGCCGCGCGACGCGACGGCGTATTTGTCGCCGGTGCTGACCAGGCTGAGGAAATCGCGCTGTGGCGCAAACGGCTTGAGCGGCCGGTCGACCAGGGCGCGGCGCAAATTGCGGGTCAGGGGCGGTCCCTGCCGAACCGCAAAGACGCCCGCCTTCGGGCGCGGATGATTGATCATCGCGGCGATATCCCCCGCGCCGAAAATTCCCGGATGCGACACCGACTGCAACGTATCGTCGACACGCATGAAGCCGCGGTCGTCCACGTCTAGTCCGGACTCGCGCACCCAGGAAGCCGCGCCCGCCCGCGTCACCCACAGGATTTCATCGAGCGCCAGGGTTCCGTTCTTGGTCTTGATCTCTCCCGGCGACACGGAGTCCACATGCATGCCCGTATGCAGCGCGATGCCACGCTCACCAAAGATGCGGCGGAACTTCTTGCGCGCCATCGGATTGTGGCCTGTGAGAATTTCCGCCTCTTCGGTCACCAAATGAAAGTCGAGATGATCCGCCGTCCGTCCCTGTGTCGCCAGCAACGTCTTGAGCCGATGCTGCACCGCCAGGATCAGTTCGACCCCGCCCGCGCCGCCGCCGACAACCCCGATGCGGGTGCGGTCCTCGCGCAACAGGATGCGCTCGCGCAGGCGCTCCCAATGGGCGACGAACTTGTTGATCGGCTTGACCGGCACCACGTTGCCGTCGGCGCCCGGCGTCTCCCAGGTTGCCGGCGCCGAGCCGACATTGATCGACAGCAGATCGAAGGGCACCGGCGGCCGATCGCGGCACAGCACAACACGCCGCACTGTATCGATACCGATTGCGTCGTCGTGATAGAAACGCGCGCCGGCGAATTGTGACAGGGGACCGAGGTCGATATGCGTTTCGTCGAAGGTGTAGTGACCCGCAACCAGCCCGGGCAGCATGCCGGAATACGGTGTATGTACGTCGCGGCAGATCAGCGTGAGGCGAACGCCGGGGACCGGCTTCATGCCGAAGGATTTGAGCACGCTCACATGACTGTGGCCGCCGCCGACGAGCACAAGGTCCTTGAGGACCGGGATCGTATCCTGTTTCACGCTGGTTTATCCCTGTTCGATGGTTGTTCTGAGATGGAGCCGTGCCCGGATGGCGCGGGAGAGCGCATCGACGCCGATGTTGAGCAGCGCCGTCAGCAGTATCAGAAACAGCGCGCGATCCGGACGAATATCGGCGAAGGCGCTGTCGATATAGAATCCCAGCGTCGCGATGCCGAGAATGCCCAGAATTGCAGTTTCCCGTAAAATCACTTCCCAGCGATAAAACAGAAACGCCAGCAACTGACCGTACAGTCGCGGCGTGACTTCGTAGGCATAAAGATTGAGGCCGTGCGAAGCGTCGGACCGCAGTTTCATTTCCTCGGTGTAGCGGCCGACCAAGTGGCCGATAATCGCGCCATTATGCAATGCCAGCGCCACGATCGCCGGCAGCATCGACGGCCCCCAAAGCTGAAGGAAAATATAGGCCAGAATGTATTCTGGGGTAGAGCGCACGACGACCAGGAAAACATGTCCGGCCGACCGGCCGAACCGGCCGTAAAACAACGGCGAAATCAACGGAAAGAACGCCAGTGCCAGCATTCCCGACGCGACCAGCGCAATCATGGTGAGCAGCAGCGTATCGATGGCGCCGGGGATCGCTTGTCCTACCAGCAAATGCTCGAACCAGCGCCAAAGCGCCGCCAGCGCCTCGCCATCGATGGTTTCCGCGGTCCGGATCGGGTGCGGTACGATATCCTGGGTGAAAAAGCGCACGATATTCGCGGAGTCGATCTTCGCCGCGCCCCAAGGCAAGACCAGCAGCGAAATTAATATGTAGACCGGCAGCAGCGGTTTCTTCATCCACACCCGCATGCTGGCAATGATCACATAAAACAGGATCAGCAGCGCCGACACTTCCGAATACTGGCCCTGACGAAAGGCGGTCTCGAGATAGAAGCCGAGCGTCGGCAGACCGACAAAGCCGAGCACCGCGCTCGATCGCAAACCGCATTCGAGGCGGTACATGGAGTAGTTTTTAAAATGCGCCCAGACATCGGGCAGGCGCACGAACAGAAAGACCGACGCCCGGCTGCTGCCCGCCGGCACTGCCTGGAGCGGCCGCTTATCCGCCTCTTCCAGAATTTCCGCATAGACCTTGGCAATGATGCCCGCATAGGGAATGGCGATGGCCAGAATGCCGGTCAGCGGCGACAGACCGAATATCTGCAGGAAGATCAGCGCCCAGAACAGTTCGTGGACCGCCCGCACGAACGCGCAGCCGACCCGGACCACCCGGCTGTGAAAGACCAGAGCAAGCAGGAAACCTAGAAAATTGCCGATGGCGACGCCGAGGATTGCGAACGCAACCGTCAGGACCAGTGCCATCCCGAGATTCTCGGTCGCGAAAAAATTCGGCGTGAAAATTCCAGCGACCAGCCGGCCCATCTCGGTCCAGGGATGAACGGTGGTGATCGCGATGTCGGCAACCGCGAGGCAGGCCAGCGCGACCGCCAGAAATATAAGGCTGGTGCGCACGGTTGGGGAACTGCGCCACACCGCCTCCATCGCTGTCAGCCTCCGTAAATCGGCTTCAAATCCGCCGGAGTCATGCCGTCGCAGGTTTCATCGAATACGACACGGCCGTCACGCAGCGCCACGACACGGTCGGAATATTCCAGGGCGAGCGCGGTGTCGTGCATCGCCAGGATGACGGTCTTCTTCGAATCCGCGATGCTTTCGAGAATCGTTCGCGCCTGATGTTCGTCGACGCTGGAGACCGGCTCATCGCCCAGCAGGATCGTTTCCTGCTGGTAAAGCGCGCGGCCGACGGCCGTGCGCTGCTGTTGCCCGCCCGACAGCGTGCCGACGGAGTCGAACAACTTCTCCTCAAGGCCAAGCCGCGCGGCAACCGGCCGTATCCCGTCGACCTCGCTTTGCAGCGGTTTAACGAGATTCGCCAGATTGCGCCAAACCGAATGCTTGTTCAGCCGGCCGATATAAATATTGTGAAATACCGAAAGCGCCTTTACCAGGCCGAAATCCTGCGGCACCAGCGCGGCGTCGCCTTTGACACGCTCATAGAACAGCCGAAGCAGCGTCGATTTCCCGGCGCCGCTTCGGCCGACCAGGGCGACCCGTTCGCCCTGGCGGATGCTCAGCGAGACGTCGTGCAGGATTTTATGGCCGTTATATCCTGCCGTCGCCTCGCGAAGCTCGATCAGGGACATCAGTCGAGCAGACCGATTTCCTTACCCACATCCACGATCGGTTTATAGTCCGCGTTGCTTGCGGGGACGAACTTCGATCTGGGAAACGATTTGAGCAGATCGGGATCGTTGAGCGCCAACAGCGCCTTGCGAACCTTATCGGTAAATCCCGCACCGTACTTCTTGTCCACATCGCCGCGCACCGACCATTGATAGTCGGGATAGGTCGGCGTTTTCCAGATGATCTGAACTTTCTTCGGATCGATCTTGCCGGCTTTGAGTTCGTTTTCCCAAACCTTGTAGTTCACCGCGCCAACCTGATAGGCGCCGGATTGGACCAGCGCGATAGTGCGGGAATGGTCGCCGCTGAATCCGACACGATCGAAGACCTTGGCCGGCGGTTGCTTGAACTGCGTCCGGATGTGGAATTCCGGCATCAAGCGCCCCGATGTCGACCCTTTCGACCCAAAGGTAAACGTC
>Ga0224508_10002387_pt1 | contig 15953 bp, 13 predicted proteins | sample SF_Jan12_sed_USG_4_FD_170157 | JGI IMG/M metagenome (GOLD analysis project Ga0224508, IMG submission 170157) | Sediment microbial communities from San Francisco Bay, California, United States - SF_Jan12_sed_USGS_21 | ecosystem: Environmental > Aquatic > Marine > Sediment | place: USA... | reverse complement strand
GCGATACGGTCAATCGGCTCGAACCCCAGGGCAGCGGCGACCACCTGACCATTGGGCCGAATATCATTATCCGACCAGCCACTACCGGCGGACGGGTTGGATCGACCAGCGCCAACCGGCTGACGACACTGCAGGGCACGATCCTGGCAAACATGCCCGGCGAGGTCATCTCGATTGATGGCCACCCGTTCACCAACGACGGCTCAATCGTCATCGATGCCGGCGCCCAGATTGGCGGTACGACCAACTATGTGCAGGCGGCCGGTGGCAGCGTGGAAGTCGAGATCAGTGGCACGGATACGGCAGATTTTGGCCGCATCGCCATGACCGGCAGTTCCACTTTAACGCTGAACGGCACGCTGGACATCGTGCTTTCCGGTTTCTCGCCATTGGACGGCGATACTTTCGAAATACTCGGCGCCAATTCGCGCAGCGGCACCTTCCCGACCGTAACTGGCACCGATGCCGGCGGGAGTCTGACCTTTGTGCCGATCTACAACGCCAACAACGTGACGCTGGAAGTTCAGTAGAGCTACTTCAGACCGGGCTGGCTTCGCCGGCCCGGTCATTTTCTACTGATCTGACTCTCTACGCAGCCTTTTGTCCTTGCCCAGTCCCCCCGGCTTGACTTTGAGTTTTGGAAAAACCAGCGGGCCTTCGTGCACGGGAAACGGCAACCGGGGCGGTTCTTCGGCAGTCAGCTCCGGCGGCCGGAAACAGCCTTCCTGACAAAAGCCGAAGAGATTGACGCTTACCTGCCCTTCGTTGGTATCGATCAGGAGCGTCGCCCGACTGTCACCGCTCGTGTTCGGGTAAAAAGCCAGTCGGTAGAGTTCCGATTCGCCGGGTCCAATGGTCTGTGGCTGGGTCAGGTCGGAGGCACCGGTGCCAAATTCGCCGCGTAGCACGCGGAAACTATCAGCTTGCGGGCCGACAATAGAAGTACCGGTGCGCCGGAATGTGACCGCGCCGCCATTGATAAGCAGCGCTGCGCGTAACGCCTGGGCGTGGCCTGTTGGGCCGGGTACAGCATTGAAATTCAGATTCTCCGGAAACGGGATGACCGAGGGCGATGCGACCTGTGCAGCCAAACCCATACCAATGGAGCCTGGCGCGTTGCGGATACCTCGATAAGACACGAGCAACTGTGCGGTTTTTCGTCCGATCAGCTGAAAGTTCGGTTGCAGCCTGATTTCCGCGGGAGACCCGCGCGACACAACAAAAGGCGTCGTAACTGACGATCCTCGCTGGATAATCTGTGGCGTGCCGAATCCGCCCGCATCGGGGCCTTGCAGTGTGATCGACTCGACCCGAACGGAAGCAGCGCCAAGGGATTGCAGCATGAATCCATCCTGTGTATCAGGGGTCAGCCCGGTACGCAGCATGCCCAGATCTCGTGTAGCAGGCGCGGCCATCAATCCCGAACCGGAACTGCCAACCGGACTGTCGGCCGAAAGATCCAGTTCAAGGAACAGGTCGCTGGCACCCAAGGTATTCGGCGGAGTCCGTACTCGCGCTTCCCACAAAATCCGGTCGCTATTGCCAATGCGGGCCTGCTTGATCGCCTCGAAGGCGTAGCCGGGTGTAACCCGCAACACATCGGACGCGTTCGGATTACACATGAGAATGTCGAATTCTGTGTTATTGCTGCCCGGCACTACCGTCTCGCAGCGGACAATTCCGGCCTTGAAGGATTCCAGTGGCAAATAGACACCCGCGGCTATTGTGCCTTTGCGTACACGCGCACGAGTTACGAAGATATTCGGGCTGAAATTTTCGTTCCAATCGCCGTCGCTAAGTCCCACTTGCCACGTGAACCAGTGCGTAGTGGAACCGTCATCATTTTGGACGGTTTCGCCGGTGCGCAACATGCGTCTTGAGATCGTGCGCTTACCGTCGACCGGTACAGTCTTGAGATTCGGCAGGAGCTGCCTCGGTGAGTTGTCGACACCCGGCCACAGATCATCGAGATCTATACCGGGGGCCGCACCGGGAGCGACTGAGTAGCTGACGTCCGTCATCAGTTGCCCGCCGTGAAGGTTCACCAGGCAAAAAGGCGGATTCTGGGGATTGGGCGGCACATTGCTACCGACCAGGCTGCGCACGCTGGCATCGCTGCAGTTCATATCGATACGCCGAAGCGTCTGCGAGATCGTGTTCGGACTCGAAGATTCGATACACGACTTCAACGTCACACTGAATTGCTGGGCAAATGTCAGCGCATCGGCGATAGAAGCGTTAGAGAATTCCGGTATTACCTGGCGGGTATCAGGATCATATGCGGGAAACGCATGGCAGGTTCCGATAGTAGCATCGCTGGCAATGACATTACCGGGGTCATCTCGCTCGACGATCGACATGTTGCTGCCGACGAATTCATACGATAGTTGCACAAAACCATCACTCGCTACCCACAAAAAGGGCGCGCGACGCAGCCGGCTGATAAAGGAAGGGTTGCCGGCATCGATCATGCTTCCGCGCACTGGGGTCACATAGCGGCACTCATGACTGGTAGATTGACCGGGGCACTCACCATCAGCGAAATAACTGCCGTTGGCCATCTGATCGGATGCCGCCATGTCGGCACGCAACTTCGGATTGAGATCCAGGGATCCTTCCCGAATCTGTAGCGCTGTTGTGTCTACACACGCGGGCGTAGCAAAGCAGGAAACAACCAGGAACGCACTGACCAGACGCGTTGAGGCATGCATGAACAAAAAACCCCTTGAGTTAGCCGGGACTGGGGCCACATTCGCAATCGGCCCGGTGGCCTTAACATCCTGTGCACCGTCACTTGAAGTATAGGCGCCTGTTCGTATTGCTATCTTGCTGTTATTTAAAGAGATCGAAACTGGAACCGTTCCAGTGGCAGCAGCGGCAGGCCCCGGAGCCTAGCGCTTACATTCTGCGAAGGTCTTCCCTTCTTTTGCGAGCTTCTCCAGCAATGACGCTGGTTCCCAATAACCAAAGCGATCATCGAGCGTGTCATGGTATCGGCAAATCGTGTCGTAGACTTTCTTCAAACCGATCGTATCGGCATAGAACATCGGGCCGCCACGGTAGGGCGGAAAACCATAGCCATTGATCCAGACGATATCGATATCGCTGGCCCGTAGTGCAATGCCTTCCTCGAGGATGCGCGCGCCTTCGTTGATAATCGGGTAAATACAACGGGCAACAATCTCTTCGTCATCTATTTCGCGTTGCTCTATGCCTAAGCGTGCCGCTTCCTGCGCAATCAATGCAGCCACCGCCGGATCCGGCTTCGGCGCCCGGCTGCCGGGTTCATAGCTATAGAAACCAGCGCTGGTTTTTTGCCCGCAGCGGCCCTGGGCCACCAGCTTGTCGGCAATCAAACCGAAACGCTCATCGTCAGGCAGCGTGCCCGCCGCACGCCTTTCCTCGCGTATCTTTGTCCCGACGTCGATGCCTGCAAGATCGTTCATGGCCAGCGGCCCCATCGGCATGCCAAATTCGAAGATGGCCTTGTCGATACTCTCGATGCTGGCGCCCTCGAGTAGCATGAAGCCGGCTTCGCGACCATAGCCCGCAAGCATGCGGTTGCCGATGAAACCATAACAAACGCCACTGACAACACCGACCTTCTTTATTTTCCTGGCCAGCTTCACACAAGTATGCAGGACTTCCTCGGAAGTCCGCTCGCCACGCACGATTTCCAGCAGGCGCATGATGTTGGCCGGACTAAAAAAGTGCAGGCCGATAACATCTTCGGGACGCTCGGTTGCGGCAGCGATTTCATCGACATCCAGTGTAGACGTATTGGTTGCGAGTATGGCACCCGGTTTGCAGACCTGGTCCAGCTTACCGAAGATTTGTTTCTTGAGATCCATATTCTCGAAAACCGCTTCGATGACCAGATCCACATCATTGAGATCGTCATAATCCGTGATCGGCACGAACAGCTTCATTATCTGCTCTAGCTGATCGGCGGTCATTCGCCCCTTCTTTACGCCACGTTCGTAGTTCTTGCGCACCTGGCCCAGACCGCGTGTTATTGCGTCTTCATCGAGCTCGACTACTTTTACCGGGATGCCGATATTGGCGAAATTCATCGCTATGCCGCCACCCATCGTTCCAGCTCCGATGACAGCAATCCTGTCGATGTCTCTCACTGGCGTGTCGTCAGAAAGGCCCGGAATCTTCGAGGCCTGACGCTCGGCAAAAAACAAATGGCGTAATGCCGCCGAAGCGGACGATTCCATGCACTCGACAAACAGCTCCCGTTCCCGGGCCAGTCCTTCTTGAAATGGCAGGCATACTGCTGCCTGCACGGCCTGAATAATTCTGTCTGGAGCGAAATAGCCACGTGCCTTTTTCGCAATTGACTCGCGAAACCTGTCATAGAACGCCTGGTCCAACCCCTCTGCGTCGATGCTTGTTTCGCTGATCTTGCGTGGTGGCGCCTGGCTCGAATGCAAGTCGCGGGCAAACTCTATGGCACCGTCAATAAGATTTCCGGTCGACAGTCTGTCGATAGCACCATTGTCAGCAGCGACCGCCGCCGTAACCGGGTTGCCCGAAATCATCATTTCAAGAGCCGGCAGTACGCCAATCAAACGCGGCAGACGCTGAGTACCGCCAGCGCCCGGCAACAATCCGAGCTTTACTTCCGGCAAACCGACTTTTGCAGATGCCGCGGCGATTCGGTAATGACAGCCCAGTGCAACTTCGAAGCCACCGCCGAGCGCCGTTCCATGCAACGCGGCTACAACCACTTTGGGCGAATCCTGCAACGCGTTGACTACCGTGTTGAGATCCGGCTCCTGGGGTGGCTTGCCAAACTCCTTGATATCGGCACCGGCGATAAAGGTGCGGCCAGAGCAGGTCAGAATAATCAACTGAATTTCGGGATCGGACTGCGCCTCTGACAGTCTCTCGACGATGCCCTGGCGAACCGCGTGTGACAACGCATTGACTGGTGGGTTGTCGACCGTTATGACGCCAAACTCGCCCTGGCGTCGCAGTGAAACGACCTTAGTCATGTCAGATTTTCCTGGAATGATTCTGTATCCTCATTGTGGGCCATGGAACCGCATCGGGCCATACTGTTCCGCCTGCGTTATTGCTGCAATCAGGCAATCAGGCTGGAAATCAGATCTTCGTAAGCCAACCGGCGCTGTCGGGACGGCGACCACTGTGTATATCCATTAACAGTGTACGCAAGCGTTTTGTATTGGCCCCGATTTGGCCGCCATTGACCGGGTATTCATGCGTACCATGCAGTAATGCGCCAACTCCGGCCAGCACGGCTGCGGTACCGGACAACGCCGCTTCACCGGTCTTCACCCACTCGAGCATTTCTGCAATATCGATGTCGCGCTCTTCCACGCGGTAACCCGCTTGTCGTGCAAGCTCGAGTATCGACGCGCGGGTAATACCGGGCAGTATCGATCCGTCCAGCCGTTTGGTAATAACAGCCTCGTCGTTTAACAACAGAAAATTTGCCGCGCCCGTTTCCTGTACGTCACCATTAGGACAGAACAAGACCTGATCTACGCCGTGATTTTCCTTTGCCTGCATAACGTGCCGTAATGCGGATGCATAATTGCCACCGGTTTTCACCTCGCCGAATTCCGGTGTCGTCCGCATTTGCCGGTCTTCCAGCCATAAACGCAAAGGATTCTCGCCTGCCTGAAAATACTCGCCAACCGGCGAGGCCAGTACGTATAACAACGCGTCATCGCTGGGTCGCGCCGCGCTGCCGATATTCGGATCGACACCAATCAGGACCGGACGCAGATATAGCGCCGACGGATACGCGGGTACTTCGTCGCGTGATGCTGCAACCAGCCCGCAAATCGTCCGACTCAGGTGTTCTTCATCCGGTTCGGGCAGACAAAGCAATCGTGCGCTGTTGCGCATACGCTCAACATGCCGGTCCAGGCGAAAGATATGCACGCTACCGTCTTCGTGACGATAAGCCTTCAATCCCTCAAAGCAGGTACTGCCGTAGTGCAGGACATGTGCTGCTGGATGCAACAGCAGTTTCGCAACGGGAACAATTTCGCCCGGTGTCCAGCACCCATTCCTAAAGCTGCTCGTGGCGTAGTGACTGGCAAATTTGGAGCCGAACTGTCCGGCCATGACTCTCCCTCATTCCTGGCTGGCAAGAGCATAGCCAACCTTGGCAGGTAATTCGAACCTCCTGGCTAATTTCCGCGGCCCGGTGCCAGTAGACAAACGCCCGCCGGAGTGGACGAGCCACCCCGACGGACGGGCGGGATCGTCGCCTAGGCGACTTTCACGATATGACGTTTTTCCGGTTTAGCTTTCGGCAGGGTAATCTCAAGCATGCCCTCTTTGAGGGTAGCCATCACCTTATCGGGCTCTACTTCAACCGGCAGCACGATCGTACGTGCCAACTTGCCTGTACCAAGCTCGCTACGGAAGAAATTCTCAGTGGTTTCTTCGTCTTTGAACGATCTATTTGCTTCTACGGTCAGATATTCGCCTGAAATGGCAATGTGAATATCCTCTTTTTTCACTCCGGGAAGCTCTACACGAATTGCCAGGTCACGGTCCCGATCGAGCATATCGAAACGCATGTCGAAAGGCTCCATCATGCTTTCAAACTCGGTCCACGGCCGTTTTCCAAAGAACGGATCGCCTGAACCCATCCAACGGCGCGGCAGGAAGTTCTCGAAGAAATCCTCCATGCCGTGTGCAAATGGGGTTAGCGCCCGTTTCACGCCAATCTCTGATCCCATTTTGGGCGTGATTTTGTGAATTTTTGACATTGAATTAACTCCTCTGTCTGCGTGGCGGGTAACATCCCTGCCACCACTGCTTATGGTCAGTCCGGTTTCGGGCGGGGGCAATTCGGAGTTGTACTTATTGGGTCCGCCGCCGGGTTCGCCTGCCCCCGGAAGTGCTTTATTATGGAGCCTGCCTCGGTGTGACGGCGGTTCGGAGGGTTTGTGGTGAGTGAGCTGGACGCAAATATTCTTATCGGGGAACGCGAGATAGCGCGTCGAGTGGATGAGCTGGCGACGGAAATTTCGGCAGACTATGCCGACAAGGCGCCGTTGGTCCTGCTCGGTGTCCTGAAAGGCGCATTTATATTCCTCGCCGACCTGTCACGGCATCTCAGCATTCCACGCACCGTGGAGTTTATTGCTGTCTCCAGCTACCATAGCAGCAGCATCTCCACTGGCGCTGTGCGACTGGTCATGGATGTGCGTGAAAGCATCGAGAACAAGCACGTACTTATTATTGAGGACATTGTCGACTCCGGGCACACGCTGAACTATTTGACGGGAATGCTCCGAACACGCAATCCCGCTTCGCTGCGCACCTGCGCCCTGCTACAGAAATCCGGTCGCGCCCAGGTCGATGTAACTGTTGACTATGTCGGCTTCAATATCGCCAACGAATGGGTTGTCGGTTATGGGCTCGATTACCTGGAAAAGGATCGCACGCTGCCTTTCATCGGTGCTATCGACATCCGGGATAAAGACTAGTAGCGGGCCAGCCGCATATTGGCTGCAGCAGATGCCCGGGAGAACAATGCAACGCAACAAAACCGTAGATGGCTACATTGAGAGTTCCGTGCAGTGGCAAGATGAACTTGCCAATCTCAGAAAAATTCTAAACGCGTGCAGGCTCGATGAGACCGTTAAATGGGGTGCGCCCTGTTATACCTGGGAGGGCAAGAACATAGTCGGAATCGGTGCGTTCAAGTCCTACTTCGGACTGTGGTTCTTTCAGGGCGCGTTGCTCAGGGACCCAGATGGCGTCTTGGTCAATGCTCAGGCTGAAAAAACCAAAGCGATGCGTCAGTGGCGCTTCCAGTCGATAAACGACATCAAGGTGGCGTCGATAAACGCATACATAAAGGAGGCCATCGAACTGGCCAGATCCGGCAAACAGATAAAGCCGGATCGCAACAAGCCAATTTTGGTTCCACCGGAATTGAAATCGCGACTGGCTCAGAACAAGAAAACCGAAGCGGCATTCAAAGCTCTTAGCAAGGGTCGGCAACGCGAATACGCTGACTATATTGCCGAAGCAAGGCGGCCCGACACAAAAACAAAACGACTAACGAAAATCCTGCCGATGATCGCAACCGGCAAAGGCCTGCACGACAAATACCGCTAACGCCAGGAAAACCCCGTATTTTCTCTCGCCCATGTTCGAATCTATCGGATACGTGCACGTCCGACATAGTTCGAATCTTCGCCAAACCAGATTTCCCGCGTCGCTGGATGAAAATACATGTGCCTGATTGAGCCCAGTGCCTTGGGCACGTCGGTAACATGTACAAACTGCTCTGCGGAAGTATCAAAAGTACTGAGCCGGTTAGGCGAACCGCCTTCAGCGAGCCAGATCCTGCCGCGGTCATCGAGCGCAGTCCCATATGGCCTGGCACCCTCCCCACCCGGCATCGGCCATTCACTGACCTCGCGCGTTTTTGGATTGAAACGACCCAGGACGCCTTTCGCATAATCGCCATACCAGATCAGTCCATTCGCAGTGATCTCCAGACGTCGCGGACGCGTCTCCGCGCGCGGCAAATCCACAAGCTCCAGTTGCATGGTCTCGGGATCTACGGTAGCCAGTTTGTTTGTCCCGAACAAAACAATCCAGGGGTGATCATCGGGGCCCACTTTGATGCCATACGGGCGTGAAGATGCCACCGGAATTTCTATCACGTCGACTGTGCCCGATTGGGTGTCAAGTCTGCCGACATGGTTTGACCGTTGCGCCGTAAACCAGATATTCCCGATGGAATCGAATACCAGAGTATGGGGATCCGTGACCGGCTCAGGCATCGGGTATTTATGTACGGCACCAGTTACCGGATCCATCTGGCCGATGTACGGCAGAGTATTTGCCGCATACCAGACACCATCATCAGCAGCGATAATCAGATTATGCGGGCTGGCGCCATCTGCCAGGTCGAATTTCTTGAACTTGCCGGTTTCCGGAACCAGATAGGCAATATAGGCACCTGCCTGGCCGCAAAACCAGACGCGACCCAGCGTATCCACGAACGGATCTCGCGGTCGCGTTTTTTCATAAGGCACCTGCCACTCCGTTATATCGACAGAACCGTTCTCAGCGACCAGTTCTTTTTCTTTTTCCGAATCGGCCTGACAACCCGATGCAAGACTCAAGACAATTGCGCCAAATGTGATTGCTCGCGATTTCATTGGCTTCTCCTGACATCCGGATCGTGAACCTGCCGGGATGATATCAAGGCAACCCGGGATTTACCCGGCCACGCCCGGCGTGTGAACACGTGCCGATTATCTAGCCGTAACGGCCCTCGATATAGTCGGCAGTCTCTTTGTTTTCCGGGGTCACAAACATCGTATCGGTTGCGGTGTGCTCGACTACCTTGCCCATCAGCATAAATACGCATTCTTCACTTGCGCGTCGCGCCTGGGCCATATTGTGGGTAACAATCAAGATCGTGTAGTCACCGCGCAGCTCCCAGATAAGTTCCTCTACGGCTTCGGTACCTTTGGGATCGAGCGCTGAGCAGGGCTCATCCATCAGCAAGACCCGGGGCTTGACGGGTAAGAGGCGGGCGATACAGAGTTTTTGTTGCTCCTCGAGAGACAGACCGATCGCCGGTTGATTCAGACGATCCTTCACTTTGTCCCACAACAGCACCTCGCGTAACGCCTTTTCCACCACATCATTCTCGGCGGCCTTGTTGGCCTCGTGAAGACGATGACCAAACAAGACGTTATCGCGTATTGACAGCGGCAGCGGATTGGGTCGCTGAAATACCATGCCAACTTGCTTGCGAACTTGCAGGAGCTCGACATCAGGGGCAAATATATTGTTACCCATCACATCAATGGATCCGGCAATACGCACATACCCCAGGCGTTCATTGATACGGTTAACACTACGCAAGAACGTCGATTTGCCACAACCGGACGGCCCGATCAGCGAAGTAATGATGCCGTTGCGTACATTCAGATTGATATCAAACAACGCCTGGAAGGTGCCGTACCACAGGTTCAGATCCCGGGTGCGAATTGCAGCTGGCGCCGCGTTCGATTCTTGTGTCGCAAACTCAGCCAAAACGCCCTTCCACATAGTCCCGCGTGCGCTGGTCCCGCACCTCGCCAGTAAACAGGTCCTCCGTTACTCCGATCTCGACACAGCGGCCATCCAGAAAAAATGCCGTACGGTCCGCCAGACGACGTGCCTGCTGCACCAGATTGGTCACCAGGATAATGGTCATCTCCTCACGCAGCTGCTTCAGGACGTCTTCAATCCGCATCGTCGTTACCGGATCTACCGCAATCGAAAATTCATCGAGCATCAATACCTCGGGCTGTTGGGAAAGCGCGCGGGCAATAGTCAGGCGTTGCTGCTGGCCACCCGAAAGCAGGCTACCGAGTGTATCGAGACGATCCTTGACCTCATCCCATAGAGCGGCCCGGCGCAAACAGCGTTCAACGATGACATCGAGCTCCGCGCGGTTGCGCTGCCCACCCAACCTCGGTGCCAGCGCGACATTGTCATATACATTCATGGGCAAACCGACCGGCAGCGGAAATACGACGCCGATACGCCTGCGCAACGCATACACGTTGCGCAGCCCGCGCGTATTGCGGCCACTAAAGTGAATGTCGCCGCCTACTTTCATCTCCGGATTAAACATGTCCATGCGGTTCAACGCCTTGAGAAAAGAAGTCTTACCGGCGTTGGCGGGGCCGATGACGCCAAATATCTCGTTTTCCCGGATATCGAGATCGACACCGCTCAGCGCTGTTGCATCGCCGTAAGCAATTTCCAGATTGCGAACCGAAACTTTTGCATCGGCCCCGGTAGTAACTGCGTTTACCATTTCTTTTTGCCTCGCAGATACATGCGTAAAGCAATGGAGACGCTATTCATTATCAGGACAATACCGATCAGCACGAGCGCGACGCCAAACGGGAGATGTTCCGGCATGTCGGGAACCTGCGTCGATACCACAAACAAGTGCAACGACAGTGCCATGGTCTGATCCAGAACACCCTGTGGCAGAAACGGCAGAAAAAAGGCGGCGCCTGTAAACATGATCGGCGCAGTCTCGCCGGCGGTACGTGAGACCTCGAGAATAATACCCGTGAGTATTCCGGTAACGGCATTCGGCAGCACAACACGGCGGATGGTTTGCCAGCGGGTCGCCCCCATGTTCCAGCAGGCTTCGCGAAAAGCCTGCGGTACAGCTTGCAGCGACTCACGAGTGGCAACAATGACCACCGGCAGGGTCATGATGCCAAGTGTCAGGCTGGCGGCCAGAATACTGGTGCCAAAGCGGAAAAAAATCACAAAGGCACCAACGCCAAACAGGGCGTGCACGATGGATGGCACACCGGCAAGATTAATGATGGCAAGATTGATAATACGGGTGAACACATTTTCCGGCGCGTATTCGCTGAGATAAATCGCGGCAGCAACCCCCAACGGCACGGAGAACAGCAGCGCCACCAGCACCAGCCAAATAGTCCCAAGCAGTGCCGGAAAAATTCCGCCGGCTGTCATGCCATTAGTCGGCTTGGTGAATAGGAAATCGATGGACAATGCCGGACCGCCCTTAACCACCAGCGTAGTCAGAATAATCAACACCGGCAGGACCAGCAGCAGGGTCATGATCCCGAACAACACGAAATACAATTGCTGTATTCGGCGATCCTTGTCGTTTTGTCCTGAGGCTGCAAACATCATGCTATTTATTCCTGATCCCGCGCACTATCAGGTCCGCGGTCAAGTTGATTACGAAAGTAATCGCGAACAGGAATATGCCGATAGTAAACAGAGCCTGATAATGCGGCGAACCCACGGCCGTTTCACCAAGTTCGGCAGCTATTGTTGCCGTTAAGGCACGAACTGAATCAAAAATGCTGGTTGGAATATTGACGGAATGACCGGTCGCCATCAGCACCGCCATAGTCTCGCCAAAGCCCCGGCCGACACCCAGCAGTACCGCACCAAGCAGGCCATTCTTGGCTGCCGGCAAAACGACTTTGGCGATAACCTGCCAGCGGGTTGCACCCATGGCCTCGGCCGCCTCGCGATAACGGTCTGGCACGGCTTTCAACGCATCCTCGGCAATAGAAGTCATTATCGGCGCAGCCATCAAACCGAGAATGATCCCGGCATTGAGTACGTTCAAACCGACCGGGACATTGAACCACTCGATAATCAGCGGGTTCATTATCGACAGGCCGATAAAACCCCACACTACTGAAGGAATAGCCGCAAGCAGTTCAACGAGTATCTTGAGTACTTCACGCACGCGCCCGGTCGCGAACTCGGCGATAAAAATTGCCGCTCCGAGGGAAAACGGAATTGCCACTAGCATAGCCAGTCCCGTCACACTCGCTGTGCCGGCAACCAGCGCCAGAATTCCATAGGTAGGGTTTGACTCCGAAGTCGGACGCCAGTTTTGCGACAAAAAGAACCCGCTTACATCAAACTCAGTCGCAATAAATGAAAATCCCTCACGGGTTATAAAGACAAAGATCCCAATTATGAAAACGATGGCGGAGATGCCACCGATAAATACAACCGCCTGAACGAGACGATCTATGTACCAGTCACGATTTCGCCGATCGAAGTCCGTTACGCTGCTTCGGCTCATGAGGAACTACGCCGCTCAGGCGCTCTCGTCCCCCGCGATCACGCCAATCAATTCGTCGATCTGATTCTTGAGGTAACGGTAAAGTGCCTCATAGCTGCCCGGCCCAGCTTCACTCACTGCGGAATCGACTGGCCAATCAATGGCTGCGGTGTGAAACGGAACTTCGTTGACATGTTGCGAGACCGGCCCGTCGAGACTGATCAGGACATCCATTTCCTGCAGCTCATGCTGTCCGGATCGCAGACGATCCACCTTTAGTTGTTGTACGTCGATTCCGCACGAATCGAGAAAGTCGACAAATCCGGTTGCAAGGTCGGCTGCCGGTTCGCGTGCGGCGCTGAGATACGTAGCGACTTCCGGATGACTCTTGCGAGCTATACCCTGTGCCATCAGGCTGCGCTCGTTGTTGTCACCGTCAACAAACAGGATACGAAACCGTTTTGTTTTTTTACTCTGTCCGGCGACCGCGAACACGGTCTGTTCGCAGATATTCTTTGCCTGGTCCGAGATACGCTTTAGCAGGCTAAAAACCACAAATGCGGCGACAATCTCGCGGGGACTACGCTTGCTTTCGGCGCCGGTCAACTCCGCATAAATATCATCCATCATGTTTTCGATATTTTCGCTCAGCGGAATACTGGCCGCTGCGGCATCGGCATTATGTGCAACAAACACATCGATAGCCTGGTGCAGGATTCGCTGTGATTCGTCTGAAACGCGATCAAGTTCGCGCGCGAGGCGTCCGCTTGGCGGGGAAGTAAGTTGCAGTGACTCACGCGATATCGTGACCGCGTAGTCGCCGACACGTTCGAGCGCAACATTGAGGCGAATTACTGCCGAGATCAGCCGCAAGTGACCCGCACCCGGCAGATGCCGGGCTATGAACGCATGGCAAAGACGATCGATCTCCCGCGACGCCCGATTGATTCGGTTGTCGCCCAACACTGTCATGTTGGCGAGCTGCCTGTCGCCATCCAGCAGTGCCCGCATGGCGTCTTTGAGTGAACGCTCGACCATCGCAGCCATGGTGCGAATGCTGATATGGATTCGATCGAGATCACTCGCGAGCCGTTCTTCGTAATGGCTCATGTCTATACCTCCCGGCCGGCGGATAATGGCGGCGTCTGGTCACGCCGCCGGCGACTGGCCGCTATTTCTTTCTCAATCGCCGCAGCTTACACCACGAACGGGCGCGTAGCCTTTCTTCAGAATTATGCACTGACCGACGTCGGAAAGGATCCAGTCGAGATAGGTCTTGATATGACCTTCAGGTTCGCCATTTGTATACATGAATAGCGGCCGCGCGATCGGATAGCTGCCATCGCTTGCGGTCGCGACGGTGGGATCAACACAGGATTTGCCTTCCTCACTGGTCACACAAATCATGCCCACGTGATCCGTCGAGTAAGCCAATCCACTGTAACCAATTGCGCACGGTGTTTTTTCGACGAGATCGACGACATCTTTCGAACCGTGCATATCGCGCGTTCCAAGCCGAAGCTCCCGTTCCTTGCCGAGTACCGCTCCGCGGAAATAAGCGTACGTACCGGAGTTGTTCTGGCGGCTGACCAATACCATCTCCTGGTTCCTGCAACCAGGAACCTCGATGCCGAGGTCACTCCAACTGTCGACTGAACTACCATCGCCATAAATCTCGGCCAGCTGAGCCAATGTCAGCGATCCGAGCGGGTTGTCCTTGTGAACGAACACCGCCAGTGCGTCATAACCCACGATGTGTTGCTTTGGATCCTGTCCGGAGGACTTTGCCAGATCGATCTCCTTGGTTTTCATCACCCGGCTGGCATTGGCAATATCAACAGTGCCATTAATTAACGCCGCGATACCGGTGCCCGAACCGCCGCCAGAAACGGCGACGACTACGGCTGAGTCGATCGTCTGGTACGCCTCGGCCCACGCCTGTGCAACGTTGACCAGCGTATCGGAGCCTTTATTTTGAATTACCTGGCGGCGTTCGCCACCACCACAGCCGGCGGCCATAACAGCCAGAACCAGCATCATGCACACACGCACAGAAACGCGCACATCGAACATGTCAGTCTCCCCCGTAGATATCGTTAACGCCAGATCTCCGATTGAAGCCTGGCAGAGCGGTCATGGTACTGACACAATGTTACCGAATCGTGACAGATTCGTTGCCGTAAAAATAGTGTTAATTCAAGCCATTAGAGCGGGCGTGCTCTTATTCCCCGGTGGCAGCGCCCACCCTGCGTGACGTCGTCTCAGGCAGGTTCTCGCCGCGGGTGATGCCAAATACTTCGCGTGGGTCACCCTTGAAAACTCCGCTCAGGCGATCAATGACAACGGTTACGACCTCGTGGAGTGCTTTTTCCTTGTCCATGTTCGATACGATCGGCACTTCGCAACGGTCAGCCTCTGACAACAGGAAAGATTGCAGCCGCCAGATGGAATCGAATTCTCTCAAATAACGCCGTGCGCGTCGGCGTGGCGCCTGCGTGCCACGACCCTTGATGCGCTTGCGTAACTCTTTTTGCTTGAGCACAGCCAGCACGACCGGCACGACAATGGCGTCATCCAATCCACGCAGACTCTCCGCAAACGCCGGCTGCACATGTACGCCTTCGAGTATTAGCGCCACTCGTTCGGCACGGGCACGGTTGAGTACGGCGTCACTGGCAACAGAAAGCAACTCGGCCTGGCTCTGATACCCATCCGCAATCAGCGCATCGGGATCAGCATGCCGATCATCGGCGAAGGGCAGCTTGCGCCAGGCATTGAACGACGAGGTATGCAGCACCGGCAGCATGCGCTCCGGTGTCATCGTTCGCATTACTTCGCGCAGCATGTCAGTCGACTGTATGCGCACGATATCGAGCTTGTGCGCCAATGCAGTCGCCAGCGTGCTCTTGCCGCAACCGATGGTGCCACCGATCAGGATCAGCAAGGGCTCGCCACTATGTACGAACTGAAACCAAACGAGGTAACGCTTTGCCGCCTTTGCGCCGAGACTTTTTTCCAGTGCAAGATACGTCAGATGGCTCAAGCGACACGTCGGAACCCGGGTTACGCCTTTTCTGAGAAGATGCTCGTAAACGCGGGACGTAACCGGCGCCGCCTCACGTGTGGTCAGGCCGCTGGCCTCGAGGAATTGCATGTGACGACCGCGCGAGAAGGGCGTAATCACGCCGTCACCGCTTTCCACCAGGATTGTTGCCGGTGCACGTTGTCTTAGCGCACGGTAGCGTTCCACGACCCGGGGGTCGTAACGTTCTTCGAGCAACCCGGCCACGCGCTGGCGCAGTTCGTCGGAACCGATCTCGGAATCACCGAGCTTCTCTCGCATTACCGAGGCGAGATCGTA
>Ga0224508_10002386_pt1 | contig 15960 bp, 18 predicted proteins | sample SF_Jan12_sed_USG_4_FD_170157 | JGI IMG/M metagenome (GOLD analysis project Ga0224508, IMG submission 170157) | Sediment microbial communities from San Francisco Bay, California, United States - SF_Jan12_sed_USGS_21 | ecosystem: Environmental > Aquatic > Marine > Sediment | place: USA... | reverse complement strand
TCTTCCCCTTGGTATTCAGAAATGTTGGCGACAATGGATAGCCCAATCGGCAACATCACCATCGACGTCGCCGTATTACTCACCCACATACTCAGAAAAGCGGTGACCAACATGATGCCAGCGACTAATCTGCTGGGGCTGCTTCCGACGATACTCATCACCGTGAGCGCGAGTCGTCGATCCAGGCCCCAAACATTGATAGCGCGCGCCATGAGAAACCCGCCAAGAAAAAGAAATATCAATGGATGGGCGTAATTTGCCGCAGTGGTTTCAATACCGCTTAATCCGAGTAGTGGGAACATAACAACCGGCAATAATGCCGTTGCCGCCAGAGGTAACGCCTCGGTCATCCACCAAATAGCCATCCAGGCACCAACACCCGCAATCCACCAACCCTGCTGGGATAATTCCGCTGGCGGTGGACTCATAAAAACAATTAACGCCGCCACGGGACCTACAAAAAGACCGATTAATCGATGACGCGGGAAATTGTAAAATTGGTCGCGTTTAGCATTCATACTGATCTTGTTCCAGCTACATACTGACCCTGACACTCACTACCAAAATTGACCCAGGTCGGAAAAACTCAAATTGGATTGACTAAACTTGGCACTAATCGTGAAACCTACACGAAAAAAGCGATGTTTTACATAATACGTTTATTTGTATTTTTGTCGATCATCTTCGTCGCACCATTAGCCGGTGTGTGGCTCTCCGGACAAGCCGTATTTCCCTATCTCGAGATGCCACCAATACCTAATATGCGAGACTCGGCCGATTTCTCGTGGATTACCTTCGGCGTGATTTTGATCTTGATCGTATTGGTCGTAGCACCATTTCTTTTTAGAATTTATCGTCATGCCAATTCAATTCATTCTACGGATAAGAAATACGGATTTCCCGCGTGGGGTTGGCTTGGTGTGATCTGGCTTACCGCTGCCTGGATATTGGCCTGGACCCGTTTTGAGTGGTTTATGCCGTTGCAGGAGTTCACATTTACACCTTTGTGGCTCGGATACATAGTGATCATTAATGCGCTCACCTACCAGCGAGCCGGTCGTTGTATGCTGACTCATCGAACACGTTATTTGCTCAGTTTGTTTCCGTTAAGCGCAATACTATGGTGGAGTTTTGAATACCTCAATCGCTTCGCCGGTAATTGGCACTATGTCGGTATTAGTGATTTCAGCGCTTGGCGTTATTTCATTTTCGCAACCATGCCGTTTAGCACCGTACTCCCGGCGGTGCTGGGGACTACTGAGTGGTTGACAACATTCCCAAAAGTCAGTGCAGGATTGAATGATTTTTTCGCGCTACCAATACCACGGACATCTCATAGCTCATGGATTCTCATTGGTGCATCCATACTCATGTTGAGCGCACTAAGTATCTGGCCGGAAATACTATATCCGCTGCTATGGCTTGTCCCAATTGTGTTAATTGTGGGGTTACAAATCGCATTTGGTACACGTGAATTGTTAGAGCAAATCGAACAAGGAAATTGGCGTCAAGCGTGGTACGCTTCGCTGGCCTGCCTGATTTGTGGTGGCTTTTGGGAAATGTGGAACATACGCAGCCTGGCCCACTGGGAGTACAGCATCCCGCATGTACAAAGCTTCCACCTTTTTGAAATGCCGATACTGGGTTACGCCGGTTACCTGCCTTTTGGTTTAATTTGCGTATTGTGGGTGCAATATATCCTGGATGACGAAAACCCCGAACACCCGAAAAGATATTAATCCGCCCACGCAGCACATCGTGTCGAAGTAAAATGCTTATGCAAATATCGATTGCAGATGCGAGATCAGTTTTGCCGCGGCACCGCCTTTGTCTCCTTTGTCTTTGACATCCTCAATAGCGATATCAAGCGTCTCACGAATCTCCTCGTTACTGAGAACATTCTTTCGATGTAACTCTTTTATCAATGCATCACATACAGCGAGCGCGGCTAATCCCGCGGTTCCCGCAACATCTGCTTGTTTCATTTTTAAGAACCTCTTTAGTGGTAGTGTCAACCGGTCTTCAAAGTGAAAACTATTCAATAATGTATTCGATGTTAATTCGACTAACAAAGCCATAGTAACGCTTTAATGGCATTACCTATTGATTAAAATCAACAAACGTTCGCCCGGCCTGGAAGTAAGCAAGGGTTTCATGAGTCTCTTATGCACTTGGAGTGACGATATATATGAGGCCCGCGGTGATCGTTGCCACCAGCAACATCCGAAGACCGGACCACAACCAGAACACACCACTGACCCTGCCGAGAAATACACCCAACATAAAGATCACAAACGCGGCAACGATGATCGCGGTTTCTACGGGCGCAATGGCAAGACCGGCGAACGAATACTTAAGCCATAAAGGAGTCATAATGATAAGCGAAAACAACAAGGGAGCCAGACCGTTAACGAACGCGACGACAAATGGCAACATGCGTGCCGCCCTGCCGTAGGCTGATTCTTCCAGATCAGCCAACATCGCGCGTTCAAGTTCGCGCAACTCTGCTTGTTTTTCCGCGGCTTCGCTATAATAGGCGCTGGTAATCCCACTCATACCCAGAGCGATTGCTACCGCAAGACAAGCGTTAATCATCGAGAAAAGGCTTACCTCGTCACTCATATAAAAGCCGACCAGTAACCCCAATATGGTCAAAGCGCCATCAAATCCATTAACAACGAAGTAGCGCCGTAAAATGAGATGCGCACGGGTTATCCGCAATAGTACGGTCAATTGCGCAAACACAGTCTTGTATCAGCCTGTCAATCAGGATCAGATGGGCAATTTTCCACTTCGACTTCGTCGACACTGTGCACCGAACCGCCCATAGCCGAAATAACATCGACAATGGAATCGTAGTGTAAGTCCGCACCGCTTATGTCAATAACGACAGTTTCCGTTTTTTCATCTACACCGCTGACCGTCAAGCGCACCTGAGCTCCATTTGTTTTTTCAGCGATATTGCTTGCGAATTCAAGCCCATTCGGTTGATGTGGCTTTAACACATCGAGTACGAATCTCTTAACGTTAATCATTTGCCAGGAAATATTTTAGGGAATAATTTTTTTTCAGTGGATACTGTGTCTTTGTTGACCCCACTTGCCGGTTCTGCCATTGAAATTCAACATACGCTTGTTTGTAAGTACCAGGGCAGCGTAATCCTGCACCGACAGTTGTTTCGGTTTTTCGTCGACAATGACCGATAGCGTTCGCCATCCTATCGACACGCTATAACCCAGCAATCGCTCATTGGTAACGACGATAATCACGGCGTTACCTTCCGCTTCTTCAACGATTTTTTCCTGCGGTTTTATTTTCAACTCGTCAAAACGACTGAATCGAGTATTCGAAGCGATTAGCCGGTTCTTTTCTACAATCAAGTGCACTTGTTTAGGTACCACATCCTGGGCATGCGCTGCATTACACAAGGCAACGGCGATAGTAACTATGAACACCCAACTTGTACGCCGCGAAAAAATATGTGTCCGATTTTGTTTGTACATAGAATTATTGCATCAATCCTAATAGTTCGTATAAGCGTAACGAAGTTTATTCTTCATAAAGTTGACGAATATCAACAATAGCCATTGCTCCGAACATTACGATTCGCAGGCCAAATCGAACAAACAGGCCAATTGATGAATCCAATTCTAACAGTCGAATTCACCGCCAAAATTGGTGACGTAGAAATAAAAGAAGAGAGTGTGACCCTGCACGGAGCGGAGGAGTTCTTTGCATTTATTGCCCCAGGCGGTGGTTGCGACGCCATTCCATCGGAAGTGGACGAGATCAAAATGGTGTTTTTACCGCCCTCTCATCGCAACACGCAAAATCCGTTAGCCGACGCCCCGGTTACATTGCAACTCGGCATGGTGTTTTTTAACGGCTCGCTCTCGGTCATCGCGCAAATCATGGAGCAGCTTCTTGACAAGACCGGACGGGGCGAACTCGCACCCTCTTTTCTAACCGTGATCGGCACGGCTACTTGACGTCCTACGACTTAACTAAATCAGGCTCGCGGCAGTGTTGCAAAATATACCGCCGCGCCTGGTCTCGCAATGCGACCGCATCGGCCCATTGCCCATCATGGCCGTCCGATGATTTAGAGGGATAAATTGATTCTCCAATATTGACGGACACGCTTCCCCGTCGTGGAAACCAGGAGTCGGCGCGTAATATGTGACGTGTTCCGCGAATTGCGACAGGAATAACAGGAACTTCGTTCTCGACCGCTGTTACAAATGCCCCCATATGGAATGGCAATAATCCCGGCATTCGCTTAAACGTCCCTTCCGGAAAAAACATTACAGCGTTTTTGTCACGGGCCGCCAGCGCGATGTTTTTTGCATCGGCGGCGGCCTTTTGTTTATCCAGTCGCTCGACAAACAGCACACCGATACGTTTTAAAAATCGATAAACCGCGGGCTTTTGTTTTAACTCGGCCTTGGCAACGAAACTGAACGGGTGCGGTATTGTGCCGACCAATACATACCCATCTAGATAACTGGCATGGTTTGCGACCAACACACACGGCTTATTGGGAAGCACTTGTTCGAGACCCTCAACATGGAATGGAGTGCCCGTTATTCCGGCCAGTATGCGTACGGTATTGTGCATGAATCGCCAACGCAAACGGGGTGTCGGCAACATATACAAGGCCAGCCAGGTAACTCCGGCAAGCAATACAAAACATACCCAGCACCAGGCAGCATACAAATGGTTGATGATTAATCTGCCTGCACGTAAAAGCTGGGGTTTTGTTCCGCGAAATCCGAGTTGCGTTAACTGCCACCACAATGCGGGCCGCACTTTTCCAATAGCGTTTTGCTCAAAAAGCGCACGGCAATCACTACGGCGCAGCTTGCCACTGGATGTTTTCAGCACCGTACCCGCCGGTGCCAGCACAACTTCATCAGGTGGTGTGCCGACGAGATCATTCGACAAGGCGGTGATTTTTTCGCGCAAGACAATCCGATCCGCATCGTCGTTTTTTCTTGTTTCGGCAACTACGATCAACCGCTCGGTGCCTGAATCGGGATCGTCGCTGCCAAACACCGCAACACGTCCTGTACGCACGCCTTCAATGTGGCCCAACGCTTCCTCCATCTCTTCCGGGTATATGTTGCGTCCCGCTCGAATAATGATGTCCTTCTGACGCCCGGTAATAAAAATATCCCCGTTTACCGTGTAGGCGCGATCCCCGGAATCCAACCATCCGTCATGAAACAAACTTCGCGTTACTTCTGACTGACGATAGTAACCGCTGGTTGCAGAAGGACCGCGAAACTGTAGCCGCCCTTCTTGCCTGTCCGGTAATTCACGATCCTGATCGTCAACGATACGAATCTCATGATTCGACAACGGTTGTCCACTCGCTACAAAACGAACTGCATTGTCGTCGCCCTCGCGGGCCTCGATTGCGCGTCCCTGACTCATCAACGGATCACGCTCGATTCGATCAATGAAGGGTAGCCGTCCGAGCGGTGGGAAGGCGAGTCCGACGGTACATTCCGCTAATCCGTACACCGGATACATGGTCTCCGGTCGAAAGCCATGAGTAGCATATCGATGTATAAAATGCTCCACGGTTTGAGGACTGACCGCCTCAGCGCCGTTGAGAGCCACACGCCAGGAACTTAAATCCAAACCTTCAATATCCTTGTCTCTCACTTTGGTAACACAAAGTTCGTAGGCAAAATTGGGTGCCGCCGACAGAGTTCCGCGATAACGGTGTATCGCCCAAAGCCAGCGTTGCGGACGACTGAGAAACGTGAGCGGCGACATACATACCAACGGAACCGCGAAATAAAGACTACCCAACCAGGCGCCGATCAGACCCATGTCATGATAAAGCGGCAACCAACTAACGAATACATCCTGGTCATTCGCTTTAATGTGTTCGCCGTCCGCAAATATATTGGCCAGCAAGTTTCGATGGGTCAACACCACACCTTTGGGATTTCCCGTGCTACCCGATGTGTACTGCAAAAATGCGATATCGTTATCGCGCACCACGGGAGGTTGGTAGTCGAAGTCGTTTTGCAACAAATCTTCGGGCGTAACAATACGATGCAAATCAGGCACCTGCGCCTTAAGTAAATGCGCCAGCGTTTTGGCTTCCTGCACTGTTACAAGTACTTTGGGTTGGCAGTTATTCAGGATAGCGCTTTGCCGCGCCAGATGATCCGCCAACTGACTGCGGCGCACAGGTGGATAAATAGGAACCGGCACGGCACCCGCTAGGACTATCCCAAAAAACGCATCGAAGTAAGACGCGCTGGTTGGCAGCATAATCGCCACTCGATCACCCGTTTCCACACCAAGGCGTTGCAGAGACGCCGCTGTACGACGTGCGCTTAAATACAAATCGCCGTAGGTAATAACATGATCATCTCGATTACTTTGATACAATCGAATATGTGGACGGTCCGCGTGGCGCTGCACATGCCAATCCAGCATTTCGATCAGCGTTGTTGCCTGCTTTGGCAACGTGGCGCTGCCGCTGATAATTTCAATAGCCTCGTCGGAAGACTTTGCGGCGTATGGCGTTGCGTTTTGCACCGCGCGGAACAAATCAGAGACTGTTTCAGCGGCTGCGAATGTGTGCTCGGGCAATTGCACATCAAACGCGCGCTCAATACGCATGACCAACTCGACCCGGCTAAGACTATCAATGCCCAAATCACGATCTAACACGCTTCCAAGGGCGATGTCATTTACGCCATGACCGGGATGAAGTTCTACAACCAGGTCGCGCACAATGTGCAGCAATTGTTGCGCCGCGTCCGGTTTTTGTTCTGGATTTACCTGTGTGGCTAACAACTGCCCATGCCCATACCGATGAATTCAGTTGATTAGTTTAGCGTTGTGAACTTCCCAATTCATGATTTCGATCAGCATTTGGGAGAATTATTCATTCGTACAACTATCTGTATTACGAAAAAAAGCTATGTAAAACCTGGAAATACAGGCAGAAATATCGTTAGTGAATCCTGAATGCATTTACTGCCAATAGTAGATAAAGACCCCATATACTCACTGCGGGTATCAAAATAACACCGCCTAAAATCCAACGCCACCATGCATGATGCAACGCCACCCATAAAGCGAATCCTATAAGTATTATGGGGACGACGAATGCGACAACGTGGAACCAGGAATCTCGCCAGTAATACCCATAAGAAATGGTAAAAAAGCCGTAAAACCATGCCCCTGCAAAAATAGTGGTAGTAACGATTATTATTCTTAGAAGGGCTGTTGACATAAAAGGGAGGTGTTATGTTTGTTAAACATGTTGAAATAGATCACGGGACCGACAGTTCAGTTCCGACCCATAGATAGTTAGTGCACCTACTATGGATATTCTCGTTGTATCAAATGAAATGAGAGTTGACGGTGGTCAATTTCGAATTACATATCTACCGATAAACTAGGTCATACAACCCTGGTCAACAGAATCAAGCATATCTTGGTAGAAATTTGGTGGAGTAAACTATAATGACAGTACCCGTTCAGATTACATGGCGCCATATCGATCAATCGGATGCGATTGAAACTGCAATCCGGGAAAAGACCGAAAAACTAGGTAACTACTATGATCGAATACAAAGCTGTCGGGTAATGGTGGAGGCGCCACACACGCACAAACATAAAGGAAAGCTCTACCACGTGCGGCTTGATATCACCGTCCCAGGAAAAGAAATCGTGGTCAAAAGAGACCCGTCAGCGCATGGCGCGCACGAAGACATTTATGTCGTAATACGCGACGCCTTTGATGCCGGGCGACGCCAACTACAAGACCATGCGCGCATACAACGGGGCGATGTTAAAGCGCATCACAAAACCGCTGAGTAAGTTCCATGAATCACGCTACAGCATAAGCTCGTCTCTGTAAACGCGGTGCTCTTTTCGCGGATGACACCACTTCACGACTAATCCTCCCTGCGACAACTGAATGCTGATAGCCAAAACAGAGATTGCTTCGTCGTTCCACTCCTCGCAATGACAAATAATTCAGAGTTTTCCTAATCACTCAATTCAGAATCCTGGCAAAACAATGTTTTGGCTACCAGTTCAGGCAAGGAACGCGTGTCCATTTTTCTCATAATTCGAGTTCGATGGGTTTCTACAGTGCGGTAACTCACATTCAATCTGCGTGCGATTTCTTTGCTGGATAGTCCTTGCACAACGAGGTCCAGGATTTCTCTTTCGCGTTTGGTCAGGCTTTGCAGACGACTTAAATTCGCGGCATTCTCGGATTCGCTTCGGCGCATTTCATGGTACTGTTTAAAGGCCTCTTCGACGCGCTGAATCAGTTCCTCATTAGAAAAGGGCTTGGGCAAAAAATCAACAGCGCCCGATTTAACAGCGTTCACGGCACTGGGAATATCACCATGACCACTCACGAAAATAATCGGTGTGTTGTCACAACACCCATGCAGTGTTTTCTGCAGCTCTAATCCGTTCATCCCGGGAAGCGACAAATTAAGCAATAGACAACTACACCAATTCGCTTCCCTTTGCGCCAGGAATGCTTCCGCTGACGGATATGCCCGCACCGCAATTCCATGACTTTTTAATAGCAATTCGAGCGACTGTCGAACGGGCGGGTCATCCTCTACGATGCATACCGTCGATTTCATGTCATTAGTTGTTTCCAAAGCAATCGCCCAGTTGCGTTTTACGAATTGATATTAATGGGTTCAGTGTCTACAAACTTGATATTGGTCAACATCTCCATATTCAATTTACGTGTTTATACGGATTACCGCTGAGAATATTATTTGTTAAAAGTAGGTTGCGATTTGGGGTTTGTTGCACCGGGGGCGACAAAGGATGGAGATAGATCACAGGGACGTGACATCCTTTGTTCAGATAGCATCGGTTTATCATGCCATAAGGCAACCCATTGCACTGCGTGTAGCGCCTATCGGAAATCAAGTAAAAAATAATTTTCTACTAAATACCGAATATCGCCTGGGGTAATTCATGATTTAGGTCAACGCTTTTCACCAAAACGGTTCTATGCTTAGGACTTTAGACGGACTAGCATATGAATCCAACCGACGACAAATCACGCGCCAAAACGGCACTGCAACTGCATCGGCAATACCACGGCAAGATGCAGACCATGCCGCGTTGTCCTATCCGTGGTTTGGAGGATTTTTCCAATTGGTACACACCCGGTGTCGCAGCGCCTTGCCGTGAAATAGAAAAAGACCCTGCCCTCGCCTACGAATTCACCAACAAGGGAAATACCATTGCCATCGTAACCGACGGCAGTCGTGTGTTGGGTCTTGGTGATATCGGGCCGTTAGCCGGGCTGCCGGTGATGGAAGGCAAAGCATTGTTGTTTAAGTATCTCGGTGGCGTGGACGCCGTTCCCATTTGTCTGGATTCGAGAAACACCGAAGAGTTCGTCAATATAGTGAAAGCATTGCAACCTTCTTTTGGCGCGATCAACCTGGAAGACATCGCGCAACCCAAGTGTTTTGACATTCTTGAGGCATTACGCGATGAGTTAACCATACCGGTGTGGCATGACGATCAACAAGGCACCGCAACGGTGTTGCTTGCGGGTCTCACCAACGCACTCAAAGTGACCGGCAAACACCTGCATCTAATCAAGATTGTCATGTTTGGCATGGGCGCAGCAAACATCGCCGTGTACGAATTATTGAAAGCATCCGGTGTGAACCCGGAAAATATCGTCGCATGCGATAGCAAGGGTCTGTTGCATAGTGATCGCAGGGATATCGCGCAGCGGCGAGACGAGTTTCATAGAAAATGGCAAGTGTGCGGGGAGACCAATCCCGACAAGCTGCAAGTCGATATTGGCTTAGCTTTCGATCAGGCCGATGTCGTGATTGCCTTTTCTCAACCCGAGCCAGGAACTATTCGCTCGGAGTGGATTAAACGCATGGCATCCGATCCCGTCGTCTTTGCCTGCGCGAATCCGCAACCCGAAATCTGGCCGGAGGAGGCAAAATGCGCAGGCGCCGTCATAGCCGCTACCGGACGCAGCGATTTCCCAAATCAAGTGAACAATTCACTTTGTTTTCCTGGTGTGTTTCGTGGCGTCTTGAGCGTGCGCGCTAACGCAATCACCAACGAAATGGCAATTGCCGCAGCGGATGAGCTCGCGAACGTAGCGGAAAGTAAGGGTTTAAGTATTGATTATATTTTACCCAGGATGAATGAATGGGATGCCCATGCACGGGTCGCCGTGGTAACGGCCCAAACAGCCGTCAAACAAGGCATCGCAAGTCGCGATATTGCGGATGTTGAGCTAATAAAGGAAATTGAGGCCATCATGACTAATGCGCGGAAATCCACCCAAGTTCTGATGGATGCGGGACTATTCTGAGAACGGCCTAACGCATGATTAACTTCAAGAGACCGATGCGGTGGCTATGCTCGGTTACTCTTGTATTCACAACGCTCTCGCCTGCGAACGAATTTACTCCTTCCGGCCCAGATATATCCGTTACACATCCACCCAATCAGCAGTTGGTCGTTGATTTATTGATATGGATCGATGAAAACACGGATTACGATGTCACAGCGATCGCTATCGATCCACCCATAATCGTCCTAAAAACATACGGTGACTCAATTGATTATGAGAACGAAGCGATCATTTTTCATGAACCTTTAAAAGGTTTGTACGATAAAGAAAGAAATATAATCTATCTTAAAAAACACTGGAATCACAATGACGCTAAGCATGTCGGCGTACTGCTACATGAACTCATACACTGCGCCCAATACACCAACAAAGAATGGCCTTGCTGGCAAAAAACTGAGTGGGAAGCTTATAAACTCCACGCCGCATGGTTGACTGAACGAGGCATCGACCCCGATTTCAATTGGATTCTGATTTTCTTTTTGTCACGCTGCGAACAAAGAGATCATCATCCATTCCTGGACATTCCCACCCGATAGCAGGAAGAAATGTATTCATATTGATCGGGGTCAATTCATTTGGACTACAGGCTTGCAGAATTAAGTCAAGTCGATACCTATAGTGATAGGGTATATCATTGATGAAAAGTGCTTTTCAAATAATCTTGTTGTTACTAGGCGCCCTGAACATGACATCGCCCGCGCGTGCCGACTCGGTGTCCTTATTTCTCCAGTTCAAATACGATTTGGGTGAACAATCAAACCGGAATCTTGGCTACAGTTTTAGTGTCCGAGTACATGAGCCTGCTTACAATTCAATTCATTTAGGCCCGGATCTCAATTCGGTTATAACCATCCCGCTGTACGGCAACACAAGCAATCACAAGACAGATCGGTTTTATTTAAATGAGGAACCTCAAAATTTTTGTCAGCGAAGCCGCGTAGCTTGCGTCACCTTGGGCGCTATTATAGGAGCAGGCGCAATTTACATTTTTTCAGAATCTAACAAAGATTTCGACTCGGGGAATGTGGAAATTTCGATAAATACTAAAGCCGAGAGACCGGCAACGTAATCGACCTAACGTTATTGACGGATTGTCATCGTGCAAGCAGTACTATTTGATATTGATGGCGTGATCTACCAGGGCGATCGGATAATTCCCGGCGCGCGGAAGACCATCGATTGGTTCAAGGAACGTAAGATTCCGCACCTGTTTGTAACAAACACATCGTCAATTCCACGTAGTGCTCTAGCCGTAAAGCTCGCACGCGCGGGCATTGATATCAGCGAAGATCGAATACTTACACCGGCTGTCACGGCAAAACACTGGGTAAAACAGCATGTAAATGGCCCGGTTGCGCTATTTGTCACCGACAGCACGCAATCCGAATTTCAGGAACTCGAACTCCTGGACAGTCAAGCGGAATCAGGAGCAGCCGCGCTAGTCATTGGCGACCTGGGCAATCTTTGGACTTTCGAAAAGCTAAACCAGGCGTTTCGATTGCTAATGGCGGAACCGCACCCGGCCTTATTAGCTCTGGGTATGACGCGCTACTGGCACACTCAAAACGGATTACAACTCGATGTTGCACCTTTTGTGGTGGCCTTGGAACACGCCAGCGGCGCAAATGCAATTGTTGTTGGCAAACCCGCCAAAGAATTTTTTGATTCGGCGCTAGAGATACTGGGTAGTCCCGCCAATCAATCGGTTATGATCGGTGACGATATTCGCGGCGATGTTAAAGGGGCACTCGTTGCCGGACTCAAGGCAATCCTGGTGCGCACGGGCAAGTTTAGACAAAATGACTTAACCCAGGGCATCGAACCAACGGCTGTTATCGAATCCATCGCCGCTCTTCCAGACTGGTGGATGGAACAGTGATCACTAATTAAGGAGCAACCAGCTTCGCAATATCCGTTAGCAGTTCGGCCAGCAAATCGATTACGTCATCAACCGTCAATATCCCAACCAGAACTCCCTGATTATCGACCACCGGGATGCGGCGAATTTTACGCTCGCGGAATAACGTAATGGTTTCGACGACACCATCGTTTTCCGATGCAGTCACTAAATCAAAACTCATCGCATCTTTAACGGCGATTGTTTCCGGATTCACCACATCAGCAACGACATGGACGGTAACATAACGTCCGTGATTATACCCATTGGCACTTGCGGTTGATTTAGCCCCTCAACAACGAGTACATCACCGACGTTATGTTGCCGCATAAGTTTCGCCGCTTCGACGACGGTCGCGTCGCCGTCGATGCATACTAACACGGCACCTGACCAGTTCAAAATAATACCCTATGTAAATTTCCATTACTTGAACCGACTTAAGATGCACCCTCATCAAATAAGTTGTCAGCAACGGCCTCTTCCATAAGTTCAACAATCGCTTTCGCCATGGGTAACATGGGATTACCTTTGACCCACATCAAACCGAGTTTTTGACTCACGGTTGGTTCTTCGAGCAAACGTTCCCGTGTGCCCGGTAGCTGGGTAAACCTTTTGGGTACGATAGTCGCGAGATCACCAGCCATGACATGAAAAGCCAACTGAAATATTGAATTGGATTCAAGTTTAGCCATCGGCTCACAATCAACACTTTTAAACGCTTCGTCCATCAATTGGCGCTCACGCATAAACGGCGACAACAAACACAGGGGTAATTCGGATGCCTCTTTCCATGTTGCGATAGGTTTGTCCGCCAACCAGTCATTGTCCGGCAGTAATAAATGAAATGGCTCTTCGTATAATGGCAAAGTCACAATGCGATCAGGCAGCGCCTGGTCGAGATAACTGATACCGACATCAAGTTCGAAATTAATCAGTCCCAGAGTCAGTTTGTCTTCACCGAGAAACTGAATATCCAGTTGCACGCCCGGGTATCGTTCATGAAACAGCCGACTCATTTGCGGTAACAATGGCGAACTCATGGGCATGGCACCAATACGCAATCGACCGTGTAAAGTCTCTTGCATGATGGCCAATTCTTCCAGCATCGCTGAGCGGTCAGCAAGTAGTCGCTTCGACCATTCGATGACGCGCTTGCCCTCTTCCGTAAATCCCTGAAACTTTTGGTGTCTGAGGATAATTGGAATGCCGAGCTCTTCCTCAAGATGCTTGATAGCGCTGGACAAGCTTGGCTGCGAGACATTACAACGCTCCGCCGCACGACCGAAATGCCCTTCTTGTTCAAGTGCTACCAGATATTGAAACTGTCTTAGAAACATACTCCCAAACTAATATGGTTATAGTTTACGCAGCAGACACTACCCGCCCACAATCACGTCTATGATTCTGCATAATAGCCTTATCAAGATGTTAACAACAACACAATAAAATAATTCGCGTACTAAGTATTATGTCGACGAACCTAAACCTATTCGAAATATACGGCATGGCCATCATTTTGTTGGTCGTCATTGCCGATATTTCTTCAGCGAGCACCGGCGAGCGATTAAACCTGTGTACCGCGATACCTAAATCCGCCCAATCTTTTCAACGCAATCTTCGAATAATTGCTGGCGAATCAATTTTTAGTATTCAATTTTTACTGTTTACGGTATTAGTGGTTTGCGCTATTTTTGTTTTGTGTCTGCTTGTAGGAGGCGTAATTACCGCTAAACAGATGCTATCCAAGTTATATTGGATTTTTCCGACTACTCTATTGGCGGGTGTTTTAACGACAATACTTTCTTTTGTTGCTGTTAAGCGCTTAAGCGATAACCAAATTTTATTCACAGCACCATTATGGTTAACTGTCTGGTTGCTAATACCTATCTTGTTATGGCTTGCGGTGATGCACTTTGGCACTTGGTTGGAATGGCACGAAACCAGTTCACCACTCGCTTACGCCAGCGAGTGGTTTTACGCCCAGGTTTACGATGACTATTTTCGTAATTCAGCCGGGCTTCGCATTACAATTGCTATCGCAACTACGATCTCACTACCGGTTGTCGTGCCAATAATATTTATTGCTACACGGACAATCCGGTCAATCACAAAAGTGAAACGCGGCGTTCTTGGAATTTTTGTCGTTATTCTTTTTTCGGCAACGCAACTGTATGAAAATTTCTAGCTTTACAATCAAGATAGTAGCCTTTGTCACTCCCGCGCAGGCGGGAGTCCAGTAAAGAATATCGCGCTCGAAGATCGCACCGGAAGAGCCCATTATTTTTAGGCGAATAAGTCGTCGGCCTTCGGCCGGATAGTTTTAACTAGATACCTGCCTTGCATCCTTAGCTCCGTTGACGGTACATCCCTGTACCACTTCTCGCAGGTATGACGGGTCAATAATCCTTCTAAGAAAATATCAATGTTTGAATTGTTCAGGACAGCAATGTGCCTGCGCTGGAATAGCTAATGTATCTACACTAAAAAGGGCGCACCAATGGTGCGCCCTTTTTACAACAATAATTAACTGAATTAGTTAGTCAAAATTAAAAATGTCCGGTCTTGGATCAGAAATAAACCCATCTTTGTTCGGCATTTCTATGGCTGGCAGACTGGATGCATCGACCATCATCGACTTATCAATCACGCCGCCTTCACCAAGAATATAAGCGACAACGGAATAGACTTCATCGTCGCTCAATGAACCCGGCGCATTAAAAGGCATGGCGCGTTTCACATAGTCGAACACAGTAGACGCATAAGGCCAGTAACTTTCGACCGTTTTCTTTGGGCTACCACTAGCAATGGTATCGCGGCCTCCAATTAAAGCCGCGCCACCAGTACCTTTCACGCCTTGCAGGTCAGCACCATGACAAGCTATGCACGATGACTCGTAAACGGCTTTGCCTTGTTCGTGGTTACCGCTGCCCGCAGGTAATCCACGCCCATCAGGCATCGCATCAATATCGATAGCAGCAATATCTTCGGCGCTTGCTTCTGAGCCAAAGTTATATGGGCCACCATAACCCGCGGCAAATACCGATCCGCTGATTAATGCGACGAACGAGACCAGGAATGTTTGGCGCAATCGTAAACTCAATTTTTTAGTATTGATGCACATTGGCCACACTCCCGTCGCTAGCGATACCCCAGCTTTGAATACCGTTTAAGTGATAGACCGAACCGTATTTGCCACCGTCCAGTCCGCGCGCATCAACTAATTCCTTGATCGTCGGTTGCACATAACCCGTTTCATCCTGACAACGACTTTGGATAATGGTCTCGCTTCCATCCCATGCCCACGGGAATCGAAAACGCGTGTGACAAACCGGCATGACCGGGCCTTGTAGTTCGGCTAATTGCCAACTCTTGCCACCATCAGTAGACACCTCTACACGTTTGACCCGGCCTCTTCCCGACCAAGCCAATCCGGAGATTTCATAAAATCCCGGTCCCGGCAGTTTCATTTCACCTGATGGAAAAGTAATTACAGATTTTGCTTCCATAGTGAAAGAAAATTGTCGTGCTATTCCACCGGTTAATAAATCAGTGTACTTGGACGTTTCCTCGCGGCTCATAAACGGCTTGTCGCTGATCTCCAGACGACGCAGCCATTTGATGTGGGTGTTACCCTCAAATCCCGGTAGCAATAATC
>Ga0224508_10002385_pt1 | contig 15962 bp, 14 predicted proteins | sample SF_Jan12_sed_USG_4_FD_170157 | JGI IMG/M metagenome (GOLD analysis project Ga0224508, IMG submission 170157) | Sediment microbial communities from San Francisco Bay, California, United States - SF_Jan12_sed_USGS_21 | ecosystem: Environmental > Aquatic > Marine > Sediment | place: USA... | reverse complement strand
TCCTCGCCGTCAACTGAACCTCTCAACCCAACAAAATCCTGTGGGCACACGCCGATTCGGGGCATCTCATAACGTCCTGATTCTGCTACGTGATTCCAAACCGTTTTCTACAGACCGCAAACGTGGGCCGGAGAGCGAGAAGGAAAAGGCGTCCTTGATCGGCACATCGAAGGTGAGCGAGAGATCGTAGCGATCGTCATTGCGCTCGGTGTCCGGATCGATCTGGGCTTCCGGCTCGTCATATTCCGTCCGCCGATAGCTGCCGCTCAAGGTCGCGCTCATCGGGCGCTCGGTTAAAAGCCCCTGCATAAAATATTGGGTCGCGAATAGGTTCGCGCCCGCCTCGATGAAGCTTTCGAAATCCTCGTCGGCATTGTTGTAGCCGGCGATCACGCCGGCGCCGAGCAGGGTGCCGCGCGCCGGCTTGATCAGGACGCTCGGGCGAAGGGTGATGTAGTCGCCGGTCTGGCTGCTGGCGGTCGGGCGCTGGCCGGTGTCCTGGAAATGCTGGTGGAGGTAGCGAAGGGTGAGATCGAAGGCCAGCGGATCGCCGCCTGTGCGCAGGTTGACGCCGCCGCCATAGGCGATGCGGTATTGCTCGTCGTCCAGCTCGAGATGCGAGCCGGTCACGAACGGCCGAACCGCGGCGGATGGCGACAGCGGCTCGCCGAGATAGAACCGGGGGCCGATTTCGGCGTCGATCAGCGTGGTGCTGACGTCGGCCTCATCCTTGTAGCGCGAGCCCAGGCCAAAGAGCCTGGCTTCGAGCGCGTGCCCGGCCTGGGTGCCGAAGTCGTAGGCGTAGTTCAGGCTCGCGGTGCCAAGGAGGGAGACGTCCTCCTGCTCGGTGTCCTCGTCATTCAGGAACGGGCCTTCCTGCCCGCCGACGCGCACCGTGGTGCCCTTCGGTCCGGCATTGGCGTTGGTCTCGTAGCGACCGCCGAGAAACAGCGAGCCGCCGAATTTGTGCGGGCTCCGGGCGGCGGCGACCGAGGCGTCGGTCCGCTCCTGGATGCTTTCGGCGCGCTTTCTCACATCATCCGGCACGTCTTCGGCTTCGAGGGCTTGGGTGATGTAGGACTGGGCGAGCTCATCAGCGCCGACGCGCCGGTAGAGCACGCCGAGCTCGAGCTTGATGTTGGCGAGATCAGGATTGACCAGGAGCATGCGCTCCAGCGCCGAGATCGCGCCCCGGACATCGCCCATGGCGACTGCGGCTTCGACGAAGTCGAAGGTGGTTTTCGGGTTGTCGGGATCGGCGAACATCGCATCGAAGGCCGCCATATATTTGGCCTCCGGCGAGAGCGGCGTGCTCGCTGCCGCTGTCTCCTCGACCGCCGCCGCCACCGGGCGGGCCACGTTCTCCGGCTTTTGGGCGGGTGCTGTGCGCCGATCGGCGACATCGACGATCAGCGTGAAGAGGCCGCTGTCTGTGCTGTAGGAGTTTGTTTTGGCGACGGTGTCGTTACCGAGCGAAAGCTGGATGGTGGAGGGCTGGGTCAGGGAAATTCCCACGGCTTCGAGGCGTTGGCCGAACGAGGTCGGCAGCCGCGAGACATCCAAGGCCGCCGAGCGCTCGAAGGCGACGAAATACTGGTCGCCCTCTCTTTTCACATCGACGCCGACGGCGTCCGGCCAATCGAAGACGAGGCGATCGAAGCCGTCATGGACGGCGAATCTGAGCTGAACGCTTTCGGCCAATGCCGACGACGCGCTGGCGAACAAGGCCAGGCAGGCCGATCCGAGCAGGGACACGACCCTTATGGTCGCAAGGCGCTGGCCAACTCCATGCATTTGTTTGGCTCTCCCCCTCAATTTTCTTTGTTTTCAAATCCTGTTCTTTCTTGGATGTGCCTCCCAGCAATCCAACGCCATTCTCATGTAAGGTATATGGCCTATAAATCGAAAGGCGAGAAGAGGAGGTTATTTATCACCAAGAAAGATGTTTAATGCCGGGATGTTCAATTTTTGGGTGTTTTGGATCTTTGACGCGAACGCCGATCGTCCGCTGATGGCGGAGGGTTCACGGTCCAAGGTCTCTTGCAACTCTAAAGCCGGTCGTGTTGCTGCGAAAAATTGGCTCTTCCCAATCACGCTTGGCCGAGCGCAGCGAGCTTGCAATGAAGTTCCAGGAGCCGCCGCGCAAGACGCGAACCGCATCATCACCGGAGATCCAAGCCGAGCCGTCCTCCGGCGCTCCCCTATAGGTGTCGTGATAGACGTCCTCGACCCACTCCCAGACATTGCCGGAGAGGTCATGCAGGTCGAATCCGTTGGGCGCAAAAGAGCCGACCGGCGCGGTTCCGGCATGGCCATCATCGCAGGTCAGAGCGTTCAGGGCGTAGTCGAACTTTTTCAGGCTGGTCTGATCGTACCCATTGGCGTAGTCGCAGGCCTGAGCGACGTCATCGCCCCAAAAAAAGCGCGCATTCTCGCCGCCGCGCGTTGCATATTCCCATTCCGCCTCGCTCGGTAGCCGATAGGTCTCGCCGGTTTCGGCGCTGAGCCACGCGACATAGCCCCTGACGTCGTGCCAGCTGACATTGCTGACCGGGTGCCGGTCTGTCTCCCCGGCTCCCATTTCAGGCTGGTGAGAACATCCGCCGCCCTCGATGCAGGTTCTCCAGTCCGCGAAGGTCACCTCATACTTGCCGAGCGCGAAGCTCCTTATCTCGACGCGGCGCTGCGGTCCTTCATTGCGCGATCGCCCCGGTTCGCCATCGGCAGATCCCATGAGGAAGCCGCCGCCGGGAATCACCACCATTTCCGGACAATGCGGGCAATCGTGAAAGGGCGAGGCGGGCGCCTGCACGGGTTCGGGACGCGTTGCGTTTTCGGGGTCTGGGCGGATATGGATAGGTTTGTAGAAAAAGCTGGTGGCGACCCAGGGCAGTTGGCGCTCGTTGGTTGCCTGATACACCGACCTTCCGACCTCGCGAAAAATATCGTCGAGAGGTCGATTGCGTGCGGCCCTTAATTCCTTGGCCAGCGCCTTGGCATAAGGGCCATTGCCGCCTCTTGGCCCATCGGACGCCACCCCTCCAGGCGTGGTGGCATAAGCAATGGCCGTGTTCGGACTGGCCCGAGCTTCCGCCAGGCCGCGTGGCGTGAAGCCACTTCTCGTGCGCAACGGCAGGGCAAAATTGCGGCAGGCGTCCAAGATGATGACGACCCGTGCGGAGCTTGCGCTCGATAGCTTGGCCGATACCAAGGAAAGACCCAGCGCTTCGTCGGCGAGATCGATTTCGGTCTGCAGATCGGCGCCGATCGGGATGAGAAAGTTGTCGACGTCGCGCTCATCCGGCGGCTGCCCCTGCGAGCCATGGCCGGCAAAGTAAAAAAGGCCGACGGCATCATCGCCGGCAACCCGCAGTTTCTCGAACAGCGCATTGACCGCAGAGCGCAGCTCGCGCTTCTTGGGATTCAACACCCGCGTCACCTCGAAGCCGGCATCGACAAGCGCATCACCGATCAGGTCGGCATCGCGCACGGCGTTGTCCAGCTTGGCGGGCACGATGAAATCCTGCGCCTCTCTGGCGTCACGGTCCTCGCCATAGTCCGACACGCCCACCACCAGTGCGACGTAATCAGGCCCCTCTGCGCGACTTTCAAAGCAGGCTGTCAGGAGGATTACCGTGGCGAGAAGTCTCCGGAATATCACCGCGAACCCACCCTCTGGTATAACCATTGAACCGTATGTTGTGGGCAAATCGCTAGTTCGCCTATTCGGCCAATAGTCTGGTCTTTTCGGCAAGATGCTGCAAATTATCGAGGCTCGCATCAATGTCGGTCATGGCGCAATCAGCGCAAATATTGGGCGCCTTTGCACCTTCACTTTCAATTAGCCGGTCTCTTAGCTGCATGAGAAAGCTTTTGCCGTTACCGCCACCTAGCCGTATCGTCGCCAAGATGTCTTCGTCGATCGGCTCCGAGTCAACGCGCTCGGGAACCGTGCCGACCACCTTGCCGGTAAGATCACGCACCGGAACCTGTTGGATTTCCCAAGAAGGTCCGAAGGCGACAACGGCATAGTACATGAGCTTGGCCTGCCAGAGCGACATGCCTTTGGCCATCATGCCATTGAAGAAGGCTCGATGCGTCGCATGTGCTGTTCGTTCCTTCGTTCGACAATAGTAGCCATGGACCACAGCAGCAGATAGATAGTCACCAGAGAACGGTGATCCGACAATACTCCAAAGATACGATGGTATTGACGCACCATCGGTTATTTCACCAGCGGGCACGTACCAAACGAATCCATTTGGATCCTGATAGCGATATGACGTTATAATTTCGAAGAGGCCTGATTTTCCATCAATTGTCTGGAAACGAATATTTTTAGGAGCGAACTCACCATAGTAGACATCAGCCTTGGAAGGAATTACTGGAAATAAGATCAGTGATGAAGTGATCCAAGCCATAATCACGCGCATTACAAAACTCCTTCCTCAACCGAAGGGGCCCTTCCTGCCTTATGCTTAGGATATCCCCGCTTGTCAGCCTGGCAAGCTCGGAGAGGTTTCCAACACGCGGCTATGATCTGAAAATCCGCCCAAGGGACGTCGAGCGTCGTCGTCGTTGGTCGCCGGAAGAGAAGCTGCAGATTTTGCGGGAGGCTTCGGCGCCGGGCGCTTCATCAGGCGGCCGTGGGGAGCTGGGCGCTATATTTGGGGTTGTTGCCCAGAGGACGAAAGGCCTCGCCCTCGGCATCGAAGAGGTGGGCGGCGTCGGTTTCGGCGCTGACCGTGACGCGATCACCGGTTCTCGCTCGGCTGTGGCCGTCGGCGCGCACGGTGAGCGGGGTGCCGTCTTCGAGATGCATGTAGACATAGCTCGCCTCGCCGAGACGCTCGACCACGTCGACCACGCCTTCGAGCTTGATCGCTTCTTCTGCCGATTCGAGCATGTGCTCGGGGCGAACGCCGAGCGTGACCTCGGCGCCTGCAGCGGCGCCTGCCGGATCGACATGGACCCGCGCCGTTTGACCGCCAGGCAGATCGACCGAAAGATGACCCTCCTCGACCTTGGCGATCTTGCCCTTGACGAAGTTCATCTTGGGCGAGCCGATGAAGCCGGCGACGAACAGGTTTTGCGGGCGATGATAGAGCTCGAGCGGCGAGCCGACCTGCGCGACCTCGCCGAGATTGACCACCACGATCTTGTCGGCAAGCGTCATCGCTTCGACCTGGTCATGGGTGACGTAGATGATCGTGGTCTCGAGCTCCTGATGGAGCTGGGCGATCTCGAGGCGGGTCTGAACGCGGAGTGCCGCGTCCAGGTTTGAGAGCGGCTCGTCGAACAGGAAGACGTTGGGATCGCGCACGATCGCTCGGCCGATCGCCACCCGCTGACGCTGTCCGCCGGAGAGTTCGCGCGGCAGGCGGTTCAGCAACTGATCGAGCTGCAGGGTCTTGGCGGCGCGCTGCACCTTTTCATCCGCGGTCTTCTTGTCAACGCCGGCGAATTTGAGGCCGAACGCCATGTTCTTGTAGACGGTCATATGCGGATAGAGCGCGTAGGACTGAAAGACCATGGCGATGCCGCGCTTCGCCGGGCTTTCGTTGTTGACCCGCCGGCCGTCGATCAGGAGATCGCCCGAGGTGATCTTTTCGAGGCCGGCGACCACCCGGAGCAGCGTGGACTTGCCGCAGCCCGATGGTCCGACGAACACCACGAACTCGCCGTCCTCGATATCGAGATCGATGCCGTGCAGGATCTCGGTCGAACCAAAGGCCTTCTTGACGTTCCTCAATTGCACTGTCGACATTTTTTGTTCCTCTAGGCAATCGGTGTTGTGATCAGGCCCGGTCGCGGGCCGGCGCATTGGTCACACCGACCGGCGCTCCGGTCCACGCTGGCCGACACTTCGGTCCACGCTGGCCGACACTTCGGTCCACGCTGGCCGACGCTTCGGTCCACGCTGGCCGGCGTACCGGCCTCATTTGACGGCGCCGGCGGTGAGGCCGCGGATCAGCTGGCGCGAGAACAGGACGTAAAGGAGGAGGATCGGCACGATCGCGAGCGTCAGCGAGGCGAGCACTGCGTTCCAGTCGGTGACGTACTGGCCGATGAACTGCTGCACACCTAGCGTGATCGTCTGAGTGCCCTCGCTGGGTGCAAGGATCAGCGGGAACCAGAGATCGTTCCAGATGGGCACCATGGTGAACACCGCGACCGTGGCGATCGCCGGCCGGGTCAGCGGCAGGATCACGTGGAAGAAGATGCGGTACTCGTTGATGCCGTCGCAGCGCGCGGCCTCTTTCAGGTCGTTCGGGATCTGGCGCATGAACTCGGTCAGGATGAACACCGCAAGCGGCAGACCCTGCGCCGTGTAGACCAGGATCAGCGCAGTCAGGGTGTTGACCAGATTGAGATCCACGATCAGCTGGAGAATGCTGACGCTGCCGAGCCGGATCGGGATCATGATGCCGAGTGCCAGATAGAGGCCGAGCAACGTGTTGCCGGGGAATTTGTACTCGGCCAGCGCCCAGGCCGCCATCGCCGCGGTCAGCAGCACGATCGCCAGGGTGACCACGGTGACCGTGATGCTGTTGGTGAAGTAGACCTCGAAGTTCGACTTCTGCAGCACCTTGGTGAAGCCGACCACGCTGAAGGTCTCGGCGTCCGGCAGAGCGAGCGGCGCTTTGAAGATCCCCTTTCGACTTTTGAACGCGTTGATCAGGATCATGAAGATCGGGAACAGCGCGATTGCCGTGTAGGAGAGGAGGATCAGATGCACCACTCCGGTGCCGAGATAGCGGCGGGATTCCATGGTTAGCCCCTACAACTGAAAGCGGTTGAGGCGGCGCTGGATGCCGAAGAGGTAGAGCATCACGCCGATCAGGATGACCAGGAACATCAGGGTCGCGACCGTCGCCCCCATGGTCGGGCTGCCGAGCTGGAGCTGGAAGCCGAAGAAGGTGCGATAGAAGAAGGTGCCCATGATGTCGGTCGAGAAGTTTGGCCCGGCGAGCGCGCCCTTGACCGCGTAGATCAGATCGAATGCGTTGAAATTGGCGACGAAGGTCAGGATCGAGACCATGGCGATCGCCGGCAGGATCAACGGCAGCTTGATGTAGAGAAAGATCCAGAAATGGTTGGCGCCGTCGACCACGCCGGCATCGGTCAGATCGTCGGGAATACTGAGCAACGCGGCGTAGATCAGCATCATCGGGATGCCGACGAACTGCCAGACCGAAATCAGCGACAAGGTGAGGAGCGCCGTCCCCTCCTCGCCTAGCCAGGGGCGGAACCAAGCCTCCAGACCGATATAGCCAAGCAAGCTCTCGCTGACCCCCCAAAGCGGGCTCAGGATCAGCTGCCAGATAAAGCCGATGATCACCACCGAGAGCATGGTCGGAAAGAAGATCAGCGTGCGATAGGTGCTACGACCGGTGACCTGAGGGAGGCTGAGCAGTGCCGCCAGCAGCAGGCCAATCGGGTTCTGGACCAGCATATGCATCAAGAAGAAGATGAAATTATTCTTGAGCGCGTTCCAAAACGGCTCCGACCACAGTGTGTCGGTCATCATGACGACATAGTTCTGCAGGCCGGCGAAATAGAACTGACCATCTTCGGCCGTGCCGTAGAAGCTGAGGCGCACGGAGTCGATCAGCGGATAGACCATGAACAGCGTGTAAACGATGGTCGCCGGCGCCAGGAAGATTACGATGTGGGTGGGAAAGTCACGCCAGCCGCTCTTTTGCTCTTCGGCTTCTTCTCGATGAAGCGCGTCATTGGCCATCATCGCTCGTCCTCCCCGACTGCGTGCATCTCTTTTTTCGGTGAGCCGGTACGGGCGGCGCGTCGCCGGCCGCCCGTACCTCGGTCAACCTATTGCTGCGGCTCGTACCATTTGGCGAGACCGGACTGGACCTGGTCCGCCGCCTCCTCCGGGCTAAGCGTGCCGTTCAGCACCTGGGCGCTGACGTTCCAAAGCTCGTTTTCCAGATTCGGCGTGCCACGCGACAAGATTTGATAGGAATTGCGGATGGTCGAGTTGCATTGCTCGCGCCAGCTCACGAATTCCTGCGCCACCGGATCGGTCAGCTCGACAGCATGGCTGGAGAGCGAGAAGAAGCCGGGAAGCGAATTGGCGTAGAGTTCGGCGAACTCTGCAGACGCCGTCCATTCCAGGAACAGCTTGGCGTCCTCCTGGTTGGCCGAGGCCGCATTGATGCCCATGGCGATGTCGGTGTGGTCGCTGATGTAGCACTCATCAGCGCCCTCCGGCACCGGCGGCGCGAAGGCGCCGAACTCGAAGATCGCCTGATCGTTGAAGGTGGCGATATCCCAGCTGCCGGCAGGATAGATCGCGGCGCGGCCAAGGGTGAACAGGTTCTGGCTGTCCGAATATTTCTGCGCCTGATAGCCATTGCCCATATAGGGCGCCCATTCCGCGAGGTGGGCGAATGTGGCGACATAGGCGTCATCGGTCAGCTTGGCGTCACCGGCGATCAAGGCTTTGCGGCCGTCTTCGCCGTTCCAGAAATTCGGGCCGACATTCTGAAAGCCCATGGTCGCCGCTTCCCACTGATCGGCGGTGCCCAGGGAGAGCGGCGTGTAGGAACCCTCCTCCTCGATTTTGGCGAGCAGCGCCATGAACTCGGGGATGGTCTTGGGCGGCTCGACACCGAGCTCCTCGAAGGCTTCCTTGTTGTACATGAAGCCGTGGATCACCGAGGCCATCGGCAGGCAGAAAGTGTCGGCGCCGTCATCGGTCTGCCAAGCGCTCTTGGCGACGTCGGAGAAATTCGCCATGCCCTCGAGGTCGTTCAGGGCGATGATCTGGCCTTGCTTGAAGAGATCGAGCGAGGCGTCGAACGGCCGGCAGGTGATGATGTCGCCTGCGGTGCCGCCGGCGAGCTTGGCGTTCAGGCCGGCATTGTAGTCGGCCGGCGGCGTCGGCGCGAACACCACCTGGATGTCCGGATGCTTCTCGTGAAACACGGGCAGGATGGTGTCGTTCCAGATATCGACATCATCGCTTCGCCAGCTCTCGATGCGCAGCTCGCCGGCCGCGGCATGGCCGGCGAGCATTAGGGCGATGGCGGACACGGCCAGCGGCGCGGTCCAGGAGGATTTGATCGTGGAAGGGGTCATTGGGTCATCTCCCTGTTGTGACTTGTTGCAGTGCGGCGTTCGGCGGCTCCACCTCAACAAGCATTTGGCCGGGCCGGACGATGAAGCTGCATGATCTCCATTGAATACCTCTATGATACCAATTAGGCAAGAGGAAAAATTAACTTTTCCGACTTTCTGGTCATCCTATTGTTTTTTCCGAATTTTATGAGCGAATGGATTATCTAACGAATCGGGTTGCGGGCTGATAAATCTCAATGGTTCTTGAATGGTATTGATTTCTGACATCGCCTGCGATAGCGTTGCGGCATGTTTGATGACCGGCGCCAACCACGTGACAGGACGATGCCAGCACCCCTCTTTCTCGGGATCGACGGCGGCGGCACGAGTTGCCGCGCGCGATTGTGCTCGGGCGATGGCAGCGTGCTGGGCGAGGGGTGTTCGGGACCGGCCAACGTCCGGCTCGGATTGGAGGCGGCCTTCAAGGCGGTTCTCTATGCGACCAACGAGGCGCTCGCTTCGGCCGGCCTCGATGCGACGGCGTTTGGCCAGATCCATGCCGGTCTCGGCCTTGCCGGCGTCAATCTCGACTTCGCCTTCAAGGAGGCCCTGGCCTACCCCCTGCCGTTTGCGCGGGCTGCGCTTGCCACCGACATCGAGATCGCCAGGCTTGGCGCCCATGGTGGCGGTGACGGTGGGGTGGTGATCGCCGGCACTGGCTCCTGCGCCGAAGGGCGCATCGGAACGAAGGCGGTCCGCCTGGGCGGGTGGGGTTTTGCGCTCGGTGATCAGGGCAGCGGCGCGGCGATCGGCCGAGCCGCGCTTCGCCATGGTCTCCTTGCCCATGACGGTTTGATCGCATCGAGCGCGCTTGCCGGGGCGGTCATGGCGGAGTTCGGCGATGATCCGGAGGCGGCGGTGCGCTGGGCCGAGAGTGCGCGGCCCAGGGACTATGCGGGGTTCGGCCCGTTGCTGCTCGCCCATGTCGATAAGCGCGACCCGGCGGCGATCGCGATCATCCAAGACGCGGCGGCGGCGATCGACTGCCTGATCTATGGCCTGGCCGGCGCCGGCGTCGAGCCGATCGCCCTTTTGGGCGGCATGGCCAATGGGCTTCGCCCCTGGCTTGCCGAGGACGCCGCCGCTCGGCTGATCGAGCCCAAGGGCACGGCGCTCGACGGCGCGGTCTTCCTCGCCCGGGACCAGGCGGGTATGGGCGAACCGAGATGACGACGTCGCCATCCCTGATTGACGCGCTCAGAAGCGATCTTGCGACCACCGCGATCTCGGCGCCGCTCTATCATCAGCTGCGCCGGCGCCTTCGCCATGCCGTGGAAAGCGGCATGCTCCAGGTCGGCGACGCGCTGCCGAGCGAGCGCGATCTCGCAGACGCGCTCGGCCTCTCGAGGGTCACCGTGCGCAAGGCGATCAGCGGCCTGGTGAACGAAGGGCTGCTCACCCAGCAGCAAGGGGCTGGCACCTTCGTCGCCCCGCGCGTCGAGCAGGCGCTGTCGCTCCTCACCAGCTTCAGCGAAGACATGCGCGCGCGCGGCATGACGCCGGGGGCAGAGTGGCTCGATTGCGACACCGGTCTCGCCAATCCCGAAGAAGCGCTCGCCCTCGATCTTTCGCCGGGGACCGAGGTTTCTCGCGTCTCACGGTTGCGGACCGCGAATGGCAAGCCGATGACCCTCGAACACACCACCGTGCCGAGGAGCCTTCTGCCGGACCCCGCCGTCATCGGCGAATCGCTCTACGAGTATCTGATCGCCGAAGGCCACCGGCCGGTGCGCGCACTCCAGCGGCTGCATGCCAGGGCTGCCGACGACGACGAGGCCCGTTTGCTCGCCGTGCCGCCGGGGAGCCCGACACTCTACATCGAACGCCGTGCCTTTCTCAGTTCCGGGCAGGTAATCGAGTTCACACGCTCGCTCTACCGCGGCGATGCTTACGACTTCGTGGTGGAGCTGCGCGTCGAGGATCAAGCGCCATGTCAGTGACCAGCCCTGGAAGCAATCCATACAGACCGTTCATCGAGGGTCATGCAGCGCTGCTGCAACAGGGTGCTGCGCTCCCGCTCGGCGGCCTGACACCGTCCCTCCGATCGCCGGCGACGAATGATGGCGGCAAGGTGCTGATCTTCTCGCCGCATCCCGATGACGAATGCATCATCGGCGGTCTGCCGCTTCGGCTGATGCGCGAGCTCCGGATGCAGGTGACCAATGTCGCGGTCACCCTTGGGCGCCACCCGGAACGTCAGGCTGCGCGCTGGCGGGAACTGCAGGGGGCTTGCGCCTATATCGGTTTCAGCCTGCTGCGAACAGTCGAGAACGGCCTTGCCGATATCGATCCGGCCACCCGTGAGCAGCAGGCCGATAGCTGGGCGGCGGCGGTCGCGGTGATCGCCGAGATCTTGATCGCCGAGTCGCCCGATATCGTTTTCATACCCCATGACGGTGACTGGCACCCGGCCCATATCGGCACGCATCATCTCGTCCTCGACGCCCTCAGGGCGCTGCCGTCAGGCTTCGCTTGCCACGTCATCGAGAACGAGTTCTGGGGGGCGATGGCCACGCCCAACCTGATGGTCGAATCAGGCTCGGACGACGTGGCCGACCTGGTGGCTGCGCTGTCGTTCCATGTCGGCGAAGTCACGAGAAATCCCTTCCATCTGCGCCTGCCGGCCTGGATGATCGACAATGTGCGTCGCGGCAGCGAGCTGGTGCAGGGCAAAGGCGAAACCGCACCCGACATGACATTCGCCACGCTCTACCGCCTGCGCCATTGGACCGGCGGTGCCCTCTCGGATGCCTTGCCGAAAGGCCGGGTGTTGACCGCAGCCGACGATCTTCACCCGCTGCTAGGGGTGCGTCTTTAACAAATGGATCCCACTACAGAACTCGAAATCTTGGCCGCATACCGTCGATCTCGGCATCGACGGAGGGAACCCAATGTTGTGGACATTCCACTAGCCTGACCGGAGAAGGACGGGATGGAAATCATCATCCAACCGGACCGAGAGCGAGCTTCGGATCTGGCGGCACGGCTGATCCAAGCTCGGCTTCGCGCCAAGCCCGACATCGTCCTCGGCCTCGCGACCGGCCGCACCATGGAGCGGGTCTACACCAAGCTGGCGGCGATGCATCGGCGAGACGGACTCGATTTTCGTCGCTGTCGCACGTTCAATCTGGATGAGTATGTCGGCCTCGCCGCCAGCGATGAGCATTCCTATCGCTATTACATGAACCATCACCTTTTCGACCGCGTCGATGTCGACATCGACAACACGCATCTGCCCGATGGCATGGCCCAAGATGTCAAGGCGGAGGCCAGAGGCTACGAGGCGTTGATCGAGCAGGCGGGCGGTATCGACCTGCAGCTTCTCGGCATCGGCGAGTCCGGTCATATCGGCTTCAACGAGCCGCTGTCCGCCTTCCGTTCCCGAACCCGCGACAAGGCGCTTACCCCGACCACCCGCCGGCAGAACGCCCCGATGTTTGGCAACAGGATCGAGGACGTGCCCGAGCGTGCGCTGACCATGGGCGTCGGCACGATCCTGGATGCGCGCGAGCTCCTGGTGCTGGTGACCGGCAGCGCCAAGGCGGCGATCCTGGCCAAGGCCGTGGAAGGCCCGATCGCCGCCTTGGTCAGCGCGTCTGCGCTCCAGCTCCACGCCAACTGCAAGGTGGTGGTCGACGAGGATGCGGCGGCGGAACTTAAGGGGCGCGACGACTATGTGTGGATGTTCGAGAACGAACCGGAATGGGCGGCTTATCGTTAGTGGAATGTCCACAACATTTGGTCCCCACCGTCGATGCCAAGATTGACGGTATGCGGCCAAGCTTTCGAGGTCGGCAGCGGGACTCAATTGTTGAAGACACACCACTAGATCCGAGCAGGCCGTTCGGAAACGGCCGAGGTCTTCGTTGGAGAGGGAGCCATGGCAAAGAAGGTCCGAATCCTGGTGATCGGCGTCGGCAATATGGGCGTCTCCCACGCCAAGGCCTATCACAAGCTGGACGGCTACGAGGTCGTCGGCCTGATGAGTCGGACGATAAGCTCGAAGGTCGACCTGCCAGACGAACTCGCGAGTTATGCGCGTTCTAGGACGTCGACGAGGCGCTTGCCGTGACCAAGCCCGACGCCGTCTCGATCAACACCTGGCCGAACACTCATGCCGACTACGCCATCCGGGCGATGGAGGCCGGCTGCCACGTCTTCATGGAAAAGCCGATCGCCACCACTATCGAGGATGCCGAGCGGGTGGTCGCCAAGGCGCGTGAAAAACGGAAAAAACTCGTGCTCGGCTACATTCTTCGCCATCACCCGTCCTGGGCGAAGCTGGTGGAGGTCGGGCGCACGCTGGGTAAGCCCCTGGTCATGCGCATGAACCTCAATCAGCAATCCTCGGGCACCGCCTGGACCGGGCACAAGAACCTGATGGAGAGCCTGACCCCGATCGTCGATTGCGGCGTGCACTATGTCGACATCATGTGCCAGCTGACCCAGGCAAAGCCGGTGCGCGTGCACGGCATCGGTGCGCAACTATCCGGCGAGACCAAGGTCCAGAACTACGGCCACCTGCACGTCGTTTTCGATGACGGTTCGGTCGGCTGGTATGAGGCGGGCTGGGGTCCGATGATCAGCGAGGTCGCCTATTTCGTGAAGGACGTGGTCGGCCCCAAGGGCTGCGTCTCGATCCTGGTGCCGCAAGACGGCCAGAAGGACGCCAGCGCTGATGCCGTTTCCGACAGCGCCGATATCGACCAGCACACCAAGACCAATGCGCTCAAGATCCATCACGCCGACATCGACGGCGACAACAACTTCACGCGTCCAGACGAATGGCTAAGCATGGCGAACGAGCCGGACCATCAAGAGCTTTGCGATCGCGAGCAGGCCTTTTTTCTAAAGGCGATTCGGGAGGATCTGGACCTGACCGATTGGATGAACGATGCGGTCAACAGCCTCCGGATCGTGCTCGCCGCCGATGAGAGCATCAGGATTGGGCGTGCGGTAGAGCTCTAAAGGATCTTGTTGCAGAGATGATCGGACGTGTCTGCCCTGTCATCGTCGGTGCTGCTGCCGGGCGAGATGCCGAACCCCGAACAGATCTCATGTGCAATCCTGGTCTTCATCGGACGGGCCGCCGCGATTGGGCCGACCCGGATCGGGCGGCCGACGAAGATTGGCCGCTGAATAGTCATCACGAATTCGAACCACAACTTCCTCAAATCTTTGAGGGGATCATAGGAGAATGATCAAAAACGGCAGTTCACGATCGAGTCATTCGCCAGACGGGTTGGTATCACCAGAAGCTTGGATCCACCAGCTTGGTGGCGACGCAACGGGCGGCCGTTTCGAGCAGCTTCTCCCCCTTCTCGGCGCTTGCCACTCGGGGATCGCCAAGCGCTCCGGATGGGGTTCGGTCGGCAAAGCTTCGCCAGCGGTAGGAACGATCGTCGACGGCGCCGGGTTCATCCCTTTTGTCGGGACAAGCCGCTTCGTCAAAGCTGCCGGGATCAACGAGGTTCGGCGCGATCGCCATCATCATTGAAGTCTCGGCCTCGCAAGCATGGCGGATGCCCTTTTGCCGTTCGAGATGCGCGCCAAGCTCCTCAGCGCCGAGCGTCCAATAGGTGGCGGTAACCAGCTTCATGCCGAGCTCACGCGTGAGTTCCTCGACCACGGTTTGCAGGGCCGCGATGTTGCCGCCATGGGCGTTCATCAGGAACACCTTGTCGAAGCCATGACGATGGAGCGAACGCACCACGCCTCCGATGACGGCGAGAAAGCTTGGAAAGTCGAGGGTGACAGTGCCGCCAAACGCCATGTGATGCTCGGAGAGGCCCGTCCAGATGCATTCCGTGACCAGACAAGGTGTCGTCTCGGCAACGATCGCAGCGCTGCGCGCCGCCACCTCGCGCGCCAACATCGTGTCGGTGACCACAGGTAGATGCGGTCCATGCTGTTCGATCGAGGCGACCGGAATGATGACGATGGTTTCCGGTGTCGCCAGCCCCTTAAGCTCCGGCCAGCGAAGCTCAGACCAGAGAACGGATCGCTGCTGCATCGTCTTTCTCCCCAATCGCTCTCGAGAAACGTCGGCCTATGGCGCCAAGCGCCATTGCGTGAGCCGCTGAACGAGGCCGGTCAGAACTGTCTTCAACCCAGCAAACCCATCGGTCTTCGCAAGCGTCGTCTCATCCATGTACAGCGCACGGTTGATTTCGATCTGGAGCGAATGCCGACCTTCGGCGGGCCGCCCATGACGGCGGACGATTTCGGCACCCTTGAACAGCGTGTTGACCTCGACTGCGTAGCACCGGTCCGTCAGATAGTCCCGCGCGGCATTGACCATATCGGGAGAGCAGGTGGTTCCATCGCGATCGCTCAGGATGAAGTCGGGCCGCACCATGCCAGCACCCTCTTCATGCATCCGGTGCGAGACCGATTGCATGGAATGGCAATCCAGATGCAGGGTGTAACCATGTCTCGCATGGGCACGATCGATCAGCGCAGCGAGCGCCTGGTGATAAGGATGATAGCAGCGTTCGATCCGGTGCTTGATGTTGTTGCGCGGGAGTGGCGCGTTATAGAGAGGCGCTGCGTTCGGCGGCACGTTGGTCCAGATTAGCCCTTTCCCCAAGCGCGCCTTAGCGCTGGGTGCCAGATCCGCGTCCCAGCCACCGGCGATGCCGGCTGGATCTAGGTCGTCGATGGCGCGATTGACGTCGAGATAGATGCGCGGGAAGTGGGCGCGCAACAGTGGCACACCGAGAGACGGCACCTCCGCGAACAGCTGATCGACATAGCGATCGGTGGCATGCAACCAGGCGGACTTGGGCACGGCGGGCTGAAAATCATCGGGGACCAACTCG
>Ga0224508_10002384_pt1 | contig 15962 bp, 14 predicted proteins | sample SF_Jan12_sed_USG_4_FD_170157 | JGI IMG/M metagenome (GOLD analysis project Ga0224508, IMG submission 170157) | Sediment microbial communities from San Francisco Bay, California, United States - SF_Jan12_sed_USGS_21 | ecosystem: Environmental > Aquatic > Marine > Sediment | place: USA... | reverse complement strand
TGCTTTTTTCTTGGCCGCAACTTTTCTTTTAGCTGCGGGTCTTTTAGCTACTTTCTTTTTTACTGCAGGCTTGCGTGCCTTTTTCCTTACTGCGGGTTTTCTAGCTTTTGGTTTCGGCTTTGCTGTTTTCTTTGCTGTCGCCATCGTCCAATCTCCTCACGTTAACTTACGAATGTGAATATAAAAAGCATTAACAATTATACCAGAGTAAGTCTGCAACAAATTGAGAACGCTACGCACTGAGTTACGTCGTGTATTATAGTTGCGTTGATAAAAATTTGTACGCATTTTTAAAAAAATTTTTGCACAAAATAATTTTATAAAAAATTAGTATACAGGTTAAAAAATCATCTCAATTATGACTACAAGTTATTACCGTGACTGTCCCCCGGCAAGTTTGATCAAACAGTTCGCAGCCATGTTGTATGACAGCTTGTTAATTTTTGCGGTGCTTTTTTTTGCGGCTGCAATCGCGTTGATCTTCAACCAGGGTGAAGCGATCGAATCAAGCCCGCTGTTCAATCTTTACCTGCTGTTTATGTTGTTTTCGTTTTACGCGTGGTTTTGGCACAAGTCGGGGCAAACGCTCGGCATGCGGGTGTGGAAAATTCGTATTGTCTCCGAGTTTGGCGGTAACCCCGGTTGGGGCACCAGCTATCTGCGCCTTGTATTTGCTTTACTTTCGATACTTTGTCTGGGCCTTGGGTATTTCTGGCGGCTTTTCAAGCCATATACCTGGCACGACAAACTCAGTCAGACCAGGGTTATAGACGTTTCAAGCCTGGGCTCGCTTGAAAAATAGTTCGCCGCCAGGCCCTTGAGACTGTTTCCTTGCCAACATGTAGAGTGCAAGTCCCAGAAATGTCATGATAGGTAACAGGGCAATTACCAGTGCATTGACTTCGAACTGCGTTCCCAGTTGTATCACAAGGCGGTCTACCACCACAAAGGCCAGGCCCAACAATATCCCGGTTAGCAGGCGCTGACCCGAACTGCCCTGTCGTTGAGAACCGAGCACAAACGGAAATGCCAGCAGGCACATTACAATGATGCTCAATGGTGCGAACAGCTTTTGCCAGAATATCAGGCGCTCGACCGCGTCATCCAGTTTACTTTCTTCAAGAAAGTTAAGATAGGCGCGTAAATCACTGGTAGACATCTGCCTGGGTTCTATCATCAGTACTTCGAGCAATTGGTGCGACAGGTTGCCTTCATATAATATTTGATCGTAGCTAACCGTTTCAATTTTCTTGTCGCTGATTACTGATTTGTTGACCTGCTGTAACTCCCAGCCCTGCTCCAACGGAATAGCTCGCTCGGCTTTTAAAACAGATAATAATTTCCCCTGCCTATCCAGTTCATATATTTCGATATCGCGTGCGACTCCGTTTGGTAGAAGTTGATCAATATGCAATATTCTTGATTCGTCCTTTGTCCAGAGCCCCTCGCGGACAATTAGTGCCGATGTTTCTTCCTGCGCGAGACTCTTAACGTTGCGTGCATAAGTTTCACTGTCCGGTACCACCCAGTCAGCGAGTAGAAAATTAAGTACGGCTATTATCGCTGCCGCCTGAATAACCGGACTGACTAATTTTGCCAGGGAAACCCCGGAAGCCTGCATGGCGATGATCTCGCTATTACTGGCCAGAGCACCCAGACCCAGTATGCTACCCAGCAGGACAGCCAACGGCATAAATTCAACTACTTTCCCAGGTACGCTCAAAACCACAAATTTAGTTATTTGCAGGATGTCGTACTGCCCCTCGCCAAGATCATCAAGCTGGCCGACAAACAGGAAAATCAGGCCGAGACCAACTAACGCCAGCAATGCAGTAAAGGTACCCAGATGAATCGTGCGAATAATATATCGACTAATTATCATGATGCAGAGCCGGGCCTGAAAAACAGCACGCCCTTGTTAAGTCGAAACAGTAGTACACAGGTAATAGCGATAAACAATAGATGTACCCACCAAAAATTGACAATCATGGGTATCGTTCTTGCTTCCAATTGAGCGCGGGTTACCACGATCAAATTGAGATAAGCGATATAAACCAGAAGTGCAATTCCTACTTTTCCAAAGCGCCCTTGACGAGGAGCAATATACGATAGCGGCACTGCAAGCAATGCCAGAACTGTTAGTAAAACTGGAATGGTAATCCGCCATTGCAGCTCAACCCGGTCTCTGATCCGTTTGGACGACCAGAGCTCCGCTAACGTTTTCTCGATACTGCGAACACGGGAGTCTGTTGCCTTGTTTTGCTTCTTGACTAGTATCCCGTGCCGGTCATAGTCGATAATCTTGAAGTCCTTTTGTCCGGCCACGCCTTCGACTCGCTGGCCGGGCCCTACAACCAGAAATAAATCACCACTCTGCTCATCCAGCTGTTGACGACCAGATTTCGCAGTCTCCAGGATCATCGCATCCCGATCAGTCTGGCTGATTATTACATCCTGCAATTCAAGTTTGTCGGCACTTAACGTTTCCATAAAAAAAACCGTGCCGCCAGCTTCGCTCTGGTTAAATTGTCCTGGCTTTATTTGATGAAACTCGTGCTGGTTATTTTCCTGGTCAATAATCGCCCGTGCGTTACTCTGCATTTTTGCATTGAGTGACAGGCTGGCATAGCTGGTGAGCAAGAGCAACGGCAGCAGTACAATGGCGACGGACTTATAAAAATCACGATACCCGATACCACAGGCATTCATTACCACTATTTCGTGATCTTTATACATGCGTCCAAAGGTAAAAATAGTACCCAGAAAAAAACTGATCGGCAGCAACAAGACCAACATGTTGACCGACTGGCTCAACATTACTGGCCACAGTGCCTGTCGGGGGATGTCACCGTCGGCAATATCCGCCAAAACCCTGCCCAGGGCATTACTCATCAGAATAATATATAAAACCAGCATCGTGGCGGCGCTGGTTTTAATAATTTCCCGCGACAGGTATATGGTTATGATGTTATTCATTGCTGAATAGAGATCCGATTCATTAAACCTGTATCAGTCTGAATGCCGGTTACTTAAACCAGGCTGAATAATCGCAGGATTTTTATACATACGACTGGTTTTTTTTAGCACTTCACGTATCTTATCGCGTAATTAAAGCTACCAACACCAGGAAAGTCATGGAATTCGGTCTTAAACACAATGCACCTGAAAATGCGCGCAGCGCCTGTCAAATTATAACTGTTTCCCAGGCGCGAAAACTATCCCGCAGCGGGCAGCAAGTTGACAAGGCCAGCAAGGGATTCCTGACTTCGATCACCAGGCGTGGCGACATGGAAGGAAAGCTGGGACAAACGCTGCTGCTGCCCGACGTTCCCGGAATTTCAGCTCAACGCGTTTTATTGGTTGGCTGTGGCAAGGAAAGCGACATGAATGAGCGCAACTTTACCAGGTTGATCAGCTCGATCGTGAGCGCGCTATCCGCTTGCGGTGCCCGTGATGCCGAATTCTATCCCGGGGACATTACCTTAAAGGGACGCGACCTGGCCTGGAAAATCCGCCAGGCGACGTTGCTTATGAATAATAGCGAGTACCAATTCGATCAGCTAAAAAGCGGCAAGACCTCGAGAAGCAAAGGTTTGCGCAGGCTTAACCACAATCTGCCGAGGAGTGATGCAAGCAAGGCAAAGCAGGCGATCAGCGAAGCGCAGGCGATCAGCGCGGGCATGAATATCGCCCGGGACCTCGGCAATCTGCCGGCAAACATTTGCACTCCGACCTACATAGCCAGGCAGGCCAGGCTGGTAGCCAAGGGAGAGAAACGGCTGCGTGTCAATGTGCTTGACGAGGCTGCCATGAAGCGGCTGAAAATGGGATCATTGCTCTCGGTGAGTGCCGGTAGCCGACAGCCGGCCAAATTGATTTGCATGGAATACCGTGGTGCCGCAGCCAAAGAACAGCCGATAGCACTGGTGGGTAAAGGCGTTACTTTCGATACCGGCGGGATATCGCTAAAGCCCGGCGCCGCGATGGATGAAATGAAATTTGACATGTGCGGTGCGGCATCGGTAGTCGGAACTCTAAAGGCCGTCACACAAATGCAGTTGCCGATAAACGTTGTCGGAATTATTCCGGCCACCGAAAACATGCCCGATGGTCTCGCCACCAAGCCGGGCGATATCGTCACCAGCATGTCAGGACAAACCATCGAGATTCTCAATACCGATGCCGAGGGTCGCCTGATTCTTTGTGACGCCCTGACCTACGCAGGCAAATTCAAGCCCCGTTGTGTTATCGATATTGCTACTTTAACCGGTGCCGCCATAATTGCCCTCGGCAAGGTTCCTTCGGCGGTGCTCGGTAATAATCGCGCATTAATCGACGGCCTGATAAAGAGCGGACAACAAATCGAAGATAAAATCTGGGAGCTGCCGCTGTGGGACGAATACCAGGACCAGCTCAAAAGTAATTTTGCCGATATGGCCAATATCGGCGGTCGCGATGCCGGCACCATAACCGCGGCCTGTTTCCTGTCACGTTTTACCCGGGATTACAAATGGGCGCACCTGGATATCGCGGGGACCGCGTGGAAATCGGGAGAAGATAAAGGTGCTACCGGTCGTCCTGTTCCGCTGCTCACCCAGTACATACTCAACCAGGTCAAGTAATGACACGGATTGATTTCTACCAGTTAAATCCTGGACGCAGCCGCTATGACCAGGTGGTTTGCCAGTTGTGCCAGAAGGCTTATGAAAAAAAGCAGCTCACCCTGTTACTGACGCAAAGCCAGCAGCAAAGCGAACATCTCGATAAAAGACTCTGGACTTACTCTGACGAAACTTTTCTACCTCACGATAGAGAGGAAACCGATGGTCTCGTCACCCCTATTCTGATTCATGACAATCCCGATCCGGGCGGCGATCGTCAACTGCTTATCAATTTATCCGCCTCGGTACCGGCCTACTTCGCTCAATTTGAGCGCGTCATTGAACTGGTGACCGAGGAAAACAAGACGCAGGCGCGTGAACACTACAGTTACTACAAGGAGCGCGGTTATCCACTTAACCACATCAACCTATGAGCGATCAAAAAGACATTCCGGTTCTAACCGACATGATTGAAAAGGGTATCGAGATCAAGATGTCGGATCTGGGCCTCGACGAAAGCCCGGATAGCGAAACTGCAGAACCATTCATTGTAAATTCCGAAACCGATATCGCCGCTTCTGAAGCGGAGGCCATGGACCCGTTCGAAGATAACCCGGCACTCGAAAAAGCCATCCGTCGAATTCTCGATGAACATACGGAACTCGCCTGGCAGGAAATCAAGCTCGTAATCCGACGCCACCTCGACAAATTCTGATCAACTCACCTTCATTGAAAGTCCCAGTAAGGGCATGCCGACCAGTAAATCTTTTCAGAAACGCCGTTAATACATCCATGTAGGCTCGCGCGCGACATCCATGTCGCGCAGCGTTCTGAAAAGATTTACTGGTCGGCATGCCCGTTAAGATATTCCTTACTTTCAGGAATTGATCCTCAAAAGCGAGGTTAATAAGGTGCTATTAAAGGAGCTGCTTTGGGGGAAAGTCTGCAAAAGTGTAGCGAGGCATGGAGCCGAGCTCCAAGCGATTCCATGGATGGACCAAACGGCGCTTGCGCCGTTTGGGAGCGCCTTTTGCAGACTTTCTCCCAAAGCAGCGTGGTAATAGAAACAGTGCATTTTTCGAGGGGGGCACGGTATAATCGCGCCCTTTGATTTGCGCCACCGAGTTGATGGAAAAAACCTACGACCCACATTCAATAGAAGAAATCTGGTACCAACGTTGGGAAGATAAGGGTTACTTCGCTGCCGATGGAGACGGTGATCCGTACTGCATCGTGATCCCGCCACCCAACGTGACTGGCAGTCTGCATATGGGTCACGCCTTCCAGGACACGATCATGGACACGCTGATCCGCTATCACCGCATGAAGGGCAACAATACCCTGTGGCAACCGGGTACGGATCATGCCGGTATCGCGACGCAAATGGTGGTCGAACGGCAATTGGTGCAAGAAGGCAAGACCCGGCATGACCTGGGTCGTGACGCATTCACTGATCGCGTGTGGAAATGGAAAGCGGAATCCGGCGGCACAATTACGCGCCAGTTGCGACGCATGGGTGCGTCACCCGACTGGGCGCGCGAACGTTTCACCATGGATGAAGGACTGTCGGCCGCGGTGCAGAAAGTTTTTATCGAGCTTTACGAGGATGACCTGATTTATAGGGGTAAGCGACTGGTAAACTGGGATCCGGTACTGCATACCGCCATCTCTGATATCGAAGTCATCAACGAGGAAGAGAAAGGGTTTCTGTATCATGTCCGCTACCCGCTGGTCGATGGACCCATCAACGGTGTTACCCATCTTGAAATTGCGACCACGAGACCCGAGACCATTCTTGCCGATGGCGCGCTCGCGGTCAGCGCTGATGACGAGCGTTACCAGGATTTTGTGGGTCAAAAAGTACAGGTACCGATGACTACCCGAATCATCCCGATCATCATCGACGACTATGTGGATCCAGAGTTTGGCACCGGTTGCGTCAAGATTACGCCGGCGCATGACTTCAACGATTACGAGGTCGGCCAACGCCACGAGATGGAGGTGATCAACCTGTTCACCATCGACGCAATCATGAACGAAAACGCGCCATCGGCTTACCAGGGAATGGATCGCTTCAAGGCCCGCGACAAGATCGTAAAGGACCTCGAGGAAGCAGGACTGATGGTCAAAATTGAAGATCACGTCTACAAACGCCCATACGGTGATCGATCCGGTGTCGTCATCGAACCCTACCTGACTGATCAATGGTTCGTGCGCGCTGCACCACTGGCGAAACCGTCTATTGAAGCCGTCAAGGACGGGCGTATTCGATTCATTCCGGAGAACTGGAGTAAGACCTATTACAACTGGATGGAAGACATCCAGGACTGGTGCATCTCGCGCCAGATCTGGTGGGGCCACCGAATTCCCGCCTGGTACGATAACTACGGCAACGTTTATGTCGCCACCGACATCGATGAGGTCCGCCACAAGTACGAGCTCGCCGACGATATCGAACTCACCCAGGACGAGGACGTTCTCGATACCTGGTTTTCATCGGCACTATGGCCGTTCAGCACGCTTGGCTGGCCCGATCGTGATGACCCGGCGTTAAAAACCTTTTACCCGACCAGCGTACTCGTTACCGGGTTCGACATCATCTTTTTCTGGGTCGCACGCATGATCATGTTCGGTCTCAAGTTTATGGATGAAGTGCCCTTTAGAGAAATTTACATGCACGGCCTGGTACGCGACGCCGAGGGCAACAAGATGTCAAAGTCCAAGGGTAATGTGCTCGATCCGCTGGACCTGATCGACGGCATTACGCTCGAAGACCTGCTGGCGAAGCGCACTACCGGGCTAATGCAACCCGAAATGGCACCACACATCGAAAAGGCCACTCGCAAACATTTTCCTGACGGCATTCCGGCCTATGGCACCGATGCGCTGCGTTTTACCTTTACTGCGCTGGCTTCAACCGGGCGCGATATCCGTTTCGATCTGGGGCGCATTGAGGGATACCGTAATTTTTGTAACAAGCTATGGAACGCAACACGCTACGTGCTGCAGAATACAGAAGGCGAGGACTGCACCGCGGGCACTCCAACACTGGCAGATCGATGGATCATCGCCCGCCTGCAGCAGGTCAGTGAGGGTATTGGCAAACACGTAGAAAATTATCGTTTCGATCACGTCGCGCGAGATTTGTATGAATTTGTCTGGAATGACTATTGCGACTGGTACATTGAGCTATCCAAGCCGGTGCTCTATTCCGAGGATTACCCGGTGGCCGCAAAGAAAGCCGCGCGCCACACGCTGGTTACGGTGCTCGAAGCCATATTGCGCCTGCTGCATCCGGTCATGCCCTACATCACCGAAGAACTGTGGCAACGTGTCGCACCGCTCGCATGGATTGAGGGTGAAACGATAATGCGCCGACCCTACCCCGAGGCCGACCCGGCACTAATTGATGAAGTGGCGCTGGCTGAACTGGAATGGGTAAAAACTTTTGTCATGGGCGTACGCCAGATTCGCTCCGAGATGGATATAAAACCGGGCAAGCTGTTGCCGGTAATCTGTCACAATGGCGATCAACAGGATCAACAAAGCATCGAAGCCAATCGTTCACTACTGATGTCATTGGCAAAGCTCGAATCCATTGACTGGCTGGAGCAGGATGCCCAGGCCCCGGAATCCGCCATTTCGCTGGTGGGAGAAATGCAACTATTGATTCCGCTCGCCGGACTGATCGATAAAAACTCCGAACTCCAGCGTTTACAACGGAATATTGAAAAACTGGAGCAGGATGCACAGCGTATCAACGCGAAGCTGGCGAACGAAAACTTTGTCTCACGTGCGCCGGAAGACGTGGTCAACAAGGAAAAGAGTAAACTCGCAGATACCGAGTCGGCGCTTGGGAGCTTGCGCGCACAGGCGGAAAGGATAGCGGCAATATAACCACTGCAGGTATTGTGAACTTTTTTATCGGCTAAGGTTCAAACCAGCTACAAACGTAAATAAAAATTCTGGAGAATCGACAAATGGGGTTAATTGAAAAGTTAAGTATGCCGATGCAAACGATCAACGGTTTATTGTCGAAGCTGCAATCGCCGTTCCTGTTGTTTGTCAGACTGTATGTCGCATGGGTTTTTTTGAAGTCCGGTATGCACAAGATCGGTGACTGGGAAACCACCCTGGTGCTGTTCGAATACGAATACCAGGTACCGCTGCTGAATTTCGAACTCGCCGCTTACCTTGCGACTTTCGGAGAGCTGGTTTTCCCGATCTTTTTAATCGCCGGGCTCGGCACTCGGCTTACCGCCATCGCAATATCGTTTATTAATATCATCGCGGTGGTTTCCTACTATGCAACCCTCGCCAAGGGAGCCGGCCTGGTATGGCATTACCTGTATGGCACCATGTTACTGGTCAGTATTCTTTACGGTGGCGGAATGTTTTCGATCGACCATTGGTTCAAGTCAAAGTTTGGCAATGATGATTAGTTGCCGAGCGGCTGGCATTCCGGAAAATTCAATCGGCAAACACTGGTAGGCGTTAGACGACCAGGTATGGTTTTAAGCGTCTGAGTACGGATGGGTAGGCGGCATACCATTGCTGATAGCTTCTATTCCAGACCCGCATTAGCTTTTTACGCGCCAGTATGCGGCTATAGTTAGCCAGCGGAATAAACTGGTTATGGCCGATACCGTCTATTACCACCAGGCGAAACTCATCGAAGCCGAGGCGTTGAACCAGTATATTCGTTGGATTCAGATCGTAACAGGTAACCCAATGGTCATAGAGGCACTGCTTTAAGGCTTCTATCTCTTCAATGGCCCAGCTATTAAAGCGTTTATCATTTTGCGCAAGATAATGGTCCAGCGATTTAGATATCCGTTTATCGTCGTCCTGCACCATTTCAAAGATCGCACCTTTGCCCAGGCTGGTATCAATCAGTCCATGAAATGCGGCGATATGTTCCATATAGATTCCGCGTCGTTGCAGTTTCGAATAATAATTTACGCGACGCCTGAAATAACGCGGATGATGTTCCGGACGCAAAATCTTGATGCAATAATACGCTTTGACTGGATGTCGGAAGCATTTGAAGTAGGCGCCTTCGGCCACCAGTAACCGCGCAGACAGCGGAACCGTATCGCTTCCAGGGAAAGCGTTATCGGAAAGGAGCATGTGGTTCGTCCCTGAACCCATCTCCTGGCAAGAGGAATTGCCGTTCAATCTGCCTGGCGTCGCAGAAATGCAGGAATTTCAAGGTATTCCATGCTTTCCTTGTCTTCGGGCATCTCGACACTATCACCCACTATTTTCTTACGGATTGCTGTGGGTCGTTCCAGTTTCTTGTAATCGACCTCGCCGTTGCTTTCCGGCTGAATCGCGGGAACCGGGATATCGGCTAGAACCTTGTCCTCACCGAGTCCGGTCGCGACCATGGTGACTCGCAGTTCACCGTCTTTCATATTGGAATCGATCACGGTGCCGACCACGACGTTTGCGTCAGCCGACGCCAGTTCTGTTATCGCGGTACCGACATCGTCGAGTTCGCCAATCGCAAGATCCAGCCCTGCAGTGACATTGACCAGGATCCCCTGCGCGCCGGAGATATTAATATCCTCGAGCAGTGGTGACGAGATAGCCGCCATGGCTGCTTCCTTGGCACGATTATCACCTGTCGCGGCTCCCGTGCCCATCATTGCCATACCCATTTCCGACATGACTGTACGCACATCCGCAAAGTCGACGTTGATCAAACCCGGGCAGGTTATCAACTCGGCAATACCCTGCACGGCACCTCGTAATACGTCATTTGCTTTGCCGAACACTTCCAGCAACGAAGTCTGCTTACCCAGTACAGGCATTAGCTTGTCATTCGGGATCGTAATCAGCGAATCGACCACGATGGAAAGTTCCTTGATCCCGACATCGGCCTGGGACATCCGCTTGGTACGTTCAAATCCGAATGGCTTGGTTACCACGGCAACCGTCAGGATTCCCATTTCCTTGGCAATCTGCGCGATTACCGGCGCTGCCCCGGTGCCCGTGCCACCGCCCATGCCGGCGGTAACAAAGAGCATATTCGAGCCCTCAATCATTTCCTGGATACGCTCGCGATCTTCCAGCGCAGCCTGTCTGCCGATACCGGGGTCTGCCCCGGCGCCGAGTCCCTTGGTAATGCTGGCGCCAATTTGCATCGACGATCGCACATCCATCTTCTTGAGTGCCTGTACATCGGTGTTAACGCACATGTATTCGACGCCTTCGATACCCGCCGAAACCATGTGCTGGACGGCGTTTCCACCGCCTCCACCGACACCTATGACCTTGATAATCGGGTCTTTGGAGTGTGAATCCATCAGTTCAAACATGTTTTTGTCCTCTTGCTTTAATTTAAAAATTACCCTGAAACCAGCTTTTCATTCTCGCCAAAACACCGGCTTCGTTGTGATCGTCCAGTTGATAACCGGACAAGCCGGATTGCTGCCTGTTTCCAAATAGCAACAATCCAACACCTGTCGCATGAATCGGGTTACGTACCACGTCGACCAATCCCGACACATACTGTGGATAGCCCAGTCGAACCGGCATATGGAAAATCTCTTCCGCCAGCTCAATTGCACCTTCCATTTTCGAACTGCCGCCGGTTAACACGACCCCGGCGGCACATATCTCTTCGAACCCGCTGCGGCGTAGTTCCGCCTGCACCAGGCTTAATAGTTCCTCGTAACGCGGCTCCACCACCTCGGCCAGGGTTTGCCGGGCCAGGCGTCGGGGTTCGCGATCGCCAACGCTGGGAACCTCGATGGTTTCGGTGTCCGCCGCCAGTTGACGCAAGGCGCAGGCATACTTGACCTTCAGGTCGTTGGCATACTGGGTGGGCGTGCGCAGGGCCACCGCAATATCGTTGGTCACCTGGTCGCCGGCGATCGGGATGACCGCGGTGTGGCGAATCGCACCGTCTGAAAACACCGCGATATCGGTGGTTCCACCGCCAATATCGACCAGGCATACGCCCAGTTCCTTTTCGTCGTCGGTCAGTACCGAGCTGGCCGAGGCGAGCTGCTCCAGGATCACATCGTCGACCTCGAGGCCACATCGGCGCACACACTTGATAATATTTTGTGCCGCACTGACAGCGCCAGTGACCAGGTGCACCTTGGCCTCGAGCCGTACCCCGGACATACTGATCGGATCGCGAATTCCCTCGGAATTGTCGATGACAAATTCCTGCGGCAATACGTGCAGAATTCGTTGATCGGCCGGGATTGCAACCGCCTTGGCAGCGTCGATAACACGAGCGACATCTGCCGGGGTAACTTCTTTTTCCTTGATCGCAACGATGCCATGCGAATTGATACTGCGAACATGACTGCCGGCAATACCCGCATAGACGGAGCGGATCTGGCAACCAGCCATTAATTCCGCTTCCTCCACCGCGCGTTGAATCGATTGCACGGTTGATTCGATATTGACCACTACACCTTTCTTTAAACCACGCGAGGGTTGGGTACCGATTCCGATGATGTCGATATCGCCCTCGACCGTAACTTCGCCAACGATCGCAACCACCTTGGAGGTTCCGATATCAAGCCCTACGATCAGGTTTCCCGATGTCTTTTTAGACATTTCCATTACTCCAGATTGATACTATGTCGCTGCCCTGCAGGGCTTCCTTTTTCCAGGCCACAGCGAAACCATTGCTGTAACGTAAATCCAGGCGCTGGATCTGCTCACGTCGGGGTAGAATCTGCTGCATGTAAATGCTCACCAGGCGATCGATCTTATGATCGATATCTTTCCGCCCCAGCTTGATTTTCAGGCCATTGATCAATTCAACGTCGAGGGCGCCACGGCTATCTACCTGCAACGCCATCAAGCGTTCATCGACAGCATTGAATCGGGCTTGCAGGCGATAAAACTGTTGCAATGCCCAGGCCGGCGGATGGTTAGCCGCATGGACGATGGGCAGGTGACTGAAAGCCCCTGTATCCGCCCGGTAAACACTGGCCGAATCACTCAGCAGGTGTTGCTCGTCCCAGCGAGCCACCGGTATTTTCTCTTCGATCGCGATCCTCAGTTTGTCCGGCCAAATCCTGCGCACCGAGACCAACTGTGTCCATGAATCGTCATGCAGGGTTTGCTGCAGATGGTGAATATCAAATGAAAAGAATCCCTGGCCAAGATACTGTTGCAGCGTCGATTCAACCTCCTGTTGATCGAGATTTTTAAAGCTTCCGGAAAGCTGAATCGTTCGAATTGGAAGTATTTGTTCTAACTGGCTGAGATAGAAACCACCAAGACCTAGCGGCAATAGCAGAAATACCCAGTTGTAAGATTTGCGCCAGCGAAATGATTTTGACGCCGATGCCGGCGTATTGCGTTTCGCCTGTTTACTCTGCTTGCGGAGCTTAGCCATCGTGATCGTCTCCTGTCAGCGTTGCTTCGAGGATCTTTACAACCAGTTCAGGCATTTCCAGACCGGCTGCCCTGCCCGCCATCGGAATCAGGCTGTGATCAGTCATTCCCGGTACCGTATTAACCTCTATCACCCAGGGTCGTTGCTGCTGATCCAGCATCAGGTCCACCCTGCCCCAGCCACTGACTCCGGTGGCGCGGATTGTTTCGAGCACTATTTCGTTAATCGCAGCGACGCTGTCATCGTCGAGTCCACTGGGGCAGGTATAAACGGTGTCATCCGCTAAATACTTGGCCTCGTAATCGTAAAATTCTCGTGGCGTTTCCAGCATGATCAGCGGTAAAACTTCATCACCGATAAATCCGGCGGTATATTCGATACCGTCGATGAATTGCTCGGCGAAAACAGTGCCAAAGCGTCGTGCGGATTCCCAGGCCGGAAACAACTCGTTTTCATCGTGCACCGGGGTCATGCCGATGCTTGACCCTTCCAGCACAGGTTTGACAAACACCGGTAGGCCCAGGTCGCGAAGCAAGCGCTCACAATCGGCTTCATTGCGCAGCTCGATGAAATCTGGAGTTGGAATACCACTACAGCGAATTACCTTTTTTGTCAGCACCTTGTCCATGGTTAACGCGGCTGCAGATACGCCGCTTCCGGTGCTGGGTATACCGAGAAAATCGAGAACTGCTCGAATGGTGCCATCCTCACCACCACGACCATGCAGCACGTTAAAAACACGATCTACCTCAAGATCGGCAAGCTGGTGGAAAGCATGCGCCTCTAAATCAACTGGAATTGCATCGACGCCGGCGGCAAGCAAGGCCTGGTAAACCGCGTTACCACTATTGAGCGAAACCTCGCGCTCTGCAGATTGCCCGCCCATTAGAACTGCCACCCTACCGCATTTTGCGGCTGTATCCGGCGATGGCTTTTGCAGCACAATGCTCACAGGGTTTCCCCCACGATGCGAACTTCGGCTTCGAGACTGACGCCAAATTGCGACGCAATAGTGTCACGAATATGCCCGATTAGTGCCTCGACATCGCTGGCCGTCGTATCGCTGTTGCTGATAATAAAGTTGGCGTGCTTTTCCGAGACGCAGGCGCTACCCAGGCAATATCCCTTTAGGCCCGCTGCCTCGATTAGCTGAGCGGCGTGCTTTCCCTCAGGATTCTTGAAAACCGAGCCACAGGAAGGCAGGCCTATGGGTTGCGTGGCGTTGCGCTGCTGCAATAACTGGCGAATGTTGGAAGGTACACCCGGCGCTCGAGCTGCCAGACGAAACCTTGCCGCGGCAAACCATTCCTGTTGCGGCAAGCCGACGTGCCGATAGTCTACTTCAAATTCAGCAGGACTCCGTTCGACCAGCTTTCCTGCTCGATCAATCATGACCACCTGCTCTACCATGGACCAGGTTTCGCCACCAAACGCGCCCGCGTTCATCGCCAGGGCGCCACCGATGGTACCGGGAATTCCGGCGAAAAAATCAGCGCCATCGAGCCCCTGTTTCTGGCAGAACTTGGCGAGTTTGGCACAGCTGGTTCCACTTTCCACATAAAGCAGCCCATCTGGCTGCAGGCGGATTTCTTTCAGAGAATTGAGCGGTGCAATCACCTGTCCACGAAAACCGCCATCGCGCACCAACAGGTTACTGCCAAGACCGATCCAGAGAATATCGATGTCCGGCTCAAGGCCAGCCAGAAAATACTGCAGATCGACCAAATCGACAGGAATATAATAACGATCCGCAGGTCCACCCAGGCGCCAACTGGTGTGCTTTGACATGGGTTCGTCGAACATCAACTTACCCTTGATAGAACGGTTGCTGGCCACGTTCATTTCCCCTTTCCTGCTGGCTGATGCTGTGCCAGAAACTCCGCCGACCAGGCCCCGATACTCCCGGCACCCAGGGTCAGGAAAATATCTTCATCCTGTAAAACCTTGTCGACTACTTCGTCGAGGCCTTCTAGCTCTTCTACAAACACCGGATCGACCTTGCCACGGTTTCGAATTGAACGCGCCAGCGCGCGCGCGTCGGCATCCTTGATATGGGCTTCACCCGCGGGATAGACCTCGAGCAATATCAATTGATCAACGTCGGCCAACACCTGAGTGAAGTCTTCGAACAGATCACGCGTACGGGTAAACCGATGTGGCTGAAATAAAACAGTGAGTTTTTTCTCCGGCCAGGCAGCGCGAATCCCGGCCAGGGTTGCGGCAATTTCATTGGGATGATGCCCATAATCATCAATATGCATAATCCTGCCATTGGCAACTTGCAGGTTTTCGCTAATCTGGCAGCGCCGACCTATTCCAGAGAAGTCGGCCAGTGCCTCGACAATCGCCGCCGGCGAGACTCCCAGCTCCCAGGCAATACTGATTGCAGCGGTGGCGTTGAGCACGTTGTGTTTACCCGTCAGGTTGAGTTCGATATTCAGCAACTCCGGCTCGTCGGGAAGCCTGACGCTGAAGCAGGTCCTGGCACCTTTGGCGACAATATCGGTAATATGGACATCGGCATCTTCGGACTCACCGTAGGTCAGGACCGGGCGCGCAATGTCAGCCATTATTTCGCGCACTACCGGATCATCAAGACACAGCACGGCAAGTCCATAAAACGGCAAGTGATGCAGAAACTCGATAAAGGCCTGCTTGAGTCGCTCAAAGTCACCTTCATAAGTAGAAAGGTGATCATTATCGATATTGGTAATAATCGACATCATCGGCTGCAGGTAGAGAAACGAGGCATCGCTTTCATCCGCCTCGGCAACCAGGTAGTCGCTCAGACCGAGCCGGGCATGGCTGCCAGAACTGATCAGTTTGCCACCTATCACGTAGGTCGGATCGATATTACCGCTGGCGAGCACGCTTGCTACCAGGCTGGTGGTGGTGGTTTTTCCATGGGTGCCTGCCACCGCGATACCGCGCCGGAAGCGCATCAACTCGGCCAGCATTTCGGCACGCCTGACCACCGGGATACGCATTTC
>Ga0224508_10002383_pt1 | contig 15965 bp, 7 predicted proteins | sample SF_Jan12_sed_USG_4_FD_170157 | JGI IMG/M metagenome (GOLD analysis project Ga0224508, IMG submission 170157) | Sediment microbial communities from San Francisco Bay, California, United States - SF_Jan12_sed_USGS_21 | ecosystem: Environmental > Aquatic > Marine > Sediment | place: USA: California... | reverse complement strand
TGTCATCAAAAAACAGCGATTGCATGAGTTGCTTGCGATTGTCTGCACGGTCTGCAAACAGGTTCGCCTGTTCGGCATTGCCGAGATCCTTGAACGCATGAGCCATCGAGGACTCAAGTTTGTACATTATTGCATTGAGATCGACAGGTACGACTTGACTGGCTCGAATTGATTCTAGGGACTGTGGATCCGCCAGCCACCGCGTACTAAAGTCCCAACCCGATTCACAGGCGGAACGGATGTCTCGATACAGGCCTGACGCCTCACGATCGCAGTGTTTTGCTAATTCAACGTCCTCGGCGTGACTTTCTTGCCTTGGTAAATCCGAATCATCCCAATACCTGTTGAGGTATCCATCATGCACTGCTACAACGCGTCGATGCGCAGTCAAGTCATCGCCAAGTTCCTCTGAACCGGACATCCAAAAGTCATATTCTTTCTCGAGCTGAGTGAGATACATTGCCCAAATGCCGGGATCTTGTTTTACTTTTGCGAGCAACTCAACCATTAGTACGAAAAATGGCGGCTGCGATCGCGTGCAGTAGTAAGTCCTGTTGCCATTCGGAATAAATCCGACGCGATCAATTAGAAACGCGAAGTTATCGACCATATTTTGTATCAGATCATCGTGACCGGAGACAGCCAGCCCTAACATCGTGAAATAGGTGTCCCAGTAGTAGATCTCCCGAAATCGGCCGCCGGGCACAATGTACGGTCGCGGCAATTCGATCAGCGACGAGTTGGGATCGACGCGATCGGCCTCACGCGCGAGGATGTCCCACAATTGCGCGATGCGAACACGAACCGGTGATATCTCTGATATTTCAGCGACGTCGTCGTGGTCAGACGGCAGCGAAAAATATTCATTGACGAAAGCCTCGATTTGCTCCGGGTCGTCGCGGTCGAGATTCGCGAATGCCCGCATGATCCCCGACACGTCGGATATCGGCGTCGCGTCGACGAAAGTTTTTGAGTCCGGAAATATATGTCGAGTCTGTACGACCTCGAACAGATCACCGTAAATCTCGTCTGGTCCCCTAATCTGCGACATCAAGCGATCCCTCCGCAGCCTCATGTTCATCGGTCTTGCGCTTGAAGAGGTAAAGCGTGAACAAAAGAGCAGTTATCGGCAGCAGCGAAAAGTAGAACGCCTTTTGTCCGCCAACAGCTTCGAAAAGAAAGCCCGTGATGATTGATCCCGATGTGCCGCCGAGCGCAGAGAAAACGACAATTAGGCCAGCCATCGAGCCATGCTGATGTGTCGGAAGCGCGGTAAGGATGACCGAGTTGATCGCTGGGTAGATCGGAGCAATGCAAAAGCCGATGAGCGGAAAGAGAAACGCGGCGAGCGGTGCTGCGCCCCAGCTTGTGACTTGCTCACCTCCCAAGCCCTTGGCCATGGGTAACGCAACAATCACGAGCACAGCTGCAGTCAGAAGCCCAATCGTAAGCAGGCGGAACCAATCAAAGTGTTTCAACACGATTCCGGCCGTGAATCGGCCCAATGCCGTCGCGGCCGCAAGGATGCTGGCCATCTGAATACTCAGTGAGTTAGAGAGATTGAGAATGCGGCTATTGAACGTGGGCAACCAGGACATAATACTTTGTTCGATGAGCACGTAGAGGAAAGCGCTAACGACAAAAATCAATACCAACGGCTTGATACAGAGTACGATCATATCGACGAATTCCTGCATCAGCGGTTTGGGCGTGGAACTTTTTGCGGCAGATTCGTCGAGCTTCGCAAACAACAACAAAGCGAATGCGAGAAAGGACAGTCCAGCCAACACGTAATACACGGTCAGCCAGCTCGTCGACTGAGGATTCGAATCGTCAACAAACGCACTGAATATGAAGTAGCCCGACAACACGCCCACCATGAAAAATGACTCGAGGAAGTTCATTATGCTGACGTGTTCTTTACTGTCTTCAGTGACCAGTCCAAGCGTTGCGTAGCAAGAAACTTTGACCAGGGCAAAGCCAACGCCTGTCGCCGCAAACATCATTTTGGTCATCCAAAACGCCGGGACCTGCGGCATCACAAGACAAACAATGCCGATGAAGGCAAGCGAGGCCAGCATCGTGCGTTTAAAGCCGACCCGGACAATGAAAGATGCAATCAGGAACGAGGTAATTGCAATGGAAAGGTCTTTAAATGCTTCCAGCACGGCGGCCGATGACTCGGATACGCCGTAACTGTTTTGCACCTGCAGGATGACGGTGCCGACGCTGTTCAATAGAATCGCGAATACGAAGTAATTGATGAACAGCGAGACCTTGATGGGCCAGTGCTTCATTAGCGGATCCTGATGTGCGGAGAACGCGTCAATACCGGCGTGCCGGGTTTCGATATTCGTTTGCGCTCAGTGGGGCGCACTTATTTGTATTTCTTATAGTCGAAGCCGGGCAGACAGATATGTCTGCCTGCCCGGTGCGAATGATACCTATTTTGTCATTTGGCTAACTAGTGTCGTAAACACGTGATCAAAAGTCATAGCCAACACTGAACTTAATCGAACGCCCCAAAATCGGGCGCCCGTTTGGCGACGTCGGACTGCGCGGGTCGCCCTCAGTGATGCCGTCATCGTCAGCAAGGTTATCTGCGTGAAGCTGCACGAAGAAACCGGAGTCTGACGACAGCAGGACGCCGACATCGACTTTCTCATAGCTGGGAAGAACGACTGTATTGGAATTACCACTGAAACGATCATCCACGAACGTGATTGCGCCGTATACGGTCCCGAGGTAATCGCCAAATTCGAAGTCGATACTCGGTGTTATGCGAAACTGAAAATCCGGCTGCCGCAGTACCTTGTTACCGACATCGGTGGCAGTAGATGACGCCGTGATCTCGGTGTCCTGAAAGACGCCGCTCAAGCCGATATCCAAAAAACCGAACGTCGCGGTTGCGTCGATCTCGACACCGAACGCCTCAGTTTCAAAGGCGGAAGCCGGAACCGCGCCGCCAACAACACTGTCAAAGGAGTCATTCTCGTTAAAGAACGCGGTGGCAAAAACGTCGTAGTATTCCGTCGTGTATTTTACGCCGAACTCGATCTGATCGACATCGTTGACTTCCAGCTGGTTATCACGAACGTTGTCGAAATGCGGGAACAGATAGCCTTTGGCGTAGCGGCCGAAGAAGCCGAGGTCTTCGTTGAAATCCCAGTTTACGCCGACGGTATAAGCAGTCTGATCATCGTCGAGGCTCGTGAATAGATCACGGGTACCATCGGGATATCCCGGCCCGGTATCGAGGACATAGTCGATCTCAATTTCTTCCCACCGAAAACCGGCATCGAGACGAAACGCATCGTTAATCTGCCATGAATCGGCAACGTAAAATGCGGTCGTGCGTGCATCACCAGCGGAGGCGAGTCCGAACATAAAACCGGCATCGCCACCGGCGGCCGCTATATCGGCTGGTGTAATGGCTGAATCGAGAAAATCCCCGTGTTCAATATTATGCACTGGAACGGGATTACCGAGGCTCCAGAAATCGTCCGATGAGAAACTGGATTGATAGATGCCGAAGGTCACATCGTGACTGTCGTTGAATACCTTATTGACGCTCAAGTCGTTGACGAAAGACCGTAAATCCTTCATCACCACCCAGTGCCCATAAGTCTGGACGAAATCGCCAGCGCCCAATGTCGAACCACCCTCCGTGGTCACCGGGCCACCGATGACTGCGCTCAAGTCCGCTGCCGGAACGGCAGTTCCGGATGGCACAAATCCAAAGGTGTTGGCATCGCCGGTGGTCAAGCCGACGTTGTCACGAAGCGTCCAGCCATCGCCAAAATCAAACTCGATGTTTGCCCCCGTCACGCTGCCATCCCAGCCACGACCATCGGCAAAATCGAATATTTGCGTGTCGCCGTTGGCGCTAATTTGAATCTCACGGCCTCGGGTCGCATTGCCCAGTTGAGAAAATTCGCCTTCATCGTGCCCGCAATTTAGACACATCGGTAGATACCATTGACCATGGTCGTCGGTGATGCGCGTGAAAAAGTTTATTTTGCCCTGATCGAATTCCTTGGTCAGGTGAATCGTAAATTGATGACCTTCTTCAGACGTGAACTGAGCATCACGAATACCGGGGGATGACTGGATGTAGCCACCAATCATGTAATACAAATCCTCAGCGAGGTTGCCACTCAGCAACCCGTCAAAGCGCTGCAATTCGTAGTCGGACGTCGTGTATTTGACCCTGCCTTCTGTGTCTTCTCGACCGCGTTTTAGGTTGAAGTTCACGGTAAGGCCGGGTTCACCTTTTCCAAATACAGCGCCGGGCCCGCCACGCAAGCCTTCGACGGAGGCTATCGTTTCATCGATGCGAAAAATTGTGGACTGCTCGAAAAAAGACAACATCTCTGTCCCAAACAGCGGTGTACCATTTAGCGTCATCGTTACGAATGGTGCATCCCCGCCGCCGGGCAGGCCGCGGACATCGATGTTGGCGCCAGAAACGCCACCCGAACTCTCTACCCATACGCCGGGAATGGCCTTAAGTAAATCTGCGGTACTCTTCGGAGAAAATTTCTCAATCTCCGCGTCATCCATAGTGCTCACCGCAAAAGAAATATCTCGCTTGTCAATACCGGCGCCGCCAGGCGTCCCGATCGTGACGATTTCCTCGATCACCTCATCATCGTCGGGTTGTTGAGCGTTGGCTGCAAGCATTGGAGCAAGAGCCAACGATGTTGTCAGCGCGACAAGGATCTTAGATAAAAACTGTCGCTCAATTTTGCGTCTAATCGTATTCATTTTTGCACCATCCTTATTTTTGATTGGCCTGAAGCCGTAATTTGGCACCGGGCTGGTTGCAGATGATTAACGTGAGGAATGGCGCGAGTGCGCACACACGCACTGGTAATGCAGTGCGATGGATTCCCCCTGAATATCGCTCTACTCGCGCTCACCGTACACCTTAAGACAAATGCATTCCAGTACGTATGAAACGCAACTCGCCGAATTTCATAATTATTCAATAAAACAAATACTTAGGAGAATTCTGCAGTCACGACACGGCTATTTTGCTGACTGTTACTCGTGCGATCGTCGACGCCTGACCTGGCCGTATTGAGCGACGGGGATGCAGCGCTCAGTTTCTTATTGGTAACCCTTCGCCTGCAGCCTGAACAGGCTCGCGTATTGCCCGTTTGAGGCGAGCAGCGATTCGTGATTTCCGCGTTCGACAATTTCCCCGTCGTGAATGACGACAATCTGATCGGCGGCACGCACTGTCGAAAACCGATGCGATATTAGAATCGTCATCTTGTTATGGCTTTCGGATCGAAAATGATCAAATATCGCGGCCTCCGATGGTGCATCCATTGCGGCTGTGGGTTCATCGAGTACCAAAATATCGGCATCGCTGCGCATAAATGCACGCGACAGCGCGATCTTTTGCCATTGCCCACCCGACAACTCACGTCCACCTTTGAACCAGCGACCAAGTTGCGTGTCGTAGCCTTCGGGCATCTCATCGATAAATGGCGACGCCATGCCAGTTTCTGCGGCCTTCGCCCAACGATCGGGGTCATCCATATGTTGCACGTCGCCGGCGCCAATATTTTCGCCGATAGAGAACTGGTAACGGCCGAAATCTTGGAAAATAACGCCAATGCGCTGCCTCAGCGTGTCGACATCCCATTCCTGCAACTCAATCCCGTCGAGCAAGATGCGGCCTTCAGTCGGTTCGTACAATCTGGTCAGCAATTTAATAAGCGTAGTTTTTCCGGATCCGTTCTCACCGACCAGTGCGAGGCTCTCGCCGGGCCGGATTTGTAAGCTGATATTACGCAGCGCATGGTTAGTGGTACCAGGATAGGTAAACGACACATGTTCAAACTCGATGCCGCGTGAGGGATCCGATCCGAGTTTTGCTTCGCCTTGGCGGGTTGGTACTGGTTGCTCGAGATACTCGTACAAGTTGGACAAATACAGGTTGTCCTCGTACATGCCACTGATCGACGACAGAATAGCCGCAACGGCGGCCTGGCCTTGTCGGAAAAGCACCAGATACATTGTCATCGCGCCGAGTGTAATTTCATTATTGATTGTGGATATTACGATCCACGCGTAGGCGCCGTAGAACGCCGCCGTCGATAACAGTCCGAGCACGAATCCCCAGGTATCGCGGCGCAGCGTAAGACGACGGTCCTCGATAAACAGCTTATTGAAAATATCGCGATAGCGTTGCAACAAGCGCGGGCCGAGTTGGAACAGCTTGACCTCTTTTACGCCGTCCTCGCGAGCGATGACAGATTCAAGATAAATCTGCATGCGTGTATCGGGGGAACGCCAACGAAATAGCCTGAACGCGTCACCCGAAAATTTTGCCTCTGCAAAGAACGACGGTAGACCAGCGCCGATCAAGATCAAGACCGCCCAGGGTGAAAATACAAACAACAGCGCAGCGTAACTGGAGAGCGAGATCGCGTTCTGGACAAGACCGAATGTTCGATTGACGAGGCTAAGCGGTCGACTTGAAGCCTCGCGTCTCGCCTGAGTCAGCTTGTCGTAGAACTCCGAGTCCTCGAAGTGCGCAAGCTGCAGCGTCAATGCTTTTTCGAGGATCATTACATTGACTCGCTGGCCGAGGAGCGCACGCAACAAGGACTGGCACGCGGATATTCCACGTTGGCTGGCGGCAACGACAATGACAATAATGGCTTCCAGAATGACCAGCCACAATACGCGGCGTGTGTCGGGCGAGGTCGACGACATCGCAGCAACCACGCCATCGACAATCAATTGACCGACATAGGCAATAGCCGCGGGCAGGATACCGGCAACTAACGTGAGACAGGCAAGCGTCAGTGTTAGCGCCGGGCTCGTTGTCCAGACAAGTTCCAACGCACGGCGACTGTAACCGAAGACACCTGCGGCGCGGCTGGCAAAGCTGGCGTTTGCGCTGTCTTCGTCAGGCATGAGCCGTGCGGTTGAAAACAAGATTTGCGAGCCGACACATTGCGGCATGGTACGTCATTATGAGGGGCGTATTTTCAGCGTGACCTAATTGCCTAGTTGCCCCGCGACAAAGTCGCGTTCATAAGTCGTAATCTCAAACATGTTGTTCCACGGATCTTTGAAGTACAGCGAGTACGCCATTGTGTGATCCGTCACTCGGAGATCGAGTCCGTGGCCTTCGAGCTTTTCTTTCCAGGCGAGAAATTCGCTGCCGCTGGCACCAAATGCAACTGAATCGGTGCTCTTAGGGCTGTCGGATTCAAACAGTGCCAAGTGAACTGTCCCAGCTGGGTCTTCAACGGTCAATGGTCCATTTTTTACCGCCCACGGCATCAGTGCCTCAACGCGGTGGAAACCCAAGATATCCTGAAACCACTGTTCCGCATCGGCCCAGTTGGCAACATTAATGTGAACATGATCGATGCCGTTTAGTGTTGGTGTCATTGCTTTGACCTCCTGACTGATGAAGATTGACCGCTCGGCTTGTCTAGTCAATAAACCATGCGGCCAATAGGCCTAACGCGGTTAACGTGCCAAGAGCCAACGTTAGTACAGCAGCGATTCCTCGCCGATCCGGCGACCATGGCGAGAATAGCGTCGCGACGCGCCCCGCCAAAGCCATCGGAAAACCTGCTCGCCATAGATCGTTAACGGCCTGCGGACCACCGCGTTCCATCACCTCTTGTACATGCCCCATGGCACGGGCGACGGGCCCGATCACTTTCACGCTTTGTCTCGTCTCCGGAGTGCGGCCGTTTGCAGCGGCGTCGAGAGCCTGGTGCAAGGCATCGTAGTCTGACGCCCACAAAGCGCGAAATAGAATCGTGCCGTTATTGTCCGTCAGGAACGCTGAGTTGGGTTTTGGATCCAAGGCACGGTGCAAGTCGCCGTCAACATTGTCGGCTGCCACGGTCCAATATATGGCGTAGAAGTCCTTTAGGACACGCGCGTATTCCAATTTCTCCTCAATGGTTTCGGACTGCACATAGTACTCGCCCGGATGTGCCTCGCGTACATACAGCATGATGAAATTGACGCGATCACCAAACTCGTCGAACAGCTCTTGCACAGATGGCGCGGCGCTAGCCGTCATGGGGCATGTCATTGAGCCAAAGACGAAAATAACGGGCTTGTCTCCGAAAACATCGTCATTGGTCAGACGAGCGTTTTGGGTGGTGATCAGTTCGAAATCCGGAAATGGGTTACCAGGTGCAGCTGCACTTTTTCGAAAGCGCAGGTCGCGAAGGAGCAGACTTGTTGTAAAGCGCTTGTATCGATACTCGTCTGTAACGTTTGCTGAACGTTCCGAAGTAGACACGGCAGTCATGTTTCAGTGCCTGGCCCGAAAGATACGCTCGTGCCGGATGTCAGTTTTGCGGTGGCGCGTGTCATTTTCAATTCTCTATTATCTGTATCGAATGTCATTATTGTGTTTCCTGCAGGTCCGCAAATTCGGATTCTGTATAACGTTGTGTAATGTGTTGGGGACAGTTCCAGTCGAATGCAACGACGTCAATAATTACAACGCGCTCCACGCGCGCCTTGTAGCCAGACAGGTCGACAGCGGCAAGTGTCTTAGCGTCCACGGCTGCGGCTCTTTCGACACGCGTGTGACCGAGAATTTTCAAGCGACGTCGATTCGGGTAGTCCATCAGAATCAGGGAGCACCGGTCGTTTTTGCGTACGTTGCCGACAGTTATTAGCTGCGTGTTGCCGCCGAAATCCGCGTACGCGAGCTGGTCTGGGCCCAATACCCGCAGGAATCCGGGTGGACCGCCGCGGTGTTGCACATAAGGCCAATCCGTCTCACTAACTGTTGCGAGATAAAACGTGTCACGTTGTGCAATAAAGTCGGTTTCTCTCGGGCCAAGTTGATCGTTCGGTCCGGCGATGGATTGCATGCGTTCGTTATGTTCGCGGGAACCGTAGTCTTGTTGAGCGATTTTTACGTTTTCAGTAAAAGCGATGTCTGCGAAGCGGTGTGTCATGATCGGGCCCCCGTTAGTATTGTGTGGCCGCGTTCGTTGCGGGCCTATCGGTTGTGGCTTTGGTTCGCCGCCACGGGCTTATTTGCAGGCTTGAGGTTGAGGAAGGCGCACATTCGCTTAGCAATTTCCTGATCGAGCATCAACACTCAACATTAGGGCGTTGCATTGCCACTTGGTCGCGCCGATTTCCATCAGGAATCGTAGCGCATCTTCGTTGAAGATGGTCGGTTGATTGCCGATTAATGTCCGGTCGGGTGTGCGCACCAAGGACGGCAAATCGCGACGACCGGCCGTGCGCTATGGCAGTTGGCCGGTCAATCCGTCCAATCGCGCCAAAATCCCAAAAAAGTGAGAAATGGGTCACATTCGGGGCCAATTTCGGGCGTTGTTGTGTGACATAAATCGACGAGTTTTCTTCGCGAACTCAGTAACTTATCGACTGTTTCCGGACTGGGCGATTCGGACACATTAAGCGATTGACAACGGTTTTCGAGAATTTGTTCTTGAGAGCTCTGTGTCGGTGCCTATTGGATTGTTATTGAGACGCGGAATTGCAATACGCCACAGACGACAAGGAGTCATTCAACAAAGTTTCGCGGGGCGCGTTTGCACGGAGTCAGACGCGTATTGTGCGTTCGCTGATCTATGCCATTCTGCTAAGCGTTGCTTGGGCATCGATAGCCAACGCGGCGACGTTCACCGTTTCAAAGACAGCAGATACAAATGACGGCACCTGCGATGCCGATTGCTCCTTGCGTGAAGCGATTGTTGCGGCAAATTTGGCCGGTGGTTCGCATACGATTGCTTTCAATATTCCAATCGGAGCGGGTGCTGCTGTCATATCACTCGGATCCGCACTGCCGATTATTACTCGTAATAACGTTGTAATCGACGGCACTACCCAGACGACTAATATCGGCGATACGAATCCAGTCATTCTTGGTGCTGGCGGAAACGTCGGCGTCGAAGCGTTGCCATTGTCTCAAGTCGCTGGGCCAGAGGTGGAAATCAGGGCCGGAGCTGTTATCGCGAACGGCCTACACATTCAGGCGAATAATGTAACCGTACGTGGGCTGGCAGTGCTGGGTTTTGGGGCCGCGAACGGCGAAGGCGCAATCGTAATCGATAACAACTTCACCGGTACATTGATCGAGGACAATGTACTGGGCTCAACAGCGGCGTCATTCACCGACCCCGGCGCAGCGTTGCGCAACTACGCCGGCGTTGATTCCGAAGGCGGCGACAGCGGCACGATTCGCGACAACTTGATCGGCTTCGGCCACCGGGGCGTATTTCTGGTGAATAGTTCCACCGGTTGGACCGTCGCGGGAAACGAAATTCGCGATCACGAACTTTCGTCGACGGACGGCGACGGAATCGCAATCGACAATTCATCGAGCAACCTTATTACCGGCAATCTCATCACCGGGTCGTCCAGTCAGGGATTCGTCGTTACAGATTCCAGTTTAAGCGACTTTGTCAATAATACCGTGACCGGGAACGGCCTCGGATCGACCACCGCCATCAATCAGTCCGCGGGCATCACAATGAGATCAGGCGCTAGCTCGAACGATCTGGATCGCAACATTATTCACGCGAACTACGGCGCCGGCATCCAGGTCAACGATGGTGCCAGCGGCACGCGACTGACGCGAAATTCGTTCGCCGACAACGGCATGATATTGTCGAGAGACTCATCTCCGGTTACCGGTCAGATTGGCATCGACCTAAACGCGCCCGGAGACGATGATGATCTTGGGACCGCGCCTTTCTATACGATCAATGATGCGGCCGACGCGGATATAGGTGGTAACGGCTTACGAAATTTTCCAGTTCTGGATGCAGCAACAATCAATGGCGGGTTCTTGACGCTAACGGGTTGGTCACAGCCCGGCGCAACGATTGAACTATTCATTGCCGCATCTGATCCGTCGGGATTCGGCGAGGGCGAGACCTATGCCGGCACCTTCGTCGAAGGCATTGGCGACACGGATCCGACGGTCACGCTCTACGGTCCCGGTTTGATCAATGGTCTGGCGCAAGGAACAGACACGACCAACCGTTTCAGTTTTACTGTCGCAACGCCGGCAGGCGTCGTTGACGGTGTCGAATTGACGGCTACTGGAACCGTTGGAACCGACACGTCCGAATTCAGCGGTGTTGTTACGGCCGTTGCGGTACACGACGTTTCCGGTACGGTCTTTGAAGACATTACCGGTAACGTGCTTGACGGAGCTGAGGCCATTGGCGATGCGGTGAATCCTGTCGTGAGCGGTGTCGACGTTTACCTGTACCTGGACGATGGCGGCTCACCGGGCTCGCCGGACGCTACCGACACGATTCAAAACGGCGGAGCACCTGTCGCGACAGACGGCTCCGGCGTCTATACCTTCTCGAGTATTCTGGATGGCACTTATTGGGTCGTCGTAGATTCCCGCACGGTCATCCCCGCGGCGGGTGTCCATACTTCTTATTTAGCGACGACCCCGTGGGCGGAACAAACCTTCGGCCCTGACCAGGGCTGGTGCGCGGACGGTATCGGCGGCACCGCCGAACGGGCTGAGGCCGGGCCCTGCTATGGTGGCGTCGATGGAGCCGCCGACGATGATGCCTCGGCACTTACGTCCTCCGAGCACATAGCCCGGGTGGTCGTATCGGGTGGTGTCGTTTCCGGCGTCGACTTTGGATTCAGCTACAACGTCGTGACAAACGTTGAGCCGGCAGGCGTGGTCAGCCTAACGGCAAGCACTTACCAGGGCTCGCTCGACCAGTTCATTCGCAACGCTAATGCGATAAATGGTGCTAACGCCATGCGATTCGTTCCTGCGATCCCGACCAACGGTGCAGGTGGAGGCGGCGCATGGTGGCGGATCGATTACACGGGCAGCAATATCGGTGAGACGCTCGGCAATACGCATGACGCCGACACCACGATCGACGGTACAGCCTTCGATTTGGCGGATGGCGTGGTCGTGCGCAATACCAATGCGAGCAACCTCGGCGCCAACGCAGGGGGCGGCCTCACGGTAGGGGTAGACGACGTGTCCCTTCCGCAAGTGGCGCGTCCTGAACTTGAGGTAATGCGGTCCGATTCAGCCGTCGGTGTCGCCTTCTACTTTTACTCGAACGCCACGACCGGCCAGATCCCGAACAACTTCTCCGTTCGCGATATTGCGATGTGGGGATTTGTCGGCGGCGTCGGCATGGCTGGTATCGCCCCGATGCGGCCGTCCGGGGTGGTGGTCGAGCGCAACGTCATCGGTTCACCTCCGAATGCCTTTGCTGATCCGGCAGTAGCAGGAACGCTGCGAGGTGTCGCATTGATCTCTACTGACGGCGCAACCATCCGCGACAACCTGATCGGCTTCATCGACACCAACGGCGTCTCGGCCTCTGCGGTTACGGGCACCACGATCAGCGGTAACGAAATTCGCGACACGGGGCAAGTTGACGCCATTGCCGACGGCGTCAATTACGGCGGCAGCAGTACGACTGGAACTGTCACTGCCAACCTCGTCGTCGATGCAGGCGGCATGGGGATCGACGGCACCGCCACCGACGTCGTCGTGGCGAACAACACCGTCACAGGCTCTGGCCAGCGCGGCGTGCAAATCGGCGGTATTCGTCAAACGGGAAGTGGCAATACGGTGCGTCGCAACATCGTCACCGGGAGCGCTGGTCCCGGTGTCATCGTGCCGGATACGGTCAACACGATTACCGTCACCGAGAATCACTTTGGTGGCAACGGCTCGCTTGCTATCGATGTGGTTGCAGCCGCGGGCGACACGGCCGCCGGTGATGGCATCTTGCTTAATGACGGTCTCATCGATGTCAATGACGGCAACGACAGTCTCGATTACCCAATTATCGACGGCGCAGTGCTGAGCGGTGGCAATCTTCTCGTCACCGGATTTGCTCGCGCCGGCGTAACAATCGAATTCTACGAGGCGGTCGGCGCCGCCAACGATAACAACGCATCCGGTGATCCGCACGGTGAAGGCATTGTCTACCTGTTTACGTCGACGGAGGGAACCGCCGACGCCGATGCAACGACCGGCGCTTCTTACAGCGACCCCGGCTACGGTGCAGATCCCAGTGTCAATCGCTTTAGTTTTACGGTGCCGGCGCCCGCGGGTCTGAGCAACGGTGACGAGATTTCGGCGACGGCTTTCCTGGTCGCTAACGGCACCTCCGAATTTGGCCCCAATGCGCCCGTTACAGCGCTGTCGCCGTCGATCGGGTCGATCGTTATCAACGAACTCCTCTACGAAGAGCCCAGTGGCGGCTCGGCTGTCAACGATGAGTTCATCGAGATCATGAACGCGTCCGCCGGCGCCATCGACATATCGGGCTTTCGGCTGACGGACCAGAATTTGCAGATTGACTACACGTTTCCAGCCGCAACCACGCTGGCCGCCGGCGAATACGCGGTGTACTGGGTAGGGGACAACAACGCCGCGCATCAAGCGGCAGGCGCTGCGTTCCAAGCCTGGCAGGGCGACAATTCCCGGCTAGCAACCGCGGGCGAATCCGTCACCCTTTACGATGGCGCCGGACTCTTTGTCGACTTCGTCGCCTACGACGCGGGTGGGCCGCCGCCTGCACCGTCACTGTGGGACGCTACGTATCAGGCGTCGTTGGGTGGTGCCGCCACCAGCCAGTCCATTTCGCTCACACCAAACGGGGTCGACGGCGACGGCAGCGCGTGCTGGGAGCTGACAACGTCGGGCGACGCCTCCGGCCGATGCGGCGGCTATTTGCCAACGATTGACAATGATCCTGGCGCAGCGATCCTTAGCACGGGTGCGGATAACAACGCCGGCATTCGCAGCATATCGGGCACGATCTTCGTCGATACGGTCGGAGACGGGCTGGCCGATGGTCCAATTGGCCCGGCACCAAATCCGTTCGAGACCGGCGTTCGTGTCGAGCTCTACCGAGCCGGTGCCGACGGCGATGCAGACGGCGGTGACGATACTTACATCGAATTCACCACGTCTTCGGCGGTTGACGGCAGTTACTCGTTCACTGGCTTGTCGGCGGATACCTATTACGTGACGGTTGACTCGCAGGGCGTCGATGTGGGTCCCTACAATGGCGCTTACACCGCCTTGGATACATGGGCGGAGCAGACGTACGGCCCGGTCGGAGCCGCACGCTTCGACGGCGTTTCCACGTGGACCTATGCCGGTACCGCCGGATCATTTTATGGCGGCGCCGAATGGGATGTCTCGGACGATCACATACCGACGAATTCATTGCCGACCGGCGAGCATATCGCGCGTGTGGACACTGGTGCGGGGAATGTTAACAACGTTGATTTCGGATTTAGCTTCAATGTTGTGACAACAACGCGTGGCGGCAGTGCAGTGCAGGATCCAGGCGCTGGCGCCGGTCAACGGACAGTGCAAGGTTCGTTGCGCCAGTTCATCACGAATGCAAACGCGCAAAGCGGCGCGAATACAATGCGTTTCGTGCCCGCCGGCCCGACCAATGCAACACTTGCCGGTCACAACTGGTGGCGAGTCGGGATAACGGCACAGTTGCCGGACATGGAAGATGCGTCAACCACAGTTGACGGTAGCGCATTTAACTCAGCGGATGGTGTCTCGCCGCTAAATACCAATACCGCGGCAATAGGGGTCGGTGCCGCAGTGGGTGTGTCCGGTACGTTCACAACACCAACGCTTGACCCGGAATTTGAGATTCAGGGCGACAATGTCGTCAACTACGGTTTGTTTCCTCTGTCGACGGCCGACAACAGCGCGATACGCAACGTCGCGATAAGTTCATTTACCTTGGTTGGCATCAGACCTGTGGGTCTATTGCCGGACACACTCGATTCACTTGTGATCGAGAACAACGTCATCGGCGCGAGTGCGGCGTCGTTTACCGATAACCCGGCGTTGTTCGTCGGCCGCGGCATCGTCGCTCGCGATCTCAGCAATGCCATTATTCGCAACAATCTGATCGGCTGGACGGCTTGGGGAATCCAGCTCGATTTCGATACCGTCGATACGTTGGTCGAAAGCAACGAGATTCGGGGCATTGATACCTGGGGCATTTATCTGAACGGGTCCGCCGGCACCGGACAGCAAGCTGCGCGAATAACGATGCAGGGTAATTTGATCGAAAGCAGCGTTTTCGATGGTATCCGGACGCCCGAGGCGCTGAGCGAAATCACGATCAATCAGAATACGCTGCGCTTCAACAGTTACGGCGTGCGACTTTGGGGTGCGAATAACAGTGTTACCGGCAATATCATCAGCGACAACAGCAACACGGGTTTGTTGCTCGTCGGCGATGGCTTGCCCGCTTATCCGGCGCCATCGGCGAATCTGATATCACAGAATCAATTCGGCAATAACGGTTTGCTGGGGATTGATCTTGTCGAATCCGGCATAAACCAGGATGGCGTCACGCTCAATGACGATGGCGACATCGATGTCGGCGCCAATACATTATTGAATTACCCGATCATCGAATCGGCCCAGATAACCGGTCCAAATCTTGTCATTAACGGCTTTGTTGCTGCCGGCGCCAGCGTTGAGTTTTATATCGCCGACGCCGACCCAACGGGCTTCGGTGAGGGCGTTAATTATTTATTCACAGCTGTCGAAGGTTCTGCCGCGGATACTGATGCGACTAGCGCTTCCTACGGTCCCGGTCCGATTAATGGATTGTCGCAAGGAAGCGATACCAGCAATCGGTATACATTCACGGTCCCAACGCCTGGTGGAGTCGGCGTTGGCACTGATCTAACCGCTTCCGCAACTGCTGCGAGCACGACATCCGAATTCAGCGGCAGGGCGACGGTCAGCAACGATGCGGATCTGGTAATTACCAAAGTCCTTGATCCCAGCACGCCTGGGCCATTCGCGGAAGGTGACGCTGTAACTTATTTACTGACCGTTACTAACAATGGGCCCGCCCAAGCCACAAATGTCACCGCAACAGATACGTATCCCACCGAGCTGACGTTGGGTGTGGCCGTCCCGAGTG
>Ga0224508_10002382_pt1 | contig 15966 bp, 12 predicted proteins | sample SF_Jan12_sed_USG_4_FD_170157 | JGI IMG/M metagenome (GOLD analysis project Ga0224508, IMG submission 170157) | Sediment microbial communities from San Francisco Bay, California, United States - SF_Jan12_sed_USGS_21 | ecosystem: Environmental > Aquatic > Marine > Sediment | place: USA... | reverse complement strand
CCTTGGTGGAGCGTTGTGTGGAGTATTGATAATTTTGTATTGGAGAAAAGCCGGTAAACTATAATGTTTCAATCGATTCTCGAAGATATCCGAAGAGAATTTTCGACTGGTAATATTATCAGTCGCCTGGTTATTATTAACGTGTCTGTATTCATTCTGATAAACATGGTCAGGTTGATACTTCACTTTAGTAATGCCGGAGTCACTCCTCCAGTCTATTATGACATTGTCCATTTCTTTTCCATTTCTTCAAGTATTTTTCACAACCTCACCCATCCATGGGTGTTTGTCACTAGCATATTTCTTCATGAAGGATTCTGGCATATCCTGTGGAATATGCTATTTCTATATTGGTTTGGTCGAATTGTTGCAGACTTGATCGGAGAAAGTAAAATCTTTCCGATTTACCTTTTGGGTGGAATCATCGGCTGCATAGTGTTTTGGATGAGCTCTCAACTGCTTCCATACGGTGATTTTCGGCCCATCTACGCGTTAGGGGCATCAGCAGGAGTAATGGCGATCGTAATGACAGCAGGAATGATCGCTCCTGATTATTCCATTCGATTATTCCTCATCGGTGACGTCAAACTCAAGTATCTGGTCGCCGCACTGATCTTACTCGATGTTTTCGGCTTAGCCGGCAATTATAATACGGGTGGCCATTTTGCACATTTGGGAGGCGTATTTATGGGTTGGTTCTATGTGCAACAACTAAGAACTGGTAATGATTGGAGTGAGGGAGTGAATGGCATCATGGAAAAGATTCAGCTCTTTTTTTCCCAAGAGTCCCATGCAAAATCCTCCAGGAAAACCACAAAATTGGTGGTTAAGCGTCATTATCGAAAGCAGAAAGAAGAACCAGAGGATACTGACCCAATGGAACGGGTAGATGTCATTCTGGAAAAGATCAAAGCCCACGGGTATGACAGTCTGACACAGGAAGAAAAGGACTTTCTTCAGCAGGCTAGTGAAGGATCATGAGGACGTTTCTCCGGGTTGTATTTCTTCTCAACTTGATCGCTGTAGTGATTGCCATTCTGGGCTACACGGGATCATATATAGACCCTCACCAGTTTAGCCTATCCCAAGGTGCCGGACTCATCCTACCCTGGACATTACTATTAGTAGCGATCTTCGCTGGCTTTTGGTTGGTACTTCGAGACAAGAGGGCTTGGGTTTCAATTATCTGTCTCGTGATTGGCTTCTTTCAGATAGGCCGACTGGTTGGATTTTCATTTGATCAGGTCACGAATGAAGGGGAACTTTCAATCCTTACCTACAATAGTCAGAGTTATAATAAGGCGAATCAGATAAGTCGATTCCTTTCGCATCAGGATTTACCGTCAGAACTGAAAATCATTTGTTTGCAGGAAATCTCAGATGAGTACATAGAAGAAATCAAGGCTGATATTAAGATGCCTAATGCTTTCTTCTATAAAGGTAAAATGATATTAACCAGGTATCCGGTTAAGGCGCAGGGAAAAATCCAATTTGATGCTTCTGTAAATGGTTGTATCTGGGCAGATCTCGTGATTGGTAACAGAACCATACGTATATATAATGTGCATTTGAGAAGTAATGGTATACCTGGTCAAGAAGAATCCGTGCTTAGTCAGGTGACCACCAAACGGGGATGGCAGAATATTTCAAAGATGCTAGGCAATTACCGGACGGCAAGCAAGGAAAGGGTATCGCAAGTGCGGAGAATCCTGGAGGATGTGAAAGCGTGTCCCCATCCCGTTGTGGTTGCGGGAGATCTTAACGATACACCCTTTTCCTTTACGTATCAATTGTTTGCTGACGAGCTAATTGATCAGTTTCGGGTCAAGGGTCTCGGAATTGGCTCAACTTATGCCGGTTCTATACCCGGTTTGAAAATAGATTATATTTTTGCGGATGAAAATTTTGAACCAGTCGGTCATCAGATCCTGCGAACACGATTTTCAGATCATTTTCCGGTGGTAAGTAATCTAAGAATAGATCCATAAATCGATGCACAAATTGCAACTATTTAATAGCCTCAGCAGGACGAAAGAACCTTTCGAGCCGGTACACTTTGAATCCATAGGTATGTACGTCTGCGGGCCAACTGTCTACAGTGATGTGCATTTGGGCAACTGCCGCACGTTTGTGAGTTTTGATGTGATCTATCGATACCTTTTACATTGCGGGTATAAGGTGCGGTACATTCGTAATATTACAGATGTAGGCCACTTGGAGGGGGACGTAGACATTGGCGGGGAAGACAAAATCGCGAAAAAAGCCCGATTGGAACAGCTGGAGCCGATGGAAGTGGTGCAGAAATATGTCAACAGCTTTCATCAGATGATGGAGATCTTCAACACCCTACCGCCAAGCATTGAACCTCGGGCCACGGGTCATATCATGGAGCAGATCGAAATGATTAAGGACATATTGAATCGAGGATTTGCTTATCAGAAAAATGGATCAGTATATTTCAATACTCCCAAATACATCTCTGAAGGTAACAATTACGGCATCCTCTCCGGTCGAGTTGTTGAAGACCTGGTCCAGGAAAGTCGTGATGATTTGAAGAAGCAAGATGAGAAAGATCATCCGTCTGACTTCGCACTGTGGATAAAGGCAGATCCGACCCACCTGATGCGCTGGCAATCTCCCTGGTCTACTGGCTTTCCTGGCTGGCATTTGGAGTGTTCCAGTATGAGCACTAAATACTTGGGTGAGCATTTTGATATCCACGGGGGAGGAATGGATCTAAAGTTTCCACATCATGAAAACGAGATAGCACAGAACCTGGGCGCTTGCGGCACTAGTCCGGCCAAATACTGGCTCCATGCCAATATGCTACTTTTGAATGGACGAAAGATGTCGAAAAGCGATGGCAACACTATTACACCACAACAACTATTTAGTGGCGACAGTCTTCACGTTAGTAAGGGATACTCTCCCATGGTAGTTCGCTTTTTTATGCTGCAGGCTCATTATCGCAGCACTTTAGATCTGACAGATGCTGCTCTCCAAGCTGCTGAAAAAGGTTATCATCGGCTGATGGAGACCTACAAGAGTTTACCGGCATTACAGAGCTCCGTTGCTGAAGGTGCTCTAGATGAAGAAGTCAATTCTTTGCTTGATCAACTTGATCAGGATATGCTGGATGACTTCAACACTCCCAAGGCACTGGCTACGCTATTTGAGCTGGCTACAAAGGCCAATGCATTGCAGGGAGGACAGCTGGATGCGAACTCGGTGGGTTCCGCAACACTGGATCGGTTTCGTAATGCTTTCAAAACCTATTTGGTTGAGATCTTTGGCCTCCGCGAAGAATCTTCTGGAGATCAGCTGGGTAATGGATTGGTAGATGGTCTTATGAATTTGATCATCGATATCAGAAAAAATGCTCGAGAGAACAAGGACTGGAGCACGGCTGACAAAATTCGTGAGACATTAGCAGAATTGTCCGTACAGCTTAAAGATGGTAAGGAAGGTACATCATGGTCAAAAACATAGGGCGATGTCAGCGAAGATTCTGAGACCAATACAAGGTGTTATCTTATTGTTGGCACTCTGCTTGGTGGGGTGCAAATCCGAACCAGGATCTGCCACGGCTTTTGAGGAGCGAAGTGAAGTAGTTGTACCGCCATTCAATCGAGACTCCGCACTGCAATATGTAAGACAGCAAGTCTCATTTGGCCCCAGGTATGTGGGAAGCGAAGGACATACAGTGGCATTGGAATGGATGGCAGCTAAACTTGAATCATCTGGAGCCGCTTTAGTTCGCCAGGATTTCGTAGCAAACTTATATACAGGAGAAGATCTGCCAGCTACGAACTTGATCGCTTCCTATAATTCGGAACACAAGAGAAGGATCGTTCTTGCTGCTCATTGGGACACAAGACATATAGCTGAGAAGGATCCAGATCCAGGACTTCGAGATGATCCCATTCTGGGAGCCGATGACGGAGCCAGCGGCACAGCAGTACTGCTGGAGATTGCTCGTGTGTTGGGAAGCCATCAGATTGATCTGGGAGTTGATCTGGTGTTTTTTGATGCAGAGGACTATGGGGAAAACGGTGGTGCAGATGATACGTGGTGCCTTGGCTCTCAGCACTGGGCCAGGAATTTGAAAGGAGTGACCCGACCTCAGTATGGCGTTCTCTTGGATATGGTGGGTTCGAAGGGAGCTGTCTTTAGAAAGGAAGGAGTTTCTCTGCATTTTGCTCGCCAAGTAGTCGACAAGGTGTGGAGCCTAGCTCAGTCCATGGGCTATGGTCATTATTTCTCGGATGAAAGTCTGCAACCAATCACAGACGATCACCTCTTTGTCAACCAGATATCAGGGATTCCCATGATTGACATCATATACCAAACTAGCCAGGGCTCTTTTGGTGCCTATCATCATACCCATGCCGATGATCTATCGATCATAGATAAGAATACAATGGGAGCAGTGGGACAGGTGATGGTTGCCTTACTTTTTCATGAGTCAGCCGGATCCTTGTAGCTTGAAAAAGCTGCACCAAAGATTTGGCGGATCTTGTCGATGGTTCTATATTTGCTGCCCGCTTAGTGCCATGGCACTAAAGTCTTTCAGTTTGGGCGCTTAGCTCAGTTGGTTCAGAGCGCTTGGTTTACACCCAAGAGGTCGGGAGTTCGAATCTCTCAGCGCCCACTTAGCACATCCGGAGAGACGCTTAGCATGTCACCAGCATGCGGCTTGTGTATCCGACTTCTTATTCTACGCATTTTTTTCACCTCAAGGATAGGATAGTTGTGTTCGATCACCACTCTGCCAGTAAGCAGATAGGAACCTTTGCCTTCAAAAGGATATGTCTTGAGTTCTTTTGGAAAATGGACGGAATCAAAGTACTCACCATCAAGATCGAGCCAAGTGGCAAAGCACATATGCCTGTGTCGATTGGTCGTCACTGGCTTGCGTATGACAAAGTAACCCACGATTTGCATTGTGCGGTTTTCGTGTAACTTCATTTGACCTGCCCGAATACCATCCTGTGGGTGTTCAGCCAATAATGAGAATGGTGACTTCAGTGTAAAACCCAACAGTTCTTGTTCATCCATGGCCTGCATGTCGGGGCCATGCGCCATAGTTGGTGACAATCGTGGAAAGGAACTGGCACCCCATGGCAACTGCATTTGATCAGCTGACTGATCGTATCCTTTTTTGGAAACGGTAAGCCACCTCAGGAGGATCTCCCCTTTTGCCAGTTTAGTGAAACGTGCACCTCCAATGCGGACTACCAGCGCAATCTGGTTTGGAGGTAAATGCAGTCGGTTCATCATGTCCCATAGATTTCTGAAGGGACCGCCGTTTTGACGAACACTGATGAGCTGTGCGCATGTGTCAGATCGTAAGCCTTTGACATGCTTCCATCCAAGCACCAGGTGATCACCCACGATGGTGGTCTGATAACCGCCCCTGTTGATACAAGGTGGTACCACTGATACACCCAGTCTCCGTGCTTCATGAACGTATATCTCGACAGGGTAAAATCCACCGCCATTGTTGATGACTGCTGTGATGAACTCTAGTGGAAAGTGTGCTTTGAGATAAAGCGACTGAAAGCTTTCTGCAGCATAGCTAGCCGAATGTGCTTTGCAGAAAGAGTAACCGCTGAAACTGCTAATTTGCCTCCAGAGTTCTGTAGCGACCATATTTGGCATATGCTGTAGCTGGCACGCCACAAGAAATCGGGACCGAAGAGAAGCAAGCAACTTTTTCGATTTTTCCTTACCAGTCATAAGTCTTCTCAGCATGTCTGCCTCGCGGGCTTCGAAGCCCGCAATAGCAGTCACCACTTGCATAACATCCTCCTGGTAAACCATAATGCCAAAGGTCTCGCCCAGTTTTTGCTCCATGACAGGGTGCAGGTATGTGGGTTCCTCTTGCCCCATACGCCTTCGCAGATATGAGCGCATCATCCCCGATTTGGCTACTCCCGGCCGGATAATAGAACTGGCTGCCACCAGATCCAGATAGGATGAACATTTCATCTTATGCAAGAGTCCACGCATGGCGGGAGATTCTATATAGAAACATCCGATACATTCACCGGAATACAGTTGTTGCAGCGTTCGGGGATCTTGTTTGATCTGATGCACGTTGTCGATGGGTATCTGCTTGTCGTGTCGTGACTTGACCAGTTGCACAGCTTGCTCGATATGGCCCAGTCCGCGCTGACTAAGTACATCGAATTTGTGGAAGCCCAGCAATTCCGCATGTCGCATATCGCAATGAGTTATTGGCATCCCTTTTGGCATCATCTGTCGCGCGGTATAGTTATCGAGCGCCTCTTCTGCAATAATCACACCGCCGCTATGTACCGAAAGATAGTTGGGCATCCGCTCCAAAAGCCGCCCATAGGCAAATATGTAGTGGGCATGAGGGTGATGGTTGTCCTGAAGCGGATGCTGAATGATCTGATCGATTTCACGCTTGTTCAATCCGAATACTTTGCCCAATTCTCTGACGATGGACTTGCCTTTGAAAGTATTGTAGGAAGCTAGGAGAGCGGTGCGATCGCTTCCATGGCTTGCAATCAAATAGCTGAGCACCTTATCCCTATGTTTCCAGCTGAAGTCGATGTCGAAATCGGGGGGTACCAATCGATGGCTGTTCAAGAAGCGTTCGAAGTGAAGGCCAAGTTCGATGGGTTCCACGTGGGTGATCATGAGGCAATAGGCCGCGATCGAATTGCCTCCACTGCCCCGACCTACATAAGGGTAACCGCTAGATCTTGCGTGGCGTAGCATATCCCAAACCACCAGATAGTAAGAGGCAAATTGCAGTCGGAAGATGATGTTCAGTTCATGTTCTAAGCGACTTCTGGCAAGAGGAAGGTCGCAATCGGGGTAACGTCGAGCCAGGCCTTTACTTGTCAGTGACAATAGCAGGGACTTGTCAGATTCATAACCGGCTGTAAAACTGCGGCGATTCGGAGGTCCCAATGTCTCGAACGAGATCTGACATTGGTCGAGAAGTTTTTCGGTGTTGAGCATGATTGGGCCATAACGGATCTTGAGATCTGCGATCGAATCTTGCTCCAACCATGTCTGACCTGGATCTGCGAGACCAGAGGATGATACCTGGGACAGCATGAGTCCCTGGTCAATGCATTGAAGCAATTTATGCACCTGCCACCCCATTCGATCAGCATGATTGATCGTATGGAGGAGGACGACCTTTCCTGGCTCTTGCTGAACATCTCCGATCGCTTTCTTGCGTAGATTTGTGATAGTCAATCCAACAAATTCATGAGATCGCATCCGCTCAGGCGATGGGATCCTATCAGGGTAAATGATGAAAGCGTCAGTTACTTGATCAAGTCTGCGGGGCAAGGCTGCTCCATTCGTGAGGTGCGAAGTCAATATCGTATTGAGGGCTTTGAATCCTTCTTGGTTTTGTGCTATGCCGATATAGAGAAGCCGACCATTGTCTCTAAATTCAATGCCTGCTACTGGTTTGATACCATGCTCCCGGCATAGTTGCACGAACTCGGCCATACAGCTGGTATTATTGATATCAGTCAGTGCCAAGGTTTTGACTCCTCGTTGAGAGGCCTCCGTGACCAGTTGCTTGGGTGAAAGGGTACCGTACCGTAGACTGTAATAAGTATGGACATTCAGGTATACCATAGTGCCGATATTTGGATCATGAGTCTACAGACGAGCGGGGCTAATATCGCATGCTTGGCTCGATTTGGCAAACATTTGTCGAATATATCGTCTAATAATGGTCGAATTATCTGACTTTTTGTTCAAAAAGCTATATATTGTTGATATTGCACTGGTTCATAATCTACCACCTATGCTCGCTGAAAACTTGAAGTACTTAAGGAAAGTAAAACGCCTTTCCCAACAACAATTGGCTGATCAATTGCAGATGCCCAGATCCACATTAGGAGATTACGAGAGATCACATACAGAACCAAGTATTAATATGTTGTTGCAGATAGCATCTTTCTTTGAAGTGACTCTCGATGAGTTGCTTACCAGCAAATTGAGTCACAGAGATCTGGAGATCATTCGAACGGGGGATCTTAGGGTGTTGGCAATTACCGTTGATAAGGAAGACAGGGAGAATATCGAATTGGTTGAGTCAAAGGCTGCCGCTGGCTATCTGACCAGCTTTGCTGATCCCGAGTACATCAAGGAGCTCCCAAAACTATATTTCCCCAACATCCCTCAAGGCACCTATCGGGCCTTCGAGATTCAGGGAGACAGCATGCTTCCCTTGACTCCGGGTTCGATCGTGATTTGCTCCTATGTGGAACGCATTGAAGACTTACAGAATGAGCGTACATATGTCATTGCTACGCACTTGGATGGGATAGTCTACAAGAGGGTCTTGTTGAACCCGGACCGCCAGTCCATCACAGCCCTTTCTGATAATCCGGCGTACCCTCCGTTCAGAATTCCTTACGGAGATTTAGCCGAGATCTGGGAATACTATGCTCATCTAAGCTTTACCGATGTCAAGTCCTCTGTAGCGCATGCCTTTGAAGAAAAGATCAATGATATCCAGGAGAAAGTTACGTACATCCGGCAGAGAATGACTGCCTGATTATTCACTAAAATATTGATATATGACTTATCTAGACAAAGCCATCGACTTACAGCGCTTGATGGGAGAAGGCAAGATGATGGACGCATTTGAAAAGTACTATGCCGAGAACGTTATCGTGGTAGAACCCACTGGCGAAGTGAGAGAGGGGAAAGATGCACAGCGAAAAGCCATTCAAAACTGGGCAGGTATGGTGAAGGAAATGCATGGAGGAGGTGTAGGTGCGATTACATCCAATGAAGCAGCTGGCGTGACTTGTGTGGAATCCTGGGTTGATGTTACTTTTCAGGATGGCAACAGGTTGAAAATGGAGGAGGTAGCTGTTCAGAAGTGGGATGGTGATCAAATCGTCCATGAGCGATTTTATTACAACATACCGGGAGAAGGATCATAGGTTGTCGATCGATTCAATAGGATCCTCCAGGTGCAAAACGTTTTGTTGGGGAGTTATGGCACTCTAAGCAAGATCCAGCCATCATCAAGCACTTGTACCGTATCCAGTAAATAATATTGCTGTAGCCGATCCCAGTTTTTCATTGGAGTATCATACCTCCATTGTTCTCCGAACTTTTGAGGGTTGAATAGGACTAGTGAGCCAGAAATATAGGTCTTGTGTTCCTGGTTCCATAGACTGATTATTTCATGATGAGTGCCTAGACCCTGCAATGCCTGATTCATACCAAATGAGTAGATCGCATTCGGGGCCATTTGTTGCAATACATGCCTAATGTTCTGCTCTGTTCTGTGTAGATGCAACGGTGACCGGTAAGCTCTGAAGATGAGTAGTCCCTGAATAAGCAGAAATATTGTTATTGCACCATGTAGCAGCTTGCGACGAGTCAATCGTAATATCAGGTTTTCGAAACCTGGATAACAGATCAGGATAACAAGTGGTAAGATAGGCATCAGATAGCGCGTGTTTTGCTCAGGACTTCCTGCCAGAAATATAAGATAGAGGAAGGTTGCTGCCAGTACAATTCTGTTGATTAGTGGCCTGGTAATTAATGGCGTGAAAGCAAGAAATAAAAAGAGTAGCCAGCAGAAGCCAGGATGGACCAGCCAGGAGAATACATGCATTAGATTAGGAAATGTATAATCCAAAATCCCACTTGCGGACTGATACGAGCTACGAAAGATGTTTAGCGGATCCCAGTTTGTCAGAAAAGGATGTTCTGTAAAACCCCATTTCGAATTTGATTTGAGGAGAATATTCGGCAGGGCCCCCAGTGCAAAACCTACGGCAACAAGGAGTAGAGATCTGTACTGTGATTTGGTGAAGATATCTTGAGTGAGAGATATGGCAAATGGCAAAACCAATATAGCAAAACCATATCTGGTGAAAACTGCCAATGAAAACGCAAAAGTGCAGATCAGAACGTTTCTGCTATTTTGGCTGATCTGGTGTTTCAAGAAATAGTAGATGCCGCCGAATAGAAAAGATATTGCCAACATGTCTGACATAATCAGAGTGGAGGCTCGAACAAAAATGGGACTTAGCAATATAGACGCGATTACAAAATATCCGTGAAAATGTCGATTGGGGTAAAGTAGACGGACACACTTAACCAGTAGAATACACAGAGCTATGAATGCGATGCAGGAAAGAAATTGGAGTGTAAAGGAAGGATGTCTAATGACCTCATCTATCAGCATTGCCAGGAGCGGATAGTTGACCGGCCAAAAAAAGGCTCCCGCCGTCGTCCCTTCATGAAGGGCATGTCTAAGGGCCACTGTGTAGCGAAGGTACTCGTAGGCGTCTTGTCCATATAAACCTTCAAAACCCACGATCCATCGTACGATCACAAAAACGACGATCGGCAGAACCCATATCCCTTGCTGGATTATTTTTTGATCCTTATCCATGGAAAGGGAGAACCTGACTTTGAGCGAAAAACAGAGGCATGCAAATGACGGTTTGGTTTCAAAAGATAATCATGATTGAAGGCATCAAAAAGTCCTGTATGGTGATGATAATATTTAGCAGTCATACCCGGAGCGAGATCCCTAAAGTATTTGAGAGATCTGATAGCAGCAGCCTTGGCTGATCGTACACTGGGATAGATCTGGGAGTCGATCAGATGGATTTCGCCACTGGGTGCCAGCAATTGCATTAATGTTTCAATAGTATGATGGGGATCCGAAAAATATTGAATGCTACTGGCCAGAATAATGAGATCAAATCCAAATGAATCGTCCCAAGCCACTTGAAAAAGATCACCACAACAAAAGGAAGGTCTCTCAAAAACTCTTGCAGCTTGTTTCAACTCCAACAAGTTTATATCGATGCCCACCACGGTAGCAACCGAGCTAAGCCAATTTGACAACCATCCATTTCCACAACCTACTTCCAGTATGAAAGGATCAGCCCAATGGGTAATATATTGGACGAGTCTCTCCCCCGATTCTTTTCGCTTTTTCCATTCTCGAGCCAGAGGGTGGTTACCTGGTATATCAGGCAATTGCGCTACCATATCATCTGCTAATAGACGGCCTTCCTTCCGTCTGACGGCCACATATTCATCTTCAAAAGTGGTATCTACAGGGGACAAAAGATACACCCCTTCATCTTTGTCAAAGGCTTGAATCCACCGGTCAATTAACGTCTTATCTTTTGCCATTGCATTCCGGCCAGTGCCAGTATTGATTTTAGCTGTAACCACCACCACTGATAACTCAGCGAAGATGATATGCGGTGAGCTTCTACTTGGTTGACTACATAACGTACTGCATGATCATAATATCTCCGCCTAAACGTGCGAGGAAAATCTTGTTCTCGATCTGTTTGAGTCTCCCAGGCCTGCTGGTCCAATGGGATATCCACCACCTGGGAGTGCAATGATGTTCCTTGTATTGGATAGGCGACTGTGATCGTAAACTGATCTGGGTGAGCACTTTTCAAATAATTTATCGTTTCTCGAATATCCGCTTCAGTTTCTCCCGGATATCCGAGCATGATGAAAGTGCCGGCCTCCATTTCATTTTTTTTGGTTAGATGAATCATTTCGGAGACGTACTGTACATCTACACGACGATCCATCAGGTCAATAACATTTTGCGAACCACTTTCTGCTCCAATCCAGACCCGAAAACACCCGAGTCTTTTCAATTGCTTTATCACGTCTTCGTTCAGTCGGTCAGCTCTGGATATGCATTCGAATCGTATAGTGAGACCTGAGTCGACCAGTTCTTCTTCAAATGACGTCAGCCATTTGTGGCTGATGGTAAAGACATCATCTACAAACCAGAATTGATTGATACCATAGTCGTCGACGAGGCTTTGCAGCTCGATTACAACATGTTGAGCTGATCGTCGGCGATAACTTTGGCCATAGACAGCCGTACTGCACCATTTACATGTGTATGGACAACCTCGCTGTGTGCTAACCGATATGCTAGCTTGCCCGTGATGCCTTTGCCAGGATTTAAGGTAGAGATTCAGATCTATGCTTTTTCTGTTTGGGATCGGTAGTTGGCTAATATCTTTTAGTTTCGCACGGCCCATTGTTCTCTGTAATAATCCTGTCGAGTCTAGCCAAGCGATGCCGGCGATATTGTCGGGCTTTTGGGAAACGTTTCCTGTAAGGGATTGCACAAGTTCGAGCACGGTCAGTTCACCTTCACCAATGACTATGAAATCTGCTCCTGTCAACAAATATCGTTCTGTATTGTATGTGGTATCCGGTCCACCGAGGACGATGCAAGTCTCAGGAAGGACCAGCTTGATCCATTTGATCATTTCAATGATCCGGATCTTAGTCATCAGATTGGTGTACAATCCCAGGATTTCTGGCTTTTGAATCTTAACGTAATTCTTCCAAGCCCCATAATTTGAAAAGGTAGTGTCATAGACATGATTTTCGAATCCATGGGTCTCGAGAAAAGCAGAAATAGAGAGTATGCCGAGAGGAGGATATGGCCGCATGATTTTGAGCTCTTTGGGATCTTCGTTCAGAAAGTAACCATGAGACAGAAGAATCTTCATCTTTTAATTTATTCCTTTTGCTGCGGATCTAAAAGCTTTTCCATTAAATTCAGAAAGCCTGAAGAGTGACTCATGTCAATTCATCCTACAGTTAGATATTTCATTGTCATTTTGTTCATGATCGTGGTGGTTCTTCCATTTACATTGGAGATCTCCATTGGCAGTAACAAAATTACTCTGCCGAGCGAACCTTTATTGGCTTTAGGCTCTTTCATACTTCTTTATATCTGGATTCGCTCATTTCCGGTTCTTTGGGCGGTCGCATATAAACCTCTGGCGTGGGCCTGCATTGGCATGATGGTTTGGCTTACTATTGCTTCGATAATGTCTGTGCAACCATGGGTGTCATACAAGGCCACGTTGGTTGAAAGTATTCATTGGTGGATTTACTATGTAGGCATTCTGACTCTTGCCATCAGCAGGGACAGGTATGTACTTGCCAGTCTTCTATCGAGTTTGTCTATCTCGATTGGTTTTCTACTGGTCTATGTTTGGATACATCATGGCATGCATGGATTCCAACCAAACACTGCACAAATTGCCGGGCAACCATTTTTTAAGGATCACACCTTGTATGGAGCTTGCTTTGCGCTATTAGTGCCGTGGAATGTATGGCTTGCAACATATTGGGGAGGAAAAAAAGAAGCCCTGGCTCGGTTTCACTGGATGCTTTCAGTAGCACTGATTCTTGGAGTTTTTCTCTCATTTTCACGTGTAGCTTGGATAGGGATCGGATCCGCATCCATATTAGTTTTCATTACGTACCGACCCAATAGATGGAAGTCAATGGTGGTAGTTGGTGGGTCGATCATGGTAATGATCTTGATTCTGACGCTCCCATCCCGGTCTTCTCAGAGGGGAGAAGGAATCTTACCTTTCATAGCTGGAATTTCGTCCTGGCAGTATGATGTCAGCGTACTTGAACGTATCAACCGCTATAAATCAGCGATTCGAATGTTTCAGGCAAGTCCTGTGACTGGATTTGGTCCGGGAACATTTCAATTTGAATATCACCCTTTTCAAAAATCCGATGAGATGACGAGAATCAGCTCAACTAAACCTGTCCATGATATGCCCGGGAGGGGAGGCAGTACACATTCTGAGTACCTTAAAGCCTTGTCTGAAACGGGATTGCCCGGTCTTCTGACCTGGATCATGGTATTTATATTCGGTCTTCGAAGAGCTTATGCCAAGATCAATTCGAGAGAGGAACAATTGATAGGTCTTGCCAGCCTATCCAGTTTGTTGATCTATTTGGTGATTGGAGTCTTCAACAATTTCGTCCATGATGGAATTATGGCCCTATTTTTTTGGTTACCTCTGGCCCTTTTGAGCTTTCAACCATCTACATTATTCTCTCAGAATCAGCACCCTGGTGAAATAGAACCTACTGTCCACCTGAAGTCTGAGTAGATAAAGCCCAGTTGGTATATCAGCTATCCAGATTCTTCCGTTCTGAACTGTTCTTACTACAGCTTTTCCTCCGTCCATGCTATACAGCTCAATGCTGTTACTAATATCACCAGCACCTAGCTGATGCACCTTTATGTAATCCGAGGCGGGATTTGGAAATATTTGCACAGCATCACCAATAGAGGTCTCTAGTAGATCCGTTGCCATTTGAACCTCAACACTATCACTAATAGCCATACAGTTCTCGGCATCGGTGACCGTCACATTGTAAGATCCAGCCAGAGCATCTAATAGATTTTGAGCAATGTTTCCATCACTCCATCCATAGCTGTAAGGTGGAGTACCTCCTGTAACACTGATGTTGATGAACCCGGTTCCACCTCCGATGTCTCCGCCAACTGTGTCAATCTCAATGTCAATTAGATCTGGCTGACCAATCGATACTGAATCGGAAATAGTGCAATTTGCCCCATCTGTCACGGTCACAGTGTATGAGCCTGCAACTAACCCATTTATAGTTTCGGTTGTTTCACCGTTAGACCAAGAAATAGATGTAGGCGGGGTCTCGCCCATAAGCACCAGATTGATCTGACCAGTCGAGTCGCCATGACATGATACATCTTGGGTTGACAGTGAAAGAGATACTGCACAGCCGAATTCATCTATAGTGAAGGAGGCATTGGCTTGGCATCCATTTGCATCGCTTACAGTAACACTGTAGGTACCTGGTGCCAGATCAGTGATTGAGGATGTCATTTCCCCGTTATCCCAGCTATAGCTATAAGGACCAGTGCCGCCTGTGACAGTCGTTGTAATAGATCCATCTATGGCATCATTTCCTGATTCATGAGTCACCATTCCACTCAACACAAGGGCGTCAGGTTCCGTGATCGTAACATTGCATTCTACACTACACCCATTGACATCATTGATAGTAACCAGATGTGTGCCAGCTGGCAGGTCATTTGCCGTGGCAGAATTGGCTGCCATGCTATGACTCCACTCAAAGCTATAGGGCATAGTGCCACCTGTCACCGATGCCGTGGCTGATCCGTCCATATCGCCTTGGCAAGAGACATCCTGATTCTCGGTGATGGAGCAGGACAGCATGGCTGGTCCGGAGATGGTTATTTGTGCGGTGTTAGTACAATCATTGGCATCAGTAACGGTCACTGTATGGGTGCCAGTGGGAAGATTGTCGGTCGAGGATGTCGTTATTGTAGGATCGTGACTCCAGGCATATGAGTAATTGCCGGTACCTCCAGAAGCATTTATATCAGCAGATCCATCTTCACCCCCGCTGCAAGATACATCAGAAAGCTTGGTGAGGGTGACAGAAATCTCCGATGGCTCAGTGACGGTAGTGGTTGCAGTAATGGTGCAGTCCGCAGCATCCGTCACGGTCACTGTGTAATCGCCCGGAGCCAAACCTTGAATCGATTTTGTGTCAGCATTGTTGGACCACGCGTAGGAATAGGGACTGGATCCACCTGTAGGAGTGGCATCGACGGATCCGTTATCGTCTCCATTACAGGTAACGTTTGTCTTGCTAATCGTCACCGCAAGGTCCGTTCCTTGTTCAAAGAGCACAGTTTCGCCAGTGAGTAGAACGTCAAATGTTGCCGGAAGATCAGTGGCAAGGACTGATGATGTACATAGAAAACATGCCAGAACTAGTACTAAGAGGTACAATTTCTTCATCTAAGTAGGATTTTACTTAACTATCTCTGGCATGCAAAAGATAGTTTCTTTTTACGAGTAATTCAATTTTTCTGATTGCTTTCGATTGCCTTTGTAATTTCCTGTATAAAAACCGCTTTACGTTCCGATTCAGTTGGAATCCGCAACACTTTTTCTAAGGCTTCATCAGGTTTGCCGATAGAGTAGAGGCAAAAAGCCATGTTAAACAAAGCTTCCTCAAATCGAGGATTTATTCTGAGTGCCTGCTCATATAGTGGAATAGCCTCATCAAATCTCTTTTCTTGCACGTAGGTGGTGGCAAGATTATTTA
>Ga0224508_10002381_pt1 | contig 15966 bp, 13 predicted proteins | sample SF_Jan12_sed_USG_4_FD_170157 | JGI IMG/M metagenome (GOLD analysis project Ga0224508, IMG submission 170157) | Sediment microbial communities from San Francisco Bay, California, United States - SF_Jan12_sed_USGS_21 | ecosystem: Environmental > Aquatic > Marine > Sediment | place: USA... | reverse complement strand
GCAAAGTCAGGAATAATTCTGTCTACCGGTTTTATCATTAGGTGCACGTCGATAGGCGCTTCAATACCGTGGTTACGCAACGCCTCACACACTAAGGGACCAATGGTGAGATTCGGCACATAGTGATTGTCCATCACGTCGAAATGCACTATGTCCGCACCGGCTGCTAACACGGCGTCGACTTCCTCTCCCAGGCGAGCGAAGTCCGCTGATAAAATGGATGGTGCAATTAAATAATTAGACATAGTTGTAAGAATCTCGTTATCGAATCACTAAAAACAGTGCGCCGCCGGCACGTTGAATATTGAGCAACAGTGCTTTTTGATTGCGCCGCACCGCTTCACGCATTTCTTCTACATTCGTGACACGCAATCGATTAACGGAAACAATTATATCGTCTTTGCGCAGTCCTGCTTGCCATGCGGGACTACCCGGCTCCACCTCAACCACCACCACTGCACCTTCGGGACGCTCGGCATCCGGTGCCAGATCGGACAAGGCAGCGCCTTCCAGACGCGAACTCACACCTTCACCGGAGCGTTGAATAGACTCCGGTGCCTTGATATTCGACTTAATGCTTAAACGTTTACCATCACGTAGTATGTCGAGTTTGACCCGCTCGCCTGCGCGCAATAAACCGACTGTATTGCGCAAATCCGATGCGCTGTCGACCGAGAGTCCATCGACTCCTATAACAACATCGCCTTCCTGTAGACCTGCTTCTTCCGCCGCGGACTCAGGCAACACTTGCGAAATAACCGCGCCTTTTTGCGCGTCGATATTAAACGCTTGTGCTAACTCCGGTGTTAAATCCTGCACGCGCACACCCAAATGACCACGCCGAACTTCGCCATACTCAATAATTTGCGTCATCAAGTTACGAATCATATTCACCGGAATCGCGAAACCGATACCGACACTGCCACCACCCGGCGCGACGATGGCAGTATTGACGCCGACCAGCTCACCACGCAAGTTCACCAATGCACCACCGGAATTTCCGGGGTTAATCGATGCGTCGGTTTGGATAAAGTCTTCGTAGCCTTCAAACAAACCACTGCGACCGAGTGCACTGACGATACCCGAGGTCACCGTCTGACTCAGACCAAACGGACTACCGATTGCCACCACAAAATCACCCACACGCAAGGCTTCAGAATCCCCAACATCGATAGCCGTCAAATCTTCAGCAGGGATTTTAATAACAGCGACTTCCGAATCCGGGTCGGTGCCGACCAACTCCGCTTCAAAAGATCGCGAATCCGACAAGGTGACTAAAATAGCATCGGCGTTTGCAATCACATGATGGTTCGTAATAACAAATCCTTCCTCGGCATCCACTATCACACCAGAGCCTAAACTTTGGCTCGGTCTTGATCGTGGCTCACCAAAAAAACGGCGGAAAAACGGGTCGCTATACAGTGGATTGTCGGGAATGCGAGTGCGTCCGACTGTGGAAATATTAACGACCGAAGGACGGACTTCATCGAGCATCGGCGCAAGACTAGGCAGCGGTTCGCCATCCACTGCCACGGGCAATGCAGCGTTCAGTAAACCGCTGTACAAAACCCCGCACAGGACGACTGCGTCAAAAAAAACTCGCCACCGGCGCTTTCGGAGCATTGTCGTCTTGCTAATCACGATTCTCTAGCCTGCAAAATACACTCAGAATATTATAGGTCAGAACGCTTAGACACATACGTTACGGATAACACCGGTACAACGTCTATGTTCCTTGTAACCACAAACTACAGTTTACAGCGGCATAGTTTGAAATGGAGTATCCAAAGGGAGAAGGATTAACTCCTCCCTTTGGTCAGACGGGAGTCCATATCCGTCAGCTAAACGGACAGATTAGAGTTCGAACTTGAGGCCGGCCGTAATGACATCGATGTCGATATCCAGATCGTTATCGATGCGGGAATATTCCCCGAAAATATTCAGTGTTCCAGTATCGAATTCTATACCGATACCAGCGAACGCTTCCGCTCCATCACCGTCCTTATCGATACGACCCAGCGGAGTTTCCAGTTCCAATTCACCTTCCACGTGTATGACGCCCAATTTGCCATACAGATCGACAAATCCGACCGGCACACTCAACACCAAAGACGCGGCAATGCCATCAACATCCAGTTTGGCGCCTCTGTCTTCAAATTCGCCCAAGTCAATCAAACGACCTTCGACACCAAGAAACGAATTAAACATATAGCCGATGCGACCGCTAAACGTGGTGTCGCTGTCATCGATATCACTGTCGTCAACGGTTAAACGATTGGCGCCGACACCAATATACAAGCCGGGATCGCCACCTTGCACGGCGAAAACCGGCGCTGATACCGCACTGACAACAAGAACGAGCAAGAGGTTTGTGAAAGTTTTATGCAAACGCATTAATGGCTCCTTTAAGAAGATGACAGATAATAAATTGTTAGAAAATTAAAAACGCTTATCGATTTAAACCTATGCATTGTGGCAATGGCACCTGAAGCAAGTATGAACAAACCGTTTGGTAAATCTAGATATCACTACCGAGTGGAATAGTTACCTTGACAGTCGTGCCTTTTCCCACGTTACTTTCCAAATCGAGCTTTCCACCGTGCGCTTCCGCCACCACACGACACAGATACAAACCAAGACCGTAACCACCGGTTTTGCGCTGACGCGATAAATCGACACGATAAAAAGGTTCCGTCAAATGAGGAATGTGTTCCGCCGGTATACCTGGGCCGTGATCTGTAACTAAAAACGTGAGTATATCATCCTCGATATTCGCACTCACCTCGGGTGGTGGGGAATCGGGACTGCTATGTTGCAGCGCATTGTTGATTAAATTCACCAACAATAATTTAATACGCGCGACATCGGCTAACACGTAGTGTTCTTGTTGCGGAGTTTTCAATTCCAGGTTATCCCCGGAAAAATGCGCGGCAACCACATTTTCCAGTAACTCCGACAGCGATACCGGCTCTTTATTCAACACACTATGTTGCATATTCAAGCGTTCAGTTTCCAGGATATCGGCAACCAGCGTTTCCATCTCGACCAGGTCTTTGTTTATTTCGTCCTTAAGCTTTGAATCATCCAGTAATTCCGTGGAAACTTTCGCCCGTGTTATGGGAGAACGTAACTCGTGGCTAATGGCGAGCAGTAACTGACGCTTTGCTTCCAGCATTTTCTGCAGCTCCGCCGCCATCCGATTGACGCTATCGCCGAGTTTGCCCAATTCGTCCTTGCGTTGCAGCACAATACGATGGTCAAGATCGCCGGCGGCAAACTGTTGCACGCCTTGTTGTATGGTTTGCACCGGTTTAAATATCCAACGAACGAATCGATAGCACAGATACAACGCCGTCAACATTAGAATCAGCGCGATAGGCGGAATCCAGCGGCCTATTCCAGGGCCTGCACGCCGTTGTATTTCGTAATAGACATCGTGCTGGCCGGCGCGTGCTTTTAGCACCGTGCGGTACCGGTATTCGCCACGTTGTATCCATCCTCTGCGAGTATCGGAGTGCTTCCGATGTCGATGATCACGAAAATCGATTTTATTTACGTCGAGCGATAGTCCGGTCGATGACCAATTTATCGTCGGCCCAGTGATATAAATATTCACCGGCAAGCGCTGCGCTAAATCACGTGCCCGCTCAATATCCGGTGGCACGCCGATTTCTTTTTGCAAATAGGTTAAATACTGCGCGATATGCGGGCGCATATTGCGATCGAACTGATGCCTTAATGCCAGACTAATCGTTGCACTCATGATAATCACAATGACTATCGCTGTCGCTGCAAACAACAACATGACACGAGCAGTCAAGGAATAGCGTAATCGTTGCAACACGGTCATCAGGCTTTTGGTTCTATAAATGTATAGCCCGAACCCCAGACCGTTTTAATGCAATCCAGTGGTTTTAGCTTCTGACGCAAACGACTAATTTGAATATCAACGGAACGGGAATATATTTCCGCATCGATGCCTTTCAATTGATTCAAAATATCATCACGAGTGAAATTTTTACCCGGTTGTTGTGCCAGTAACACAAGCAACTGATATTCCGTCGTAGTCAAATTCAGGACCTGCTCATCGGCCCACACTTGACGTTGATCAAGATCGATGCCTAAACGACTAAACTCCAACTTTGTCTCTGCTGATCCTGATGACCTGGTGCGCTTCAAGACATTATGGATGCGCGCTACCAGTTCACGTGGTTCGAATGGTTTGGGCAAATAGTCATCCGCACCGATCTCAAGTCCAACTACTCTGTCCGTCACTTCACCACGGGCTGTCAGCATGATCACTGGAATATCGCTGGTCTTGCGAATGGTGCGGCAGACTTCAAACCCATCCATATCCGGCAACATCACGTCAAGAATCACGAGATCGATATTGTTCTTGTTTAAAACTCCAAGACCATCTTCAGGATGAGTGGCGCTGACTAATTCCAGTTCGAAGCGTTCGAAATAGGTTTTGAGCGGCCCAGCCAGGCGTTCGTCGTCGTCAATTAAAAGAATCCGATGCATAACGCGATTATCGGCTTTTAGCGAATGAAAACGAATACCCTGGTGACACAAAACAAACACGCCGTGGAGACATTGGACCCACGGCGTGTTGTAGCTAACGAAATTGACTAACTTTTGCAGATAACGTCTAGCTTAGACACTATTCCTTGTATTTTTCTTCGGATTTTCCATAACGGTCAAACCGGTGCTCCATCATGTCACGAACTTGTTGCTTCTGCTCCGGTGACAAACCGTCACTGAATTCAGCCAGAGCCGCAACGATTTCGGGTGCATGTTGTTTTATTGCCTCTGCTTTGTCGTTGAACATGGCCATAGCCTTGTCTTGATCCAGTTTCGGCGCGTCTAGCAAACTCAAGACTTCCTGTATGTTATCTTTACGATCACGCATTACATCACGACGCATCTGACGCATTTCGTCAAACACATTGTCCAGCTTCTCTTCCTGATCCGCACTCAGATCCATGCGATCACTGATGCGTTCGACCATATGTCCACCCATGCGATGGCCACCATTGCCGTGACCAAAACCGCACCCGCCTTTAGAGCCGGCATAGGCCGCAGCACCGCCAACAATGCCGACACTCGCCAATGTTACCAATACTACTTTTGTTACTCTCTTCATCATTCAATCTCCTGTTAGTTAATGATGTTGCAGATAATAGGGATTGAACGCGTCTTGTTCTTTTCAGCGCAGTAACTATTTGTATCAATTTGTAACGATGGTGCTAGATACGTTTGTGGCGCACTGGGATCGAAAAGTCTTCGTTTCACTCAGGAAAACCCCGATTCATGCCATTGAGAGCTGCATCAGCGATGTGGCGATCTCGCTTTAAAAAATGCAGCGGCAAAGACGAGATTGCTTCGCTCCGCTCACAATGACATATTGTTAACCCGCAGAGGGTAAAATAAATCAAAGACATTGTTGCGGATGGCATTACGGTAGCCAATTTGAATGATTGGTAGTAAGGTGCAATAAACGCAGCGCAATGCACCACAAAAATATATCAACTTTCCTAGCGTTGGTGTTTTAGATATCGATGCTAACCGGTTTTGGTTCGGAAGTTTGTATGGAACAACAGTGAATACAAAACAGGAACCACACCTCTGTTTCCAAATTTCCGAAGATACTCGATGGAATAGCAGATGGTAATCCAGTTAACATAGAGACGATGCCTCACCACATCATAGAATGCACCTGCGGCGCGTTACGAGGAGAACCCAACGCAAATGCCAACCCCAACAGGGGCGTTTGCTACTGCAATGATTGTCAGGCATTTGCTCATTTTTTCAATCGCAGCGACGAGATTCTCGATCACCAAGGTGGCACTGAAGTTATTCAGACCGTACCCCGATTTGTCAAACTTACGAAATGAGTTGGGAATCTTGCGTGTATACGTCTAACTACAGATGGACTTCTGCGCTGGTACACATCCTGCTGCAATACTCCGCTAGGGAATACCCCTGCCAACTACAAGGTAGCCTTCGTTGGATTAGTGCATTCCTGCTTGAGGTCAAACGCTTCACCTTCGATGGACGACACATTCGGCCCAATACGTATGCATGTGCACACAGCGTCGGCCCAAGGAGAGCCTAAACCAAAAACCGTTGGATTGTTGTCTACCCTATTGCGTTTTTCAAGTGCGCTTCTGTACGGACGTTTGAGTGGAAACTTTAAAAAGACGCCTCTCTTTGATCCGACGACCGGTATGCCGGTGGTTAAACCCAGAGTACTAAACGATATCGAGCGGTCTGAGCTTATGAATAAGATTCACGGTAAAGGTAAATGAAAGTTTCGTTGGTTAAATCTTTTCCAAAGATTTATAAACCTGGTGCCCTTAACCGATAGCGTTTAACCAGGACGAGCCGCCAATAGTCAGACGGACAAACGACGGGCTAAACTGTGAGACGCAACCATATCTCTGCCCGTCTCAACAGCTAAACGAGCGAAAGTCCAAAGACGGACATGCCGCTCGTCCACACCGAAACGATTCGCAATTCGCGCGATCGTCTTTAGCGGGTTTTCCCGTAGCCGATTCTTGCAGTTCATCAGGTGTTGGGTCGCGTCGTAGCATTGGTCACCGACAAACGGCTTAGGATCGATGACGAGCCAGGGCATCCGCTGTGCACGGAGCACGTTACCCGCATGCAGGTCCGTGGCGAGTAACACCTCCTCGGAACAATCGCTAAGCAGATCCTGAAAGACGCTCATCCCGTCCTCGACAATTGCCTTGTCTGGCCAAAGGTAAGACTTGTTGCGCGATTCCTCGCACCAATAGTCGAACATCTCAGCTAGTGGACGAAAAGGGTGAGGTTTTTCGGGAATTTTCCACAAACGTTTCAATAAACCTGCGAGGATGGTGTCTTGTTCATCTTCCGCGAGAGTTCGAAGTTCGGTACCCGGTTCGCATCGCTCCAGCAACATTGCCGAAAGTTCTGAATCGGCTTCCAGCAGATTTACCGTCGGTTCCCCAGCCCAGTATGCAAGCCCTTCAATCTCATGCTCCGCCTCCTTGTGAGGAAAACCAAGCTTTAACACAGCGGGGGTGCCATCAGCACGTGTGCATGGTGCAACCCATGAGCAAGTCGCCTCGTTCTCAAATGGTCGAGCGATGGTCAGCAACCACCTTCGTGCAAGTTCGGTAACCGAGCCTGGTACCGTGGCTAACCAGTCAGCGCCTTGCGGCGTTCGGCCGACAGTACGAATCAATTGTTCAGATACTATGTAACTCATGCTTAGAATACCCCGGCAACCGATGCCGGCACCGAATTGTGCAATCAGTCCAATATCAAACCCAGTGTTTCTAGTCGCGCCAGTCACGACGATTCAGACGTATAATGATGAGGCGTTCAAATTAATCCCGCAGACATATGATATTGATGGGTATATGTTCAGATGACAACGCCTAAGAAACGTAGAAACCAGGAGTGGTTGAAAAAACGCAGAAAGCGCGGGATGCGCGGTTATCCTATAGGCACAATTGCCTTCTACGGCCCGACTAACACGCTCGCGACGAAGATAGCGGTTGGCGTCATTTTAGAGGAGGATAGTGAACCCGAATATTTGCAGCGATGGTTCAGTGACAACGGCGACATCCGCGAAGATGCCGATACTCTCGACAATGCAATCGAATTCCTGAGATCGCATAGCGCACGCAGCGTTATAATGATGGACGGTGTCATTGGCTGCCCGCATGCGGAAGGAATCGACTATCCCAGCGGCGAAGCATGTCCGCAATGTCCATTCTGGGCTGTTCGTGATCGGTTCACGGGAGAACTCATCCAGTGAATGTATGTTCAAGGATGCTTGGGTAGTACATATCAAGTTGAGAATACGTGATTAAGTGAGCCAACTACAAACCCGGACAAACCTCAAACTTTAGGAGAATCAATGCCAAACCAGACCATCATTCGATTCGGACATCCCGCATCGTTAATTCGAGAATACGAACACTGGGTCGTATTGTTGCGAGAGCAACAGGTAACGCTCGGTTCCCTCGTGTTGTGTGCAAAGTCCGATGTCACTGCATTCTCAGAACTCCCGACCGGTGTCTTCGAAGAGATGGGAACGGTTGTTCGTGATATTGAGCGTACACTAAATACTGTGGTCAACTACGAGAAGATCAACTACCTCATGCTTATGATGGTCGACCCGAACGTGCACTTTCATGTTTTTCCGCGTTACGCGGCGGAACGTAGTGCCTGTGGACTGACAATATCTGATCACGGATGGCCTGGGCCGCCAAAACTGAAAGAGCCGCGCGAGTTAACGCCGGCGGAACGAGATGTTTTGTGTAAACACATAATCGGTTATTGGTGAGATGTAACAGCGCGACCAGTGCGGTTCGTTCCTCACCGACACCCTACGCAGACTAAAAGCAGTCACTGCAGCTCTAACAAGAAACGTCATATTGCGTGCTTGGTAATTTTATTCAATACAGCTGTAATCGACCTCTTGCTTATTGTGTTATACATACGGCGTAATACATTATGCCTTCCAAGGACACTTGAGTTTCTGATAATTGAGATTGATCAATAAAATCATTTAAACATCATCGATGCCACGCGAACTCACCAGGAAACTACGAGCGGAATTGCGCGAGCTACACTCACTGGCCTGGGAACGCGAGTTGGCACAGGGACTGACAAATCTTGAACAGCAGTTCAGACTATGGAAAGAAGGAAAACTGGATGCATTCGAACTATCGGACAAGATTCATTCATTTCACAATGACGAATCCCGCAAGTTGTATAGTTTGTATTCACATCGATACAGTCCCGGAGCAGTGCCGAGTGCAATTGCGCGAGGAATCGTGGACCAAGCTGAAGGATCTGACGATCTTTTTGCGAAAATCGCCGGTGAAATACAGCTTTTCCGCGAGGCACAGGAAGAGACATCTGGCGTTACTTAATTAACCACAGGCTCCAAAACACTAAGCAGGTTCAGTTCGGAAATTCGCTCTAAACAACAACGAGTACAAAACGGGAACCACTAATAGCGTTAACAAGGTTGCGAATAACAAACCAAAGATAATGGCTATTGCCATGGTTTCGAACATGGGGTCATGACTTAACCAAAGCGGCATCATGCCACCAATGGTCGTCGCCGTGGTCAACATGATTGGTCGCATGCGTTGTTTACAAGCAGTGATAACGGCATCGGTTTTAGACCGGCCACCAGCGATCTCAAGATTGATACGATCCAGCAATACAATGGCATTGTTTATCACGATGCCGGATAGTGAAATCAAACCGAGGATAGTAAAAAACCCGAATATGGAACGCGCAATTAACAGTCCATAAATCACACCAACCAATCCCAAAGGAATGGTCATAAGTATAATCAGCGGTTTGCGCACATTGTTAAATTGGGCGACCAGCAATAACAAAATAAGCATGCCGGCGAACGGCAACTTTGCACCGATAGCTGCATTCGCATCACCCGAGGTTTCCGATTCGCCACCGATTTCATATTTGTAAAGCCGCGGCCACGCCTGCGCCCGCTCTTCTAACCACGGCAATAACTCGTCGTTAATTTCGCTTGGGGTAACACCCGGTAGGAGTTGTGCCTGAATGGCGATGGTTCGATCCCGGTCGCGGCGTTTAACGATGGCCGGTTGCCAGGCCATTTCAATATCCGCCACCTGACGCAAAGGAACGGTTTGACCGGTACTTTGCGAATACACCGTCATTCCTTCGAGCTTGCCAATGTCTTCGCGATCCGCCGCCACGGAACGCATGGTGATGGGAATAAGTTCATCTTCTTCACGAAATTGCGTGAGTTCGATCCCGGACAAACCCGCTTCCAGGGACACGGCGACATCTTCACTGGTAACACCGGCACGACGTGCGCGTTCCTGATCGACACTAATCAATAATTTTTTGCGCCGCATACCCCAATCGTCTTTCACACTTAATATCCCGGGTGTCGACCAAAGCTTGTCTTTTATAGGATTGATCAGTTCATACAGTTGGCTCATTTCCGGGCCGGATACGCGAATTTCAACTGGATAAGGAATCGGTACACCGTTTTCCAACTTGCGCAGTTGCACTTCAAGATCAGGGAAATGTTCGTGGGCATAGTCTTGTATGCCCTCAACAATATCGGGTATGACGAGATGTGTGGTGGTGTTCATCTCCATACTGAATGCACCGGGATTGCCAGAACCGGGGTCCAGCGCCAGGGTATAACGCGGCGCACTTTCGCCTATCCAAGTCGCCCAACTGATAATACCATCTTTATCACGCCCCTCTTGCCTGGAAGGCAATAAATAATTGTCACTTATGTGTTGTTCCAGATTGGTCACTATGGTTTGTGTGGTTTCGATAGCCGTTCCACGCGGCATATTAAACGTGCCGGTAATAACGGGATCGGTGCGTGGCGGGATAAACACATTCGGTACGAACTGCAATGCCCACAATGCGCTATAGAATATTCCTGCGACCAGCAGCAAAAATAACAGGCGGTTTTTCACTGCTGTCATTAAGATCGACTGGTACACACGATAGCCCAAGCCGTCATACGTCGGTGGTTTCTCGTCTTTCTTAAGTTTGAGAAACATAATTGTCATTAGTGGAATTAATGTCATGGCCAAGGTCCAGGACGATAACAACGCGATGGTCACGACTTTAAAAATATCCGCTGTGTACTCTCCCACCGCGGATTCTGCTAAAAATATAGGTAGAAAAGCAGCGGCAGTAGTCAATGAAGAAGTGAGCAACGGGATAGCCATTTCCTTGCCTGCGGCGGTTGCCGCGGCGATGGGATCTTCACTATTTTCTCGACGCACGATAATGGTTTCAGCCATAACAATGGCGTTGTCCACCAACAAACCCAATGAAATGATCAATGCCGCCAACGAAATTTGATTGACAGTTATGTCAAACACCGACATCAACACCAGCGAAACAAAGATCGTTGCCGGGATTAATGTGGCAACGATCAAACCTTCGCGCAAACCGAGAAACACAAGCATTACTATCATGACAATGACAATCGCTTGAAACAAATTGCTCATGAAACTTTGCACGGCATTGTCAACAAAATCCGCCTGCAAAAAAACCGGCGCTAGTTTGATACCCAGAGGGTAGCTCGCTTCGATATCGGGTATTTCGACTGCCAGAATTTCGCCCAGCTCGAGGATGTTGCCACCTTCACGCAACGATATCGATAGTATGAGTGCAGGCTCCCCGTTGTAACGGGCGAAACTGTCAGGTGGATCAACATAGTCACGATAAATATTGGCGATGTCGTTTAAATAAACAATGCCATTGCCACCAGGCAACTCGATAACGGTCTTAGCAAGATCCTCAATAGTTTCAAAACTGCCAGTGGGTTCCAAACTGATGCGTTCGCGTCCAGATACAATGTCACCACCACTTTGAATGATATTCACCGCTCCCAAAATCTGACCGAGTTGCTGTGGTGATAATCCTAATTCTTTCAGCCGAGCAGTGTTGTACTCAACATAGATGACCTCATCCTGGGTGCCCTGAATCTCGACTTTGGCCACCTGATCGATTTTTAGCAATCGATCTTTGATTTCGTCGGCGGTTTCTTTCAGTTCCGCGTAAGTGAAACCATCACCAGTTAAAGCATAAACACTGCCAAAGACATCGCCATACTCATCGTTCACCGCCGGCCCGCGTATGCCTTCGGGCAGGTCATCGATATCACCCACTTTACGCCGTAACTTGTCAAAGATGGGGCGCATGTCGGTGTAACGTTCCTGGAAATTCGCCGTGATAAAAGAAAAGCCCAACTGTGATTCACTGGTGACATTGTCCAGTTCAGGCATTTCCTGAATAGCACGCTCAATCTTGTCCGTCACCAACTGTTCGACACGCTCCGGACTGGCACCCGGGAACCGCGTGGTAACGACGGCTGCGCGAATGGTGAAGCCGGGGTCTTGTTGTTTTGGTAATCCGAAGTAAGAGAATATGCCGTAGATGGCCAAGAGTATGACCAGCAATATCACAGTCACACGGTTGCGAATGGCAAACGCCGTCAGGTTACCCATCGCGGTCAGTACCTAATTAAGTTTGACACGCATCCCATCGCGAATCACGGATACCCCCGCGGTAACCACTTTATCGCCAGGCTCAACACCGGACAGGAGTTCGATACCGGCACTGGTAAACTCGCCGACCTCTACCACTTGTCGTTTTATCAGTCCTTCCCCGCTTTGTTCCGCGGATTCGACCACATAGATAAAGCGACCAACTTGATCTTCACCAACCGACGCCGATGGTACGGTGTAGACATCGGTGCGTGCCCTGCTAAATTGAAAGCTGACCTGGGCGGCAAGACCGGAGCGCAGCTCGTTATAGGTATCGGGAATACCGACCGTAACGGGAAATGTTGTACCCCCCGTCGCCGCGATACCGACTTCGGTGACCACACCCTGATAATTCTTGTTAGGTATGGAATCAAATCTGACCACGGCGGATAACCCGGTACGAAACGCAGTGATGACACTCCCAGGCACGGATACATCCACTTCCAAACTATCGCCGCAGGTTACCAATAAAACTTCCTGGCCGGCACTAATATTTTCCCCCACTTCCACACTGGTGGAGACTACTGCACAACGATCAGTTGCCTCAAGCCGGGTATAGGATTCACTGAGTCGTGCTATGTCCATGGCCTTGCGCGCCGCGGTGACTTGTTGCCGTGCCGACTCCGCACCCGCACGAGCTGAGTCCAGATCGTTGCGCGAAGCATTATCGTTTTCGTACAAGCCTTGCACACGTTTGTAGTTTGCGGCAGCGTTACGTTCTTCCGCTTGCGCGCGGGCGAGGTCAGCTTGAGCTTGTTGCGCTTGTAACTCATATGTCGAAGGATCGAGTTCAGCGATAAGTTGCCCGGGTTCCAACACGTCACCCACGGCAATGCCAAATTTCTGAACTGTGCCGGCGACTTTAAAACTCAAGCGCGCTTCCTGAGTGGATTTCGATACACCGGTAAAAGTGCGTACACGCGCAGCACTCGTATCCACTATTTCGACATATTTAACCGGTCGCAAACGCGGTTCAGGCGGCGGTTGTTTTTGCTCGCACGCGGAGAACAAAAACACCAGACCGATAAGCACTTTATGCAAGTGCCGTGTACGCATTAGCATTACTGTGCTTCCTTGTTTGCTCCGCCCGCTGAAATATAGTCTCGCATAGCTTGCGCCGCTCTATCTCGCCGCTCATCGTCAAGAAAAAAGTCAAACGCTGCAACACTCCTTTGCAAATTCATCAAGTCCAATAAAAAGTTATACACGGCATCGGTGGCGCTTTGCTCGGCATTAAGCGAAGCGTTTTGCGCATCGAGTAAATCGATGATAGAGACTGTCCCTTGAGAATAATTATCGCGCACCAAGTCCAAGTTCTTGCGCGCTGCCAAAGCCGCGTCCTGGGCCAGCTCAATAGATGGAAAGGATGCACGTACGGCATGCAGGTTAGCGCGAATGCTTTGTTCCACGCCGTCATGGGTTGAATCACGTTGAAACCGTAGTTGATTCACCTCGTGCAGAAAACGGTTACGTTGCGCCTTGCGTGCGCCGCCCTGAAACAACGGCAACGAAAAGTTAACCCCTATTCGCCAGTCGTCCTCCCCGTCTTGGGATTCGCCGGTGACGCGCGATTCATCCAATACCTCTGAGAATTGACTGCTTAATCCAATATCCGGCGACCAAAAACTGCGCCGAGCGGACAAGAGCTGGCGTTCACTGGCGGCAATCTGCGCATCGAGTTGCAGCAGTTCCGGTGAACCGGCGAGTCCCTGCTGAATAAAATACTCACCCATTAAATCAAACGTGCGCTGGTTGTTAATCAGATCAAGCAACTCTTTTCGGCTGACCAGTAACGAGGGATCGTCCAGTCCCGCGGGTTTGGTTTGAAAACGCTCGCCTACATCGCGGTGCAGGATACGATTGAGATTATCCATCGCCTGATTAAGCGCTGCGTTGGCACTCAACAAGCTTTGCCGTGTTGTTGCCAGCTCGCTTTCCCAACGAAAGACATCAGATGCGTTGGCGGAACCGACGCTAACCCGGTTGCGAGCCAGATCAAGATTGGTACGAGTTAGCTCAAGATTACGCCGACTGATTGCGAGCTGGGTCTGCGCCTTGAGTATGTTTAAAAATGCAGTAGTTGCTTCTTGCACAATGTCCAGCTCCACCGCACGATGGGAAGATTCGCGTACGGCCTGAGTCGCCTCCTGCACATCAACCGCCGCCTGCGTCGCTTCGGAATAAATAATTTGACTAAGACTAACCGCCGCGGTGGTACTGCGTTCAGCCGCTAAGCCACTTCTGACATTGACGCTGCCGTCGTCCAGTTGTGTGATATCGCCATCTGCATTGAGTTGTGGAAACAAAGCCGAACGGGTTTCGTTGACCTGTTCCGATCCTGCGGCGACACCGGCAAGACTGGCTTGTATTTCCAGGTTAGCACGCACCGCTTCCAAAGCGACGCTGGATAATGACCATACGACACCGTCGCTCGGAACATCTTCGTTGAGTAATACAGACTCGCTCAGCACATCGAAGCGCGGTGAGATGCCGATAGCTCTCGCCGTTGCCATATTTATGGTTAGCTGTTTCTTGCGGCTAAAAGAAACGGGTTGATCACCCGCTTGCTCACCGAGCAACACCGCTTGCATGTTTAATGCGTTGCGCCGGGCCAGGCGTTCCCAGTCGGAATCCGGTACCTGGGATGCCAACATGCCACGCTGCACCGGCGTGGTGCCGACAAAACTAAAACTCGGCAGCTTGCGCTCTATCATGCCATCGATAAAACGCTGACGGCCGGCATCGCTAAGACGGGGTAGCACACCGACCATGACGGCCTCACGATCCGCAGGGATTTTTGCCGCCAGGTCTTCATCCGCATCCGTGTTCAATACGTAGTGAAGATTTACGCCTGCCTCTTTAGCCCAGGCAATACCGCGCTCGGCAAGATCCGGTACGGATTCGAATATCGTCGCATCCACGATCAAAGCCAGATTTTCGAAACTAACAATGCCGCGAAACACCGCCAGGTCGTCAACCAGACTGACTTCTTCGGACAAATAATTAAGCAACGGCACACCACTGGAATTATCTTGCCGTGGCAGGCCCAGCAGATTGGCGTCTAACACGAGTGGTGCGAATGTCGGTTTACGCAGCTGCACACGGGTCGCAGCGATTTGACTGGAAACAAAACCGAGCGCCAAAACCATATCCACGGCGGGATCGCGCTGCAATCGATTCAGTGCATTTTTGATTTCGTCCGACGACCAATTTCCCTCCAGTTGTTTTGACTCGGGGAAACGAACGTTAAACTCGCCTTCAGTTAGCGCAGCCACCTCACCAAGAAAGAGTTCGCGCGCACGATCGAGATCCGTCATCGGCCCATCGGTCACCACACCCACGGTTACCGCCGCCGCTGTCCTCGTAACGACTAACAGCAAGAATAAGATCGCGAACGTAGCCAATTTCATTCTATAAAACAGGTTGCGCTCACTAGCGTTCATTGACGTTGTGGTGATGATCTGTTTTTTGAACATGGGTTTTTACAGTATTTTTTTTTGCCTGATATTTTGGTTGACTATTTATCCGTGAGGAAAGTGCTGATCATGCACTAATACACTGAACAAAGTTCAAATGATTGATTTGAGTCAATTCAGTTGGCAAAACCTGTTCAGACATAAAGAAAACATTTATATCGATCCTAACGCTAACATATCGATTACTAGCGTTGTATAACTGTTGGTACTACTCCATTAGCCATTGAAAGGCGCGCATAAATTTTATTTTCGCTTGCTCGGTAACAACTTCACCATGAGCGAGAACAACTTTGTCAAAATCCCAGTTGATCACTTGCAACAAACTTCGGCGTGCGCGAAGCTTGTCCTTGAACATTAATTTCACTGCCCGGGTCGGCCCGAATTCACCGTATTGCCCATTTAACTTGACC
>Ga0224508_10002380_pt1 | contig 15966 bp, 9 predicted proteins | sample SF_Jan12_sed_USG_4_FD_170157 | JGI IMG/M metagenome (GOLD analysis project Ga0224508, IMG submission 170157) | Sediment microbial communities from San Francisco Bay, California, United States - SF_Jan12_sed_USGS_21 | ecosystem: Environmental > Aquatic > Marine > Sediment | place: USA: California... | reverse complement strand
AGATTTCGGCGCACGCCCGTGACATGCTGAGCCGAAAGAGCTTCCAGAAGGCCAAGGAAGCCGTGCTCGCGGTCACGCCCGAGGAGCCGATCTTCATCGCCGTCGACTCGATGGACCACTACTCCGTCTCGGACGATGCGGTGATGTACTCGACGGCGGCGCTCGTGATGAAGGCGAGCCAGCTGAACGCGGCGTACTCGCACCGCGGCGTCCATACTAAGGTGTTCCTGACAGACGAGATTTTCCCGTACTTCAAGGAAAACGTCTGCAACAACCCGGCGAAGTACATCAAGGATCCGCTGTTCCTGCACTGGCGCCCGAAGGACCTCGCGCGCCTGATCTGCTGGCGGTTCTACAAGTTCCTGTTGGAGGACGGCGGGATCGACGTTCCGGACGTCGCGTGGGATCGATACAACGACGTGATCGATACCGTGTGGACGCCGCACTTCGGGACGTCGCTCGTGAACGCCAACGGAGTCAGCGAGAGCACGTTTCCCTACGTGCTCCGGCACACGCAGATGCGCCCGCGGCAGCTCGTGATGATGTGCAACGAGATCGCGCGCGTGGCTCAGGACCGAGAGACGTTTCCGGATTGCCCCCCGGAAGTCCTCAGGGCTGCGGTACATCGAATGGAGCTGTCGCTCGCCGATGAGGTGGTGAACTCGTACGGCAAGATCTATCCGCATGCCGGCGAGATCGTCGGCGCCCTGTCGGGGATGCCGATGGCGTTTCCTGGAAACGAGCTCGACCGGATCGCGCCCCGAACGGCCGCGCACTGGCCGGACGGCGAGTACTCACCGGATGCGTTCAAGCGACTCGTGACTGAGCTCGGCGTGATCGGTCGGAAACGCGGCGACAGCAGCACGGGGATCATCGAGGCGGACTTCGAGTTTCTCCTCGAGGACCGGCTGTTCCTGACGGAACAGGACACCTGTGTGATCCACCCGATGTTCTACCGGAAGCTGAACGTCCAGCCGACGGAGGGCGTCTGCGTCTATCCGTTCCCGGACCACCCGGACTTCGAGGAACTACGGAACGGCCGCTAGCGACCTGGCCTCGGCCGCTAACGACCGGACCTCCTCGCGACTACCCGGCGTTCCAGACCACCCGTGACTGGGTCCGCAGGACCCCAAAGTTCGGTGCGCTCACGCCGTCGTAGGTCTTCGCCCCATCTCGCGCCTGATGGATGTAGCAGTACGTGATCGTGCGGGCTGCCGTGTCGGGCTCAGGAATCAGGAACGACTCCCTGTACGAGATCGACGACGTGCCGTTTGTGTGGTCGATCACGTTTTGATCGATCTCGCCCGCGGCAGCATTCAGCAGATAATCAGTCGAGGAGTCGCAGACGCCGTCGGCGCCGGTGCCGAACCTGTCAGTGCCGTCCACGTAGACTCCGAGCTTTGCGAACTCGATGACGTTCGCGTCCGCGATGGTGCCACCCATGTCCGTCACAACGGCCTGGGCGTCCGTACCGGGGAAGTCCACCGGGAAGGCGAACAGTGGCCCGTAGACGGGATCGCTCTTGTCCAGCGAGAATCGGTAGGTCGCCGTGGCGACGTTCGTGCGGTGATCCGGGACGATGATGTCGATGACGTAATCGCCCTCGGGCGCGAGCGGCGAATGCATCTGGACGAAGAAGTCCGGATTCGTCGAAACCGGCGTGCTGCGGTTCTCCACGGCGAACGTGCCGGGCGCCCCGCCCGGACCGGTCAGCACGGTGGCCGAGATGTTCGCGCACGGCCCGCCAGCCGCACACCCCGTCTCATCGACGCCGCTTCCCGGGCTTCCGCCCGGCAGCGGTGGGTCGAATGCGTCGAACGCGAGCACATAATCGCCCGGCTGTAGGGTCCCATCCCCGTTCGCATCCGGATTCAGCACGAACCCCGTGATCGCCGGGTCGGGCTGAAGGCCCGTGATCGACGGCGCGATGTCGTCGACTGGGGGCGTCGGAGGCGGCGTGCCGCCCTTCTGATACAGCGTGGCCCGGTAGTTCACCCCATCCCAAGAATAGCCGACGATCTGCCCGTCTCGGTTGATCGCGTTGGCGAACCCGTCGCCCCCCAGCGTCGGGAGCTCCGTCATCACACCGTTCTCCCAGAGGAACGGACGCGGGAGCCCGTGCCGGTCGCTGCTCCCCACGATCTGGCCGCGCGAGTTGATCCCGTACGCCCGTGAATAGGGGCCGCCGAGCGTCCCGAGGTCTCGCATCCGCCCGTTTACCCAACGAACCGCCTGCGCTCCCCCCGTGAAGATGTGGATCCCGACGACCGTTCCCCGATGGTTGACTCCGGTCGCGGTCGTGCGCACGCTGGCCTCACCGATCACGGTCAACTTCCCGTCCCGCCACAAGACCGCGCGCGGGTCGGCCCCCGGGTACGCGTAGCTGGTTCCCGCGACCCAGCCGTTGGGGCTGATCGCGACGGCGGGCCCCTGGAAGCCGAGGTCGACCGGAACGCCATCCTCCCATAGCGTCGGTCCGTGGCCATGCCGGAGGCCGACGACGAGACCGCGCCCGTTGATCGCCCGAGCCAAGCTGTGCTGACCGGGAACGTCGAGGGAGCGCATCACGCCGTTCTCCCAGACGAACGCATGCTCTTCTCCAGTGGCGGTGTAGCTCATACCGACGACCACGCCTCGCGCGTTGATGCCGTATGCGAAGCTGTGAATGCCGCCCAGCGTGCCCAGGTCGATCATCTCACCTCGGCGCCACAGGAACGCATGCGTCGCACCCGTTCCCGTGTCACTGAATCCCACAATCTCGCCGCGGCCGTTGATCGCGGTGCTGATGCTCGTACCGGGGCCGAGCGCTCCGAGATCGTAGGCCTGATAAGACTCAGCGCTCGCCGCCCCGCCAGTCGAGACCGCGGGCTCGGGTAGCCCGGTGGGGGAGTCACATGCCGCGAACAACAGCCCGATCGCCAGAGATGTCGTGAGTCGTTTCATTTCGGTTCCTCCTTGACGCGCCGCGTCGGATCGGGGGATCCGAGCACGTCACCGGGGACCGCGACTCACGAACTCCGCTTTGACGTCCGTCAGAGATCGCGGTCCAGGTGGCCGCGCCTCTACGCTGAGGATCTAATGCACGAAGGAGACCGATTCTCGATCTCCGCACGCGGTACCGCAACTATCCGTGTTGGAACGACTTAGGGTGGTCATTCAACTATGGTCTGGGTGCGGGGGCGGGAGATTCGCCCCACCCGTCACCGGGAGCTCGGGGCGCGTTGTCTCGTCGCCGTCGCTGCACGGTTCCCTGAAGGACCGGTCGCAGGGCTGACGTCTCTCCCGCCCTGGGCGCGCTATCGGGTATGCCGATGGCCTTCGCCGGGATGGAGCTCGACCGCATCGCACCTCGAACCGCCGCTCATTGGCCGGACGGCGAGTACTCACCGGACGGGTTCAAGCGACTGGTGACGGAGCTGGGCGTGATCGGGAGGAAACGCGGCGACAGGACGACGGGAATCATCGAGGCGGAGTTCGAGTTTCTCCTCGACGATTTCGAGGGGCTCCGGAACGGCCGCTAGCCGGCCGTAGTACCGACTCCGACAGCGGCGGAGGCTCCCTGAGGCAGCCGGTCGGTGGGGCGAGTTATCTCGGGCTCTGTAAGGTTTCGGCGCGCTTGTGCATCCAACCTCTTACGCGCCCCTCCCGCGCATCGTCCTGCGCGTGCCCGAGCCGAGGAGTGTCCCATGAGCGCGGAATCACACCACGTGCAGACTGACCCCGATCAGTCTCTGACCATCACCATCGAGGGTCACACGCCCCACGGAATGAGGCACGCCGTCTGGTTCGCGCAGCCCGGGGCGACCGAATGGACGCCAGTCGGGCGTGGCGGAGAGAGCGACTCGCACACGATTGATCCGCCGGTGATGGAGAACTCGCAGGCGCTCGTGTGGACAAACCTCGCCGGCGAGGAGAAGGAGTTCGAGTTCTCCGTGACGGTCTCGCAGAACGGTGCTTCGGCCCCCGGCGGAGGGGTCATCGAGACGGGAGAGCTGAGCCAGAGCAACGCTCGAGCGGTTTCGACCCACCTGATCTTCGAGTAGGACAAGGAGGGCCCGTGAACCACCCACTGCAGTCGGGGCGGACCGCCCCGTGCCTGCTGCTCGCCCTTGCCATGCTCCCGGCATCTCTGGGCGCACAGGACAGCACGAGCGTCAATCGGGCCGCGAACATCGCCGCCGCGGCGCCCGAGGACGCCCAGAATTCCCCGGAGTTCCTGACTGCTGTCCCAGAGAGTCCGGCGTTCACGTTCCTCGGAATCACGCCCGCCAAGGTCACTCGGCCGAGCACGATCCGTGACTTCGGCGTTGCGATCATCAACGGGCTCGACTCGGAGGGGAAGGTCAGGCAGGGGCTCGCGATCGAGGTCAGCCCCTGGACGCTGATCCCGGGCCTGAAGGTCCCGCTCGACAGATATCAGGGAGACTTTCTCACGAGGATGTTCACGAACACGCTCCTGTCGATCGGGACGACCAAGACCGCAGGGGACTCGACCTCGATGGATCTGGCATACGGGCTCCGGCTCACGCTGATCGACGGCAGCGATCCGATGCGAGATCCCGTGTTCACCGGCGGAATGTTCGAGGTCCTCGAGGCGTGCCTTCCCGAAACTCCCCAGCTGCCGCCACCTCCGAACGTGACCGATCCGGCCGAAGTCGAGGCCTTCAACCGGGCCAGGGCGGAGCTCGCCGTTCAGGAAGTACAGCCGTGTCTCGACGGCGGGATGAAGCGCGTCTACAAACGCTTCAGCGACAGCACCGCCGCGCGCTGGAACGCCGCGCAGCTGAGCCTCGCCCTGGCCGGCGGCCTGCGGTTCGCGGAGTCGGATCTGAGCAAGGGCGCCTCGTCCGGCTTCCGCACGTGGCTGGTGGGAGCGCTGCCCCTCCAACGCTGGGGCCAGATCGTCGGACAGTTCACGTATTCGCACCAGCCGGAGAGAGGCGAGACGGAGAAGGCCAACATCTTCAACTATGGCGGCCGGCTCATCTTCGGGCCCCCGCGAGTGAACGGGTTTGTCGAAGTCATCGGAGAGGCGCGCTCGGACCAGACGGAGGATGCGGACGACACAAGCGGAATCTGGTCGGCGGGGATCGAGTTCCGGATCTCGCGAGACCTGTGGCTGTCCACCGGCTTTGGGAACCGGTTCAGCACCTTCGACGAGGCGGAGACGACCTTCCTGATCGCGGACATCCGGTGGGGCGTCAGCCAGAAGAGCAGACTGGACGGATTGAGGACGGGCACGGAGCAGAGGATCAGGGAAGCCGCCGCCGGCGGCCCGTGATACCCGGGCACGTCGGTCGGAACGGTCAGAACCGAAGAGATCAGGAACGAGGAGCCAACGATGTCGAACCATACCCCGCAGGACCCTCCCGCGATGCCGCCACCGGAGCAGGCGCCCGACAAGCTCGCCGCCGGTGCTTCGTCCGCACCCTCAAAGCCCGCCGGCGCGTCGGGAGGGGGCAAGACGTTCAACATCGCGCGGAACTCGTTCTCCAACTGGACGGCCGTCGCGGTGCTCATCGTCTTCCTGGTGATCCTGGGATACATGTTCTTCAACGTCGACGAGACGAACGAGGTACGCTGGCACCGCGTGCTGTTCCTCTACGGCGGTGTAGAGGCGCTCGCGTTCGCGGCCGCCGGGTACCTGTTCGGCCGCGAGACGAGCCGCGGCGAGGTCGCAAAGGCAGAGGACCAGGCTGACACGGCGAAGCAGGACGCGGTGGACGCCACGGGGAAGGCGGCCCGGGCGAAGACGGCGGCCACCCTCGCCGAACGTAAGGCCAAGCAGATGCTGGACACGGTGCGTGCGGCGGCGTCCGACGCCCCCGCGGTCCTCATCTCGCGACGTCTGAAGAGCGGTCGCGTGCAGCAGAACGACTCGATCGACGACCTCGCCGACCAGCTGGAGATCATCTACAAGAGTTAGGGCCGTTCACTACGGACGCCCGAAACGAAGCCACGTCTGACCAGCGACAACGAACGTGAGGAAAGTGCCGCATGGCCGACCAAGAACCGACGCCGACGGCCGGTTCGTCCTCCCGCAGCTGCCTGAGGCCGAATACGTGGTCTGGGTGCGCGGCTATGGCCTCGCCGACTCAAAACCCGTGGACGCCGGTCTCCTAGCGGTCACGCCAGCGCGCTTCGTCTGCCCGCCGGACGAGTTCGTCCGATAGCGCAGCGATCCGCGGATCGCGCTGGGCCTCCCTCGTTATCGCCATCGGTGGCGCGTTGTCGACATCCTCGTCAGCCGTCGTAATCTGGAGATCGAGCGGCACATGCGGCGCGGATGAGGTGAACGCTCGATACCAGAGGGTGTCCGAGCCTCTCATCTCCTCCCACGCAGCCTCGTCGAGCGGGACGGTGACCAACTCGCCATCCCCGGCCTCCGAGAGAGCTTCCGACCAGGACTTCCAGTAGGAGCTCGAACTCCGAATCCCTTCGTCTGTGAAGGCTCTCCGGTCGGTGACCACCTCTAGACCCCAGAACGACTGGTTGCCCGGGCGGACCGCGAATGTCGGAACGCCACTGCCGATGTGCCACGAGCTGGGAGCCGAAACCGAGACGAACCCGTCCAGGGCAGCCGCCTCCGATCGCCTCTCGGGGGCGGATCGCCTCGAGGCTCGGCGTTCCCTCACCCAGTCATCGAATTCCGACTCGGACAGTTCCGCTCCGGAGTATGTCCATGAGGCGAGGGTTCCGCGCAGGTCGACATGGACGATGCTGGAACCCAGCCCGATGCCGATGTCGAAGCCAAAGACATCCAATACCACTTCCGCCAGCTCGAGAGGGGTGTGGCCCGTCGCCCGCATATCAACCGCTCGTCCAGGAATATGCTGACTCTGACCGACCCCTCCCGCTTCGGCGTTGAGGGCGGGGTATCGGTACCCCGAAGTAATCGTGATCGCGCTACCGATCGACTCCCGCAGTTCCTGGAGCCTTTCAATCAGCTCCGGCGAGATTCTGCTGTACCGCGTCTTGCGACGTCCCCCGACTTCGCGAGACGCGAACTCTTCCACTCTAAAATTGGCGGACAGCTGGTCATCGAGGCGGTCGCGGACCTCGATGAGAGGCACGATCCCGCCCGCTACCGTGTCGGAGTAGTCGACATCATCGTCCGGCGAGACGACTTCGGCGAAACTCGCGCCGGACGGGAATCTCACGGTCGAGGTGGCGGTCGAGGTGGTTTCCGTGGTCTCCGTCGACGTCGTTGTAGACGTCGTGACGGGACTGACGCTCGATCCCGCCCCGATGGGAGAGGATGGTGCCAGCGCCGCGTCGCCGTCCTCGAGCGACACGTCATAGTTGGCCCATGTATCCGGATCGTCCGCGACATGCACGCGGTAGAACAGGGCGTCTGCATGGCGCATCTGCTGCCAGACGTCATCCGGAAGCCTCCAGCTCAGCGTGGAGGAAGTCGTCGAGCCGCCGGCGTCCCAGTCCGGATAGTAATTGCTCGAACTCCGATCGCCGCCGTGCGAGTCGAAGTCGAACAGGCGTGCTTCCGTCGCGACCTCGACCGCCATGAAGGGGCGACCCGCCGCGTTGACCGTGAACGCCGGAGCGGATCCACTCCGGTCGATGCGCTGCGGTCCCTGAATCGTCGGCGACCCGTTAGACGGGGTCGACGGTCCCGAGGAACCCCCCGCCATCGTACGTGCTCGTTCCACGGCCGCACGCGCGTTGATCCGGCCCTTGCCGAAGCGATCGCTATGTCCGCTGGAGTCGTACTCGTTCGAGCCGCCGATCTTGTCGGCGGTCTCCTCGAGGATCTGCTTGACCTGGTCCCATCTCAGGTTCGGGGCGACGGAGAGTATGAGACCCGCGACTCCTGCGGCCAGAGGCGTGGCCGACGAAGTACCGCCGAAATCGTTGGTGTAGTCGCCGGTCGTGTCGCCAAGGCTGGCGCTTCCGCTGTTGTACCCCGCTGATCCTCGGCGATCCGTGGTCAGGATGCCCAGCGTTCCGCCGTTGGAGGGGGCCGTGATGTCGACCTCGGGACCAGAATCACTGTACCACGATTGTTGTTCGGCGTCGGTACACGCCGCTACGGCGATCACCCGGTGGTAGGCTGCGTACCCATCGTCGCTGACCGACTCGGCGCCATTTCCCGCCGCCCAAAAGATTGGAATCCCGAGCCCGCCACGGCCGTTGTCTACACAGTAGTCGATCGCCGCTCTGGTCGGATCCGGCAGCGGGTCTACCGCTCCGGTCCCATCCGGAGGCCCCCAACTGCAGGAGATCACGTCTGCGGCTTCGTCGGCGGCGCGCTGGAACATTCTGGCTTCATCCGACACACCCAGCTGGAAGGGCGTCCGAATCGCCATCAGCGCGCAATCGGGGGCCGCCCCGAAAGCCCGTATCCCGCTGGCCACTGCGACTCCCGCGCACGCGGTCCCGTGATTCTCGTTGCTGAACGACGGTGTCGCGTCCGGGTCATCGTCCTCGAAGTCGTACTGAAACGACACCTTGCCAGTGCCAGAGAACTCCGGGTGACCCAGATCGATTCCGTCATCCAGGATAGCGACCCTGACGCCCAAACTCCCCCGAGTGATCTGCCACGCGCCGTCGATGTCGATTTGATCCAGATGCCACTGCGCCGACCGGAGATCACCTCCGCTACGAGCAGTGGTGCGCGTAGTCGCGGCCGCCGTCTCGACAGTGGCCCGGAAGTGCCGCCGCCGGATCAGGTCGGGCATCGCGAACTCGGTGAGGCCCGACCGGAAGTACACGTCGGACAGGGCTATCGCCCCCGAGTCTCCGTCTGCGTCCGGAGCGATGAGCGCGAAGCCGTTTTCGACGTAGCCGAGGCGCGACTCGATCCGCACGTCGTATCCCGCGTTGAACTCGTCGATCTCGTCCCGGCCTACCTCCGGTTTGAAGCTGACCAAAAAGCGAGGCGTCGGGACGATCGGGTCTGCATCGGTGGCGCTTCGACGAAGGACCGGGGCAGTGAACTCGACGCCAGGCTCCCGCCCGAGCGACGCGACACGGGAAGCGATCTGTCCGACCGCCGACGCATCTCTCATGGCACGAGAGTCGGTGGCGGGGCCGTCGTCGTCAGCCTCGTAGATGTGGATCCCGTGGCCCCGAATGGTCCCAACGTTCCGCGACTGGTTCCTCAACAGCGTTCGCGATTCCTCGGACAGGTCCGGATCATCATCACGGCGGCCGGGTCGGAACCGAACCGCGAACATGCGGGGATCCCGATACAGCGGGACGCGTTTTCCGTTGGCCCAGTAGAAATCTCCGCTCTCGGTCTCAGTGCTCACGGCTCACTCCGATTCGATGTCTTGCCAGACGAGGCTGATGACCACCCCGTCTCGGCCGATGTCCCAGGCCTGCCAGGGGGTCGGTGTCTCAACGCCGGTCGTATCGACGGCGGTGACGCGATAATCCAGGGGAGGGTTCACCAGGTAGCTCGTGAGGGGCAGCACGAATGTGACCTCGCCGATGTGTCCTTCATCATCGAAGACGACCTGCTTGGCTGGCCCGAGCCCCTCGATTCTCGCCTCGACATCGAGCCTCGACAGATCGTGGTTCTCGAAATTGACGAGGTTCACGAATGCGATCGTCGTCTCGATGTTCTCCACGTAGCTCCGGACTTCGTCCAGGACGAGGCTGTCGCCGACTACGGGACGGTGTTCGGGGAGAAGACGATCGCCCTCCATCTCGATCGATATCTCCTCGCTCGCGCCCGACTCGAGGGTGAGTCCCACGGGGATCCGCGTCAGCTGGCCGTCACTCCAGACCAGGCATGCAGCGACCGCCATCGACGACTCGGCGTGGTTGATCAGCGTAACCGTGCTCCCATCCCGTTCGGCGCCGACGGGGCCGGAATTCACGGGGCCCACGAGATGCCGGAGGTCCAGCTCCATACCGACTGATACTTCGCTCCCGTCGGGCAACTCGATCGAGGCCTGTCCCGCCATTCCGCCTGTCTCGAGCTGGCTCCTCAGCAACGGCCAGGAGATCACCGACGTGGTGACCGTCACGCGGATGCCTCCGCCGGGCATCAGCAGAGCGGTCACTTCGGCATCGGGCACGGAGAGGTTCCAGTGCCACTCGATGTCGTCATAGTCGACCTGCGTCGGGAACTCCAACCGCGGTTCACCCGGGAGCGTGGCGGCCAGGTCGTGCTCCAGCTGTGCGAGTTCAGCAGCCGTGACGTCGGGTAGCAGGGTGGCATCGAACACGACGCGAGTCGCGTCCGCCGCGTCCGGCGAGAGGTGCGCATAGACAAGTACCAGTGGTGCGTACGGGCCCACCGGATCATCGGCGTCGCGCCGACCAATCCGATACGTCGTGGGACGAACCAGAAACCGCCCGGGTTCCTGAATCGCCCGCTCGACGGTGAAGCGATCGTTCGCGAACCCATCGACGGGTCGGTACAGCTCGTACCTGATCGTGCCGAGCTGCAGAGCATCGGTGCATCCAACGGCCTGGGCCGGCTCCTCGGTCGTGTCGAGGTACAGATGCCCGTGGGTCTCGCAGGGGACCGTTGCGTCGACGCGCGCCTGCCGGGCGAAGCTTCGCGACCCGTGTTTGACCGGCTCGGGCGGCGGATCAAGGACCTGAGGCCTCACGGTCAGCGCTCCCAGCGCCAGCGGACGAACGGTGCCCGCGGTCAGGCTCGTGGTCGCCCGCACCGGCTCCTTCGACAGTGAGGCGACCTTGCGACTTCCGGTACGCACCGAAAGATCTTCGCGCACCAGGTAGACCGACTGCGGCTTCACGACGGCCGCCGCAGCCACCACAGGGACGGCCGCGATCTTCCCTCCGAACGCGGAGATCATGATCTTGTCGCCAAGGGGCACAGCCCCTTCGAAGCGATACGTGAGCGAGATCTCGACCGGACTCGCCTGGAAGCCGGGTGAGGAGAGTGCGCCGTAGGCCAGACGCACCCAGTCGCCGAACAGCTGCGCCTCTACGAGCCAGGTATCGTCGCCCCGGTCGGTAAGCGCGATATCGACGCGGTGCTCCCGGAGGTCTCCGGTTGCCGAGTCGACGAACGGGATCGCCAGGTGACCGGAGAGCCCTACCAGCGGGACCTGCTCGGCGCCGTCGGGCCTGCCGTCACTCTCGAGGGCCTCGGTGGTGCTATTTGACGGTGCCGCCTGCACCACGAACGAAACTTCGCCGCGTAGCGCGGGTTCCCCCGCGGACGTCACGCCGTCGCGGCGGAACCGGAAGGCAAAGGTCGCGTCATCAGCGATGTCTCCGGCGTCCGGGGCGACCAGCTCGAACTCCGGGGCGTACCAGGATTTTCCGGAATCGTGAAGATCCCGCCAGTAAGGGGCGTTCGAGTTCTCGACCAGGGGGACCGGCTTCGTAACGGGGGCGACGAACAGGTCGTCGAGAGCGAGATTCGCGAGGCTGTACCCTCCCGGGCTCGCCTTCAGGATGTTCTCCGTGGTGTAGATCGGGAGTTTGGGCCCGAGCGTGTGGGAGATCGATGTCGTGGTGGTGCCGGTTCGGGCCAGCGGGATCGGGGCTGACACGCTGCGACCCGCTCGGCGGGACGCCCGACTCACGGTTCTACCGGGAACGGGCACCAACCCGTGGGGTTCCTGCGTCGCCAGGACGATCCGCTCGGCGAAATCTCTCCCTCCGAGCGTGTGCACGAGCGTCGCTCCTACGACGGCCCGTCCGACCCCATCCGTCGACTCATAGCTGACGGAACCTTCCAGCCGGAGGTGGCTGTCGGAGTCGTAGATCGCGTCGAGAAGCAACAGCGTCTGCGAGCGGTCGAGTTGCGCCGTGATCGTGAGGGCGCCGCCTCGATCCACGAAAGCGTTCGCGATCCTCTCGTCGCCAGCGAGGAGGGCCAGTGACGATGATAGGGGCCATACCGGGATCGCGTCCGGTGGGGCCGACTCGTCGTCCAACGCCGCCGGCCGTGGAATCAGGTGCAGGCGCAGTCGGAGCTGACAGCTGGAGACGAGATATCGGACGCGCGACACGGACGGGGGGGGCACCTCGCGCAGGATGATCGTCACCCCCGCGTCGTCGGCATCTTCGTCGAGAAGCGCCGGTCGGTCGTACATGACGACCGCGACGCCGTCGCGCCCGGGTGGCGCAACGGCGTCGGTTAGAATCCGGAGAACTGGCTCCGTCGGCGACATTGGCCGCCCTCAGCCCTCGTACCACCCTGCCGCGAGGACATCCTCGCTTTCGTCATCTCCGTCATCGCCATCCGCCTGGGCGGACGGATCGGCCGAGGGCGGCATGGAGCGCGCCTCCCTCGATCCCGCGGTCCCGAGCTCAAACCCTTCGCGGATGGCGCTGTAGCCCTCCGAATCCGTCTCGGGTGTCGATCGGCTGGTGGACGATCGTACGCCCGGAGGTCTCGATGACCCCTCGCTCGAGCTCGGCGGGAGCGCGGCTGTGGCTGGTCCCGCGAGCTGCCTGGGAGAATGTCGTATGACCCGATCTGTCGGCACGCTGTCGGCCGGTGGCACCGTGATCATCAGGGGACCGTTTCCCGTGCCTCGGAGCCGCTCGCCGCTCCACTCCATGCCTGGCGAGAACAACGTGCCGCGGACAATCACACGCACCTCGAAATCGTAATCTGGCTGGTAGTTCAGGTCGCCCGTGTAGATCTTGAGGTAGCGTGGCTCGTTCTGGTCGTCGTGTCTCCATTGGAAACGAACCGGTTCTCGGTCGTCGCCGTCGAGCGTCCGACCCGCCGGGAAGAACGTCACCTCGACGACCTGGGTCTCGTCTTGAAGGACCACCCCGAGGTTGATCGGGCCGACTTCGAGCACACCCACCCGATCGGCCCGCACCTCGAGGACCCCCTCGTCGCTCATGGTGCCGTGCTCGCCGGCGTCCAGGTCCACTTCGTTCTGCTCGATCGAGAGGTGTACGAACGAGTTCGCGAAGCTGCTTGGCGGCTCCTGTAGATGCACCTTTCGGCGCACGAACGTTTGCTCCGGCGTCCACCCGGCGGGCGCGTTGGAGACTTCGTCAGCGTCCCTTCTCACGAACGCCGGTTCCCACGAGGTGTCCGGAGTGGCGTCCGTGGACTGGAACGTCGTCTGTGTGAACTGGGGCACGCCGTTTTCGTCTGGATAGCCGACCTGGGCCGACATGAACGATACGGGCTGACCGACCCAGTTTCTCTCGGTCTCCGGCCAGTTCACGATCGGCTTCACAATGCGTGTGACCTTCCGGGACAGGTCGCCGAGGATGAGTCTCTGAAAATAGAGGCTTTCGGCTTCGGGGTCCGCCTCGATGACCCGCGCGAGCCCCTGCAGGCTGCTCGAGATCGTGGTCGGCTGGTTGTACCGGAAGTACCGGGTTTCCTCAAAGTGCAGGTCGATGTGCTGCTCATCTCGACGCGCACGCAACGCCAGGCCCGCGTGCCCGCCGTATATCTTGGACAGGAGTCCCCCGCTGGGCGCCTCCGCAGGCTCGACCTCCGGCATCGGCGGTTCGAAGATGATCTGAGCCGCCTGCTTGGTGAACTGCTCGACGATCACGTCGATGCGGGCTTCGATCGCCTTCTGCGCATCCTGACCCTGAGGAGTAGTCCCGTCGATCGCGAGCTCGACTTCGATGCCGCCGTTGATCCGGAGGCTGTTGAACTCGGCCTTGATGTCGGCGCTGGCCCACATATAGCCGGCGTTTGCGTGGCCCGAGAAATGAGTGAAAATCCGGTCCCAGTTGCCGGTGATCTTGAGCCAGATCTCCTGCGACCACATCGGCATGATTAGGTTCTGCGAGACAACCATCGGGCTGTACCCGCCATGGAAGCCCGCCCAGATCAACTCGCTGGGATACGCGCCCATCAGACCCGAGTAGGCGTTCTCGCCACCCGTCACGGAGCCCGGACCCTGTCCCTGGAGCTCGAACGCCCAGGCGTCGAGATTCGATCTGGCGAGTGGCCTGTTCCTCTTGCCTTCGTACGAGGGGTCGTAGTGCTCGACCCGAGACGGCATGCGCGCGGCTCGGACGAGTGACCGGCCGGGAGGTGCGGCCCCCGGACCCGAGTCGCCGCCAGGTGGGTTGATGTTCTCCGCCGGCGCCGTACCGTCACGCCCCGGGGCGAGGTTGGTGATCGCGGTCGTGTTGGACGTGATCGGCACCATTGCCGTCCGCGGCGCGGCGGAGGACCGCCAACCCCAGTACCGATCGTCGTCACCCCGATACTTGTCGAGCAGCTGCTCAGTCGCCTGCTGGAGGACTTCGGTCGGGTAGCGACTCGTGGTGGTCAGTGCCATGAGGCCCCCAACGACCTCCGAGTTGCCCTCGACGCCCACGTGGAGGTTCTCGTCCATCACTCCTACGAAGTGGATGTGACGGAACTTGTAATCGCCCGTGTCGCCGAACCGTGCGAGTCGCACCTCGCCGGGTACCCAGTAGTAGACGGGTGGCTTGCCCTCCGCCTGCAACGCTTCGTTGTTGCGGTCAGCCAGATACAGGATGGTGTACTGTGAGCCACCCTCCTGGATTACGAACTCTTCGAAGCGTCCCGCGTATACGGGTCCGACGGCGTCAGCCATTCCGCGCACTCCTCGTCTAGGCTCAACTGCGAGAGATGAAGCGCGACGGCCCGGACGGGGGGTGGGCTACTCGCGCTGCACCGTATGCTGCGTTAGCCCAGAGCTCGCACGAAAGAACATGTTCAGGCGGATCAGTTCGTGCCCACGCGGATGGGCCCACACGTTCGTGCGCACTGATTCATGCCTGTCCATTCCGCAGCGCAGTCCCGAAAACGACGCCGGCGAGCTCTACACGACCGTGCACTCCCAGACGAGCGTATAGCTGTCGCAGATAGCTGTTCACAGTGTGCGGCGAGAGTCCCAGCTCCGCGGCGATGTCACCAACTGTTGCCCCGGCGACTGCCCCCTGGAGGACATCAGCCAACCTGCCGGAAAGCTGGAGGTGTTCGAGCACCGCTTCCCACATCTCGGGTTGAAGCAGGTCACCGTTCGGGTAAGACATGTCCCCTTTCCGCCTGAGTCCCATGGCGCACGTTGCCCGTCACTGCTCCCGAGGGCCTGCCTGCTAGGATCGGCTTCTTGCACCCTGGTGCACCCAAACCGCGGGCTCTCGGTCAATCCGCCGCAATACAATGGTGAGTTCCCGCAAACGTGAGATGAACGAGAGGCGCAAAACCTTACCGAGGTGCCGGTCGGGACCGCCCCGCGTGTCCGGCGACGCGCCCCCGTGATCGAGGTGTTCGGCGCCCCCGGCTACATCGCGAAAAGACGCAGTCGCTGGATTTCGACGCTGCCCCCGATCGTGAAGAGCTCGATGTCACCGGACGATGGGGCGGGGAAGAAGAGCCCGGTCATGACCGTCTCACCGCGGCCGCCGAACACCTCGATCGAGTCGCGGTCGATCAGGATCCGAAGCGCGATCACACCGCCGGCCGCAGGGAGCGGCGCCCAGTACATCCTGAAGAAATCGCGATCCGAATTCGTCGCTCCAGGGGGAGGAGTACGGTCGAAGAACAGCTGTCGGGTCGCGCGATCCCAACGCACCTCGGTTCGGGTTTCGTCGTCGCTGCGAATCCGGATGCCGACGCGGTCGGCGCTCATGCCCGTCGTGGAGAACCGGAGGCCGAGATCCCATTGACCTGTGCCGTCGGCTCCCGGTGGCACCCGCACCAGGAAGTCGCTCCCGTTCAAGAGACCGCCGTTCGAGTCGATCAACGTGCCCCGTCGAAGCGTTCGCAGGTTCGGGTGGGGCGTCTGGAGCACGCGCGTCTGCCCCCCGACATTCCCGACGTTCACGAGCCGCGGTACGGAAAGGTGACCGTGCCACGGGTCCGTCCTCCCCTCGATCGCGTGCCGTTGGGCGTAACGCCAGTTGTTCACCCAGCCCGCGATGACCGGCGATGACGGGGGCCAGTATCCGATTCGACCGCCGAAGACCGCCCCCATCCACCCGAACAGCCTCGCCCCGAGTAGTCCCAGCAGCGAGGTCGACCCGAGAAACCAGCTCTGACTGGCATAGTAG